>JAAUYH010186404.1_pt1 | contig 13129 bp, 16 predicted proteins | sample 7278061 | NCBI WGS metagenome assembly JAAUYH01 (sample SAMN14350203, study PRJNA611818) | marine sediment metagenome | isolation source: surface marine sediment (0.6m) | place: French Polynesia: Moorea | collected 2018-08
AGATGTTTATACGCCCCGTCCCACCGCTAAAAGCTTCGTGGGTACTCGCCTTCGGCTCGATACATCCCACTCGCTTTTTAGACGGGGGACTTCCCGTCCGATTGAGTTAAAAGCGATAATTTCTCCGACCACCTCCAGCACTTCTTTGTTCGCGGGGTCTAGCTTTATTGACCTTAAGTTCGCGACCCATCCATTCCGCACCATCAAGCTTAGCAATAGCATCGGCTTCTTCAGCTTCAGTATCCATTTCTACAAAAGCAAATCCCCGTTTGCGACCTGTTTCTCGGTCTATGGGGAGATGAACTCGCTTGACAGTTCCATATTCAGCAAAGACCTCAGTTAGATCTCCTCGCTCGATCTCATAGTCGAGATTGCCTACATAAATTGACATAGTATTGTCTCCTCAGATAGAAGCGTTTAGAGAGACAAGATTGCGGAAAGAAGCCTATCAATACTTTACGGAAAACCCTATTAATACTGAAAACTAACTCGATCGCTTATCTTTATTCTCATTCTCGATGATTCTAACACTTTATTTAAAGGTAGAATCTACTATTCAATAAAACCTACTCGAAAACTTAATCTGAATTGACCCTTGCGATCGTGGGTACAAGCGGGAGCCCGTGATTGGCGACCCTTCTGGTATAATTAATCTTGGTCACAGACCCACCTAATTTTGCAGTCGATATACCACCGATAACGGTGTGAAACCGAGCCTGAAGTAGTAATAGGGAAGCCAAAAAGTCAATAGTCTAAAATCTACACTTTGAGGCACAAACATAAAAATTTGTTGGATTGTTCAACGATACATCAGTCGCGGGAGGGCATCGCGAGACTCTAAACGGACGAGGGAGCAAGTGTTAGACTACTGTAGTAGCAGTTTGCGTTGAACCGTCAACCCACCGAAACCCTTAGGATCGTAGGAATCTCCGTACCTTCAGGCCGGAGAGGATGTCAAAACCGAGTTTTTGCTTAAGTGGTAATCAGTAAAAGATATTAAGGGCAATTAATTATACCGAGTCTAATTTTATTGATAAAGATTAAAAATTATTATTCAAAAAAAACTTTTTGTAAAACAAAAAGGCTACCAAGGCGATCGATTATGGGAATCTAATTTTGTTTAGTCTTTCTGTCTGAAGGTATAATCTAAGCTAAGTGCACCCGCCCCAGCAGAAATCACCATTAATAATCATACAATCTCATGTCGATCTCCAAAGCAGAAGCAAAACAACTTTTAGAGCAACTAATTTTTGAAAATAGTAACTCTGAAGACTGGGTACACGATGTTTGGGGATTAAGTCCTTTGTTAGGAGATAGTGCCAATAAACTCTTAGAGGTTTTTGAAGCTTTAATCGAATGCTGCCCTCAAGAGAAACTAGAAAATTTGCTCCAGACTTATTATCAAGAAAAATTTCCTCAATAAACTTAGGAACTCTGATTATATTTCATTACCATTTCTAAACGAGATAAAGCACTAGTTGCTGATTCACGCACATATTCATCAGCAGATTCGTCCTGAGAGATTGTTTTTAGTATTTCCTCACCTTGCTTATCGCCTATAGAACTAAGTGCATTGATAATTGCTACTGCTACTGCCGGATTATCTGTATTTTTTAGATTTTCAATCAAAATATCTAAAACAGGAGAACCAATTGCTCCTAAAGCCATCACTGCTGCAATGTACACCACAGGGTTAGAATTATTCATGGCATTTTTTAATCCTTCAATACCTTCTGTGGGGAAAGGCTCGTCTGGGTAATTAACTGCTACATTGGCTAAAGCTTTTACACAACTAGCTTTAAAAGTAACATTATCATTCTTGTTTAATGCCTCGACTAAAAATGGTATGGCATCAAACCCAATTACGCCTAGAGTTTTAACACAAGCTCGACGATAGACCACATCTTCTTGTCCTAGATTACTCATCAGGCGAGGAATAGTATTTTCATCCCGTTGTCGAGCTATTTCTACCATAGCTCTTTCTCGTAGGTTAGGGTTGGGATGTTTTAATTGTTCAAATAAAGAATCTATGGTCATGAGTTGTTCAAAAGATATTGTTCAAAAAATATCAGTTAAAAATATAATGGAGACCCTTAAGCTGATACTTAAACCTTTTAAGCTAAAGCAACAGACTAAGAGCCTCCAGTTGCTGAATGGAACTATTGCCAAACAGCTAAAGAACTTTATTACAAGTTCCTTAAGATAAGGAGTTGATTACGTAGTCAAGAAGAGCGTTGTATTCAGTTAACGCTTGTGCAGACAAATCGCGAGGAGCACAACCACGATTGCGAGCAAAGCTTAAAGCTTCTACGTAAGGAGCAGTAGGAAGATTTAAAGCACGGTAAACTTCACGTTGACCAGCAATACCCCACTCATCTAACGGGCCAGTACCACCAACTACCAAGCAGTAGTTGATTAAACGCATATAGTGCTTGATGTCACGAAGACATTTAGCTTTGAAAGTATCAGTAGAATTAGCCTCACCTGCATTGTTGAGGTAAGAATATTTTCTGATGCAAGCATCGTAAGCTTCTTGAGCAACAGCATCGATGTTGCCAGCTAATTTTTCAGCAGCTTCTAAACGAGCAGCAGCGCGCTGAAGGCTGCCTTGAACTGACTCTAGGTCAGAAGTGCTAGGGAAACGTCCTGCAGCATCAGCAGCAGTAACAACTGTGGTAACAACAGATTTCATAATTTAGATATCTCCTGAATTGCTTTTAACAAAAGCTACAAAATATTTACTTGAGCCAAATAGTATATATTGGCTGAGATAGAGCCAGTGGGATTCTAGCTAAGAGCAGCAATCACACGATCAAAGTAGCTAGATGCTTCAGCAACTAAGCTGGCACAACGATCTTCTGTTACAATAGAGCCCATTTTGCGTAGTCTGGCACCAGCAAAAGATTCACTAGGCTGGTCTTTGATATGAGCAGCAGCCTGAGCTTTCATGATTTGCACTGCACGGGCGGTAGAAGTAGCAGGTACTCCAAGAGCACTGTAAGTTTCTTTTAAACCATTTAAGCAACGGTCTTCAAGTACAGATGCATCACCTGCTAATAAAGCGTAGGTAACATAGCGAAGGATGATTTCGCCGTCACGCAAGCAAGCAGCCATGCGACGGTTGGGGTAGCAGTTACCACCAGCTTGAATTAAGCCTTGGTTTTCGCAAATCATCCCAGCGATTGCATCAGAAACCATGCAGCTAGCATTACTAGCGATCGCATTAACAGCATCTAATCTTCTGTTACCTTCAGCAATGAAGCCCTTGAGGGAAGCTAAGTCATCTCCACCAATACACTTGGTGCTAGCGTCTGCTGATACTACAGCTCTGGAAAAAGCGTCAAGCATTGAGCTCTCCTTATTATTGTTGACTAATCGTAGTTTTATTATTATTGATGGTCTAGTTCTATTGACCAATCGATCTTGAAGATAGAGGATGAGCGTTACCAGAGTCTCATTTATTAAAAACAAAGTAATAATCTGTAATGTTTACTCCTATTTCGTTACATTTTTTGGGCTAACTAAAGTCTGCTACTCTTTTAGTTCGACTTATTCAGAAGGTGGTTGAACCTGACAATAACTGCCTAACCAAGCCAATCCTGTTAAAGAGCGCATAGGGGTTACAAAGAGATCTGTCTCTGGTAATTTCAGTAAAATTTGTTCTCCCGGTACTCCTAACCCGAGCCATTGTAGTAAAGGAGATAGTTGCTCGGGATTAATATTAAAGCGACAAAAGCCTTTTAACCAAGCGGATTGGTTTTTTAGCGGTTCTAGGGCTTCTAGTCTTACCAAATTTAGAGTTTTTTGAACTTCTGCTGATTCTTTAGCAATCAGGTTTTCTTGTCCTGCTCCTAAACCAGCAGCTAGTTCTATATTCTCGTAGAACATCGGCAAGATAAAATGCTCTACTAATCCGATTACTCCATTGATAATTGCCACAAATTCACCAGCACTTAGCTCGATCGTCACTTCGCCATTCGCACTGGATACTCTCACTGGACCGACAGTACTACTAGTTAATACTCCAATTAAAGAAGAATTGCGCTGAGGATCGTGCTGAATAAACAAAGCAGTTCCTTGAGATACGACTTTGGCTTCGGGAGTAATAATGCTACTTTCTCCCTGGCCGGGACGAATTATGATTAAAGCAGAACCGCTATCTAACTCAAAACTACGTTTTCCAGGAGCAAAGCGAAAAATAGTTCCCGCTCCTGTTCTGACTAAAGTACCTTCATTAAACAAAAGTTCTGCTCTAGAGTTAGCACCAGTACGAAGAGCATCCTGGGGTGCAAGATTATCTCCTAGTTTAGCTCGATTCCAAACAGGTCGATTTTGACGACTCAGATCGACTTGATTTCTTAGTTTGTAAACTTCTGCACGTTTTAATACGGATTGAGCCAAAACAGAATTGCTACCTAAACTTGCTAATAGCAGAATAGTAACTAGCTTGTATTGTAACGATAATATATTTTTTATACTCAATTTGCAAAAACCCCTGGTAAAAAATTATAGCGGTTTTCACTTTTCTAGACTACAGCAAACATTCATCTTTTAGTTAAGAGTTTTTGACTCTAATAAATGGCTGGCAAATTGTAAAGCATCTTCTAAAGTTTTTATTTTTCCTTCTCCCCGAGCAATTTGAATTTCTGTAAGTAAGGTACCAATTAAAGGTGAAGGTTTAAGGTGCAGAATTCGGATTAAATCTTTTCCTGTTATTAAAGTTTGAGGATGAGCAATTTGATTGTGAGGATCGAGATAGTTTTCTATTAAAGGAGCAAGTAGTTTTTGCTCTACTCCTGTAGCGATCGCTCTAATAACTAAAATAGGAAAAAATTCTTTAGTTGCTAAAAAAAAGAAATATTGTTCTCTTGCTGTCAAGTTCGTTGTTAAGGTTTGTAATTGAGGTAAATATTTAACTACTCCTAAAATCGTTCGTAGCTGCATACGAGAAGATTTCAACTTTAATAGTTCTAATTCTGCTTGTTCTGGAGATTGAGAAACTAAAGTGGCTAATTTGGCTAAACTGAGCAACTCAGGTCGATTAAACAGAGAATTATGATATTTTTCTCCTAAAGAATTGGCGATCGAATCAATTTGTTTTAGTTGTTGCAATTTCTCTGGATTAAGTTCGGAAAACCAAGGTTGCAATAAGCCATCCTCGCCAGCAGCAATTAACCATCGATTGCTTTGGGGAGTAGCTAAGAGATATTTCAACTCGGTTTGCACTCTTTCGGCTGCCACTCGCTCGATTAAATCGGCAAGAGAACGAATTGTGTTTCTGGTTTCTGGCTCGATCGTAAAATTAAGTTGGGCTGCTTGACGATAAGCTCGCAAAAGTCTTAAAGGGTCATCTTGTAGATTGCTCGGAGAAACCATTTTGAGCCAACCCTTTTCTAGGTCTTGTAAACCCCCAAGAGGATCGATAAGTTTTTGTTGATGTAAATTATAAGCGATCGCATTAACGGTAAAATCTCGTCTGTATAAATCTTGTTTTAAACTGTTTCCTTCTTGTAAAGCAAAATCTACAGTCCCCTGAGGAAAAACCACCCTAGCAATTTGTCTTTGCTCATCTAAAATTACAAATCCTCCCCGATATCGCTCGGCAATTTTTTGGGCAGTCTCTACCGCCTTTTCTGGTAAAACAAAATCTAAATCTAAATAGACTCCTTTTCTGTTTAGTAAAGCATCTCTTACCGCTCCACCGACGAGATAGGCTGAAGAGGGCAACAAATTTAAACTAAAAGGTAAATCAAGAGCGGATAAGTGATTAAAAGTTGTTTCAAAAGACATTAATTAACCAAAATCTATTTTTATCTACGCTAAATTAACAAGTAAGACTTAGATGATTGCTGCTATGTGTATTTGTGTTAATTGTTATTTTGTCGATCGCTGCCAAACTTATCATGCAGTAGAAACTCAACATCAACAACCCCATTTAACTGAAGAACCAGACTTTGAAGCCAAAGAACCTACTATCAATGTTAATATTCGTCCCCAAGAAGATTATATTGAGATGGAATGGGATGTAGTAGGTTGCCAAAGTTTCTTGCGAGAAAATGGGAAATGGGCTTCTCTGCGCCCAGGAGAAGCAATTCCTACATAAAAGCTATTAGCTCTTAGTTATTAGCTTTTAGCTACTACTTACTAGCAAAGCTCATTGACACTATTGCCTAATTCACGTCAAGATGTATGTAAATATAGGTAAACCTTTGTAAAGGTTATAGATGTCTGTAGAGTTTATATCGCTAGATAGTATACAAGAAATCGCCCACCAATATGGTTACTGGGCGGTATTTATTGGGATTGCTCTAGAAAACACGGGTATACCTTTACCTGGAGAGACAATCACTATTACTGGAGGGTTTTTAGCAGGTAGTGGAGACCTTAATTACTGGTTAGTATTAGTCAGTGCGATCGCCGGTGCAGTACTGGGAGATAATTTTGGCTACTGGATTGGTAGAATAGGCGGTTGGCAATTTTTACTTCGTGCTGGAAGATTTTTCAGAATTCAAGAAGCACAAATGGAGTTAGCTAGAGAAAAATTTAGCAAAAATGCAGGTAAAGCCGTTTTTTTTGGTCGTTTCGTGACTTTATTACGAATTTTGGCCGGACCGATGGCTGGTATTGCCCGAATGCCTTACCAGCAATTTTTATACTGTAATTTGGGTGGAGCTACTCTTTGGGCATCAGTTATTATCACCCTATCCTATTTTTTAGGAAGACTAGTTTCGCTTCAACAAATTGTTCAATGGATTACGGAATTGGGAATAGCTGCATTGTTATTAGTAGTTTTGTTTTTGCTAATTCCTATTGTGTGGGAATATAGTCAGAAAAAATTAACAGCCAAAAATTAACAGTCTGTCCAACGGCAATTTGGAGATGTATTGACATCCTCCCAGCGTCGGAGACGCGGGATTCGCTCAGAATCTAGAGGTTCAAGGTTCAGCGAGTCCACTTAAACTAAATCCCTTGCGGTATTTAATCCAGAGATGGTTCTCTCCCCAAGCGTTTAAGCCTTTACAGACTTGGTTCAGGGATGCCCTCCCTTACCTGAGAATACGAAAAATTGTGTTTTCTCTGTACTTGTTGCGACAGTGTTTTACCTAGACACGCTTTTCTGTCTAGAACCCTATACGCTGTATTTTCAAGGTGCGTTAGTCGTTAGACTACTAGGTTTTTAAAGAGGTTCAATACCTTTGCCTCTAGTACATAGATTACAGTAGTTCAACCCGTTATTATATGAAGATTTCAAGTCAAAATTGTCAACCTAAGACCGATGAGTTGTCGCGCTCGTTCTCATCCCTCCACGGGACGTGGGGGTCTTCCCACTCGCAAGATAAATTGAACTGATAAGTGTTCATTTCAATAAATTATTGAGAGAGCTAATCTCTAATCCCATTTCTGCCATAGTTTGTTGTAGGGCAGACTGAAAGCGCTCGATATCGTTAGCATAACCACATAATTGGGCTGTTTTTGCCACCCCAGTGGAAGCATTACCCCTGGCACAGTTAATTAGCCCGGAACCAGTAAGGGGTTCTTCACCCGATAATAATCTTTCTTTGGAATCTCCCCAATAAGCACTGAGAGTGCATATTCGCTTATCCTCCAAGGCTTTAACCGACCAACGATACAAAACCGATTGAGGGTCTATTCCTACTTCGATTAACTTAGCCCCCATGTAGTACTGCATTTTACTGAGAGTTTGTTGTTTATCTTCCAAAGATAAATTCTTGGGAATTGTGCGCTCGAGATGAGCTTGAGTAGGTTTGGACATTAAATTAAGATTAATTACCTTTTATGCTTTGATTATCTATATTTTTATAGCGAATTGGAGCTTATCTTGCACAAAAAATTTTTTTCCTCTTTGATAATCTAAAATCCTTAATTCAATACCAAAAGTTTTATTTATCCGTGTAAAATCACACTGTACCTTCAACTGTTCTTGGTCAAAGGCCTCTTTATCAATAATGTTAGTTCCAAAATCTAATCTTTTAAATATAGAATAGTCGTTGGTTCGATAAATCACGTTCTTACTCCTTAATAAGCGGTCTAAAAATCCAAGATAAATACTCGCTACTTACTACTTACTACTTTTTACTCACTACTTTTGACTCACCGACTACTCTTCAGGTTCGATACTTATTAAATTTCCATTTTGCTCGTCGGTTAAAACATAAAGCATGCCGTCAGGACCCTGCCTGACATCGCGCACTCGCTGACCGATGGAAATCGATTCTTCACCCAAAACATTACCTTCCCTATCGAGATCGATGCGGCGAACATCGCGAGAAACCAAACCCCCTGCAAAGAGATCTCCCTGCCACTGCGAAAAGCGATCGCTGCTGTAAAATGCTAGTCCTGAAGGTGCGATCGATGGTGTCCAAACTACTTTTGGTTCGGGGACATCAGGGCGAGAACTAATTTCAGCCACTCTACCACCAGTATACTCATCGCTATAGCTCACTTCGGGCCAACCATAATTTTGTCCGGCTTGCATCAGATTTAGTTCGTCACCACCTCTCGAACCGTGTTCTGTTGACCAGACGCGGTTAGTAGTCGGATCGATGGTCATTCCTTGGATATTGCGATGTCCGTAACTCCAGATAGCAGAATTAGCGTTGCTATCCCCGACAAAAGGATTATCTTGCGGAATCGAGCCATCATCATTAAGACGCACCACCGAACCGAGATGAGAATCAAGATTCTGAGCTTGATTGCGTATGTATTCCCCATTGAGCCGAATTGGGGGATTACCGCCATCGCCAAACGCCACTAGCATGGTCTTGTCGGGCAACCAAACAATACGCGAGCCAAAGTGCTGACCCCCTGGCTTTGCCAGATTAACCTCAAAAATATCCGACCAGTTTTGCAGCGTAGACCCGTCGAAAATGGCTCTGGCAACTCTAGTATGATTTGCCTGATTAGTACCTTGAGAATAGGTAAAGTAAACCAGGCGATTTTGCTCGAAATCAGGATGGAGGGACACATCCAGCAATCCGCCATGATTGACGGCAAAAACTTCTGGAACACCTGGAACAGGCTCGAGATCTAATTTGCCATTCCTGACAATACGCAATCTTCCCGGACGTTCGGTAATTAAGATCGAACTATCGGGCAGCCATGCCATCCCCCAAGGACGTTCTAGTCCCTGTATAATGGTTGTCGTGCGAAAACCTTCAGCGACGGCAACGCTATTATCGGAGATAAGAGGGCTATTTGCTGATGAGCTATTTGCGCTTTCTGCGGAAGTAGGATTTTCGACAACAGAACAACCTACCACAGCTAAAAGAAGGCTCGCATATAATAATGTATTTAATTGAGAATTAATCTTCGCTTTCATTACTTTTACTCCGCAAGCGGAAGAATTCCGCCCCAAACCCCATTCCGTTAAAAATTATCGGGATGTTGAAATTTGCCAACTATTTTATTGATTTCTTTGGCGATCGCGAGCAACTCCATCTCTTGCCATCTTTTACCCACAATTTGCATACCAATGGGTAATCCAGTTTTGGTTTGTCCAATCGGCATTACGACAACGGGATGTCCTGTAAGATTAAACAGCATAGTATATGCACCAGAAGCCAGAAAATAAGGGACTTTTCGCTCATCTATTTCTACTGCTGACCCTTTTGGGCGATGGGTAAAGGCAGCAGTCATAGCGACAGGACACAACCAAACATCCCATGGTTTTAAAGCTTCATCCATTTGTGCGATTAAGCGATCGCGTTTAGTTAAAGTCTCAAAATAGCCCTTGAGAGTTGGATTTAAAAGTGTGGGCAAGAAATGACTTAAATTACTTAACTTTCTAAGTTCTCGATCTCCTTGAGTTGCTTCCCGCAACATGACAGGAATAGCCTTGCTGGCAGCATCAAAATCTGCTGATTGAGAATAGATAAAATTGAATGCTGTAAGCCTATTACAAACTTGAAAGGCTTCTTTTAAATCAAAGTTGGTTGGAGTCCATTGTTCGACCCTAACACCTGCTTGCTCTAGATTATTGGCGATCGCCCGAATTGCGGTTTTCATTGACAAAGCAATCGGCATTTCTTCCCAACCATCCATCCAAGCGACTTTGAGATTTTGTAGAGACTTTGCTGATGGTGTATCTAGAGGAACTGGGGGAATATCTGGTTGTCTGGGATCGCTACCAATAACTAGAGATAGCCACAGTTGCAAATCTTCAATTGAACGAGCGAGAGAACCAATGGTCATCATTTGACGGATACATTTAGGCATTCCTGGGGCTTCAGGAATATGTCCTGTAGTTGGTACGCGACGATCTGTTGGTTTTAAAGCATAGACACCACAAAAATGAGCGGGTTGACGAACTGAACCCGATACATCATTGCCCATATCTAAAGGAGAAAACCCCGCAGCAACAGCAGCAGCACTACCGCCAGAACTACCTCCAGAAGTATAGTTTAAATTCCAAGGATTGTTGACACGTCCAAAAAGATCGTTGGTACTTTGAAAATCACTTGCCATTTCGGCAGGATTAGTTTTAGCTAAAATAATCGCTCCGGCTTGGCGAAGACGAGCGACAACAGTAGCATCTTGTTGGGGAATATAGTTTTTCAAAGGTTTGTAACCAGCAGTGGTCCGAAGCCCCAATGTTTCTAATGTGTCCTTAATGGTAATGGGTACACCGTGTAAAGCTCCCCAGTTTTCGCCTTTGGCTAGAGCTTCATCCGCTTCTGTAGCTCTTTTTCTAGCTCTTTCTTCATCCAAAGTCGCGATCGCATTTAACTGACTATTATGTTTAGTAATTTGTTCTAGATGCGCATCTAAAACTTCGATAGAAAAAAATGTGCGTTCTCGAATTCCTTGGGCTAATTGGTAAGCAGGAAGAAAAGTTAGATCGTTCATTAGCTCAGTATATTACTATCTTCATTATTCAATCCCTTCTGAATAAATACAATGTTATGGTAAAAATGTATTGCAACAATATTTTTGTCAAAATAAGTTGGTTCATAATTTTTTAACCGATATTCAGCATAATTGAGTCCATCGGTCAACTGCTTGAGAAAACCCATTGCCGTATCCGAACGATTTAGATTATCGCTCGACCCACCAAAGGATTGCCAATAGGAGGTTTGGAGATCCTCTATTACGTAAATACCATTCTCACTTAATTTAGGAAATAAAAACTTAAATGTATGAATGATGTGCTCGTTTATATGACTTCCATCATCAATGACTATATCGATCTGCCCAATCTCTTCCAGCACCTTCTCTAGAGCATCGTCGTCTACCTGAGAACACTTGAAGGTTTTAATACGGCGTTCATCATGGCAGCTTTTATCTTCAATGTCAATTCCAAATATGCGTGATTTCGGGAAATAGGTGCGCCACATTCGCAACGAACCTCCTCCATCCTGTGGATCTTTATAACCGCCTATTCCTATCTCTAAGATATTGAGCTTCTTTTTTCGTAGATGAGCTAAGTGAGTTTCGTAATGTTTTGCATACCAATGAGTACCCCACTTATCGCTATTGTAAATTAATGACAAAACCTTGAGATTTGAACCAAAGAGAATTTGGTAAATAAAGCCCTGAAGTCCACGAAATTTCAAAGCTTGAAATTTCTTAAGTTTCTGCTTCTGCTGAGTGGTAAGCGAGGTCTTAAAATGATTGCGTATTTTTAATGAAATTGACATAATCGCATCCGATCGATATCCAACTTAATTTTAATTATTTAGCTTTGTCGGCGAAAGCCCCGCTCCTTATCTGACAAGATAGGAGTCGGGATGAAAGCCGATGAGATTAATTATCGGGCGCATTCTGCGACTGAACATATTTTTTTAATGTCTCTACTGTAACTCCTCCACAGCTAGCAATAAAGTAAGACTCATTCCAAAATACGTGTCTGCGCCCATAAACCTGAGGTAACTCCTCGACAAACTCTTTGCGAATTCTTCTACTAGTCGTAGTCTTCAAAGAATTAACAAACTTGCTTAAGTCCATTTGCGGATAGTAACGAAAAAGCAGATGGATATGATCCGCTTCGCCATTGAACTCTATACACTCACAATTCCACTTCTGACAAAAATCCTCAATCACTTCACCTATTCTTTTCAAGATAGGTGAAGTGATAATCTTTTTTCGATATTTGGTGGTCAACACCAAATGGGCTTTTAAGTCAGAAACAGACCTAGCCGTGCGAATAAATCTCTTGCCTTTGCTCATACACCATGATATATTTCTCATTATGAGAATAGCACACCAATACAGATTAAAACCGAATAAAGAGCAAAAGGCGCAGTTAAATCGCTGGCTCGATATGTTAAGACACCAATACAATTATCTTCTTTGGGAGAGATTTAATTGGTGGTCGAGCAACCGATGTTCGGTCGACGCTTGTCCTTTGGTGTGTCAGTTACCCGATTTAAAAGAACAGCCAGATTACTATTCTCAAAAGCGTTCTCTGGTGAGACTCAAAAAGGAACGTCCTTGGTATGGAGAAATACATTCTCAAGTACTTCAGGAGATGGTCAAGCGAGTCGAGGTTACGATGATGCGCTATCTGGGACGCAATACAGATGGAAAAAGGAGCGGAAAGCCACGATATAAGCCAAAGCATAGATATAAAACGTTTACCTATCCTCAAGCAAAGCTTGACTGGCTGGTTTCTGCCGACAAGACGGACATATCAAGCGTCTGGGGAAACCCCAGACGGCTTGTCCTCATTAAGCTGCCCAAAATTGGTGAAGTTAGATTTGTTTTGCATCGTCGCTTACCACCAGGCTTTGAGGTCAAAACTGTTTCTATTACCAAAAAAGCAGATGGATTCTACATAACTTTTTCTTTGGAAGACAAATCCGTACCAGAGATCGTTTCTGAAGTGATTCCCACAGAAGACAATAGTACGGCTATTGACCTCGGCTGTGAGTACTTTGCTACACTGGCTGACGGGACTACTGTAGAGCCCCCTAAATATTTTCGACGCTCTCAAGATAAGCTAGCTAAGTTACAGCAAAAAGCTAGTGCTAGAAAAAAAGGTAGTCGAGCAAGAAAACTGCTCTACACTAAAAGAAGTTGAGAGCCTGCGGTTTATAACCGTAGGGTGAAAACGCTCTTCGGGGATTTTAATCCCGTGTATCCTACTATTATGCGCTGCGCTGAGTTTCAA
>JAAUYH010006054.1_pt1 | contig 13127 bp, 10 predicted proteins | sample 7278061 | NCBI WGS metagenome assembly JAAUYH01 (sample SAMN14350203, study PRJNA611818) | marine sediment metagenome | isolation source: surface marine sediment (0.6m) | place: French Polynesia: Moorea | collected 2018-08
CTTCCGACTAAAATGGTCACCTATGAAAAACCTAAACAAACCTAGTCATAACTAGGACTGTTTTTTGTCATAGGTTGCAGAGTCAGATTCTATTTTTAGAATCTCCCTTAGTTAAGTCATGACACCTTTGGATGAACGCTAGTCCATCGCTCTGTCGTTAAGAATTAAGGAACGGGTAAAAAGGTTTATAGCTAAGCGTGTTCTTAGCATGACAAGCTTAATTAAGATTCTCGAAGCACACTTTACCTAATATTTAGGAACTAATCAAAACTATGATTAAACCCAATTATGTTTTAGTGGTAGATGCTAAAAAACGACCTCTAACACCCTGTAAGCCCTCAAGAGCTAAAAAACTTTTGAATTCTGGTAAGGCTGCGGTTTATAGACGATTTCCGTTTACCATCATTCTGAAAAAGGAATGTCCCCCCAGTAATCAAACCAAAATTGAGTTAAAAATCGATCCTGGTTCTAAGACTACAGGGATGGCCTTAGTCCAAGACAATAAAGTTATTTGGGTAGCTGAACTTAATCATCGTGGTTCATCGATCGAGAAAAAACTTGATTCTCGTCGTGCTAGCCGTCGCTTAAGGCGAAGTAGACTCAGGTATAGAAAGCCAAGATTTCTTAATCGTACACGACCAAAAGGATGGTTGGCTCCAAGCTTGATGCATAGAGTCTTAACTACTATGACTTGGGGGAAAAGATTAATTAAATTTGCACCTATTCAATCGATTGCTGTTGAATTAGTGCGGTTTGACACTCAAAAGCTAGAAAATCCTGAAATATCAGGAGTTGAGTATCAGCAAGGTGAGTTACTTGGTTATGAGATTAGAGAGTATCTATTAGAGAAGTGGAAAAGAAAATGTACTTATTGTTCATCTAAAAATGTGCCTTTACAAGTTGAGCATATTGTCCCAAAAGCACTTAACGGAAGTAGCAGACTGAGTAACTTGTGTTTAGCTTGTCAAAAGTGTAATCAAAGAAAAGGAAGTAAATCCATTGAGGAATTTTTAGCTAAAAAACCTAGTTTAGTTAAAGCTATTTTGGCGCAATCTAAAAAGACCTTACGCGATGCTGCTGCGATCAATACTACTAGATGGAAGTTATTCAATAGTTTAAAAGAAACCGTTTTGCCAGTGTTGACGGGAACTGGGGGACAGACTAAATTTAATCGCTGTCGATTTGGTTTAGAAAAAACTCATTTTTATGATGCAGCTTGTATAGGACAAGTGGATAAGTTAGAAATTCTAGCTAATCAACCTTTAATTATTACTTGTAAAGGACATGGAGGCAGACAAAAAGCAGCTTTAAATAAATATGGATATCCCATTAGATACAATCCTCTCAAGCCGATTAAAGGTTGGCAATCAGGAGATTTAGCTCTAGATGCTCGAGGTAATTTAGGACGGGTTAATCCTCGTTCTAAATCCAATAGCTTTAATTTTACGATTTTTGGTCAAAAGGCTAAAAATATTCACGTTAATAAACTAAGACGTGTCCATCAAAAAGACGGGTATACCTATGCATAATAACCAAGTATGTAGAGGACTGTATAAGAAATGAACAGCTATTACTTAGCAGTATCTCATTTTCTTGGCAATAGGGAAGATGGGAGAGATGAGGAAGATGAGGAAGATGGGGTATGCTTTTAACGTCCGTTTTATACAACCTACTTTAATGCCAAAAAGCTTACACTTGTAATGGGGCAGTGAATTGAGCAAAAATCATGTTTGAAAGCTCAGTCAAAATTTTATTGATTGAAGACGATTTAGCCGAAGCAAGACTTTTACAAGAAGTGCTGAAAAGCTTCCAGCTAATGCAATATAGTTTAGTTCACGTCAAGCGATTACAAGAAGGAATAGATCGACTCCAACAAAATTCCTTCGATGTTATTTTGCTCGATTTAACTTTACCCGATAGTCAAGGATTAGAATCGGTAAAATTGTTAGTCGATCGCGCTCCTAAAATGCCTATTGTAGTACTAACTAATTATAATGACGACAAATTAGCACTTCAAGCAGTGCGCGAAGGAGCACAAGACTATTTAGTCAAGCGACACGTCAACGTAGATGTGTTAGTTCGTTCTGTCCAGTATGCGATCGAACGTCAAAAAGCTTCAGATTTATTACGAGAAGCCAAACAAAACTTAGAAAATAAAGTCAAGCAAAGTAAAGACGAGCTAATTAAAGCTAAAGAAATTAATCAGCTTCAATCTACTTTAGTTTCTATGTTTTCCCATGATTTTCGCAATCCTTTAACAACTGTTCTCTCTTGTGCCGAATTACTGCAAAATAAAAGCGATTTATTGACTGAGGAGAAAAAAACGGCTCTATTTCGCATGATTCGTCTTGCTAGCAAAAATATGGCTCAATTATTAGATGAAGTTCTTTTAGTTGGTAGAGCAGATTTGGGCACTTTAGAGTGTCAACTAGCTAAACTTGATTTAAAATCTTTTTGTGCAGAAATAGTTGAAGAATTACAGTTTAATGCTCATAAAAAACAAATAGAAATCGTGTTTATTTGTCGAGGTGAATTAAGTGAAGGAAGTTGGGATCGAAATTTACTGAGACATATTTTGGGCAATTTGCTGGCAAATGCCATTAAGTATTCTCCAGAAGGTAATAGGGTTCAGTTTATTTTAGTTGGTGAAGAAACACAAGTAATCTTCCGTATTCGAGATTGGGGAATTGGCATTCCTGTAGAAGATAGACAACATTTATTTGAACCTTTTCATCGTGCTAGTAATGTAGGTAGAATTCCCGGTACTGGTTTGGGATTGGCTATTGTTCAAAGCTGTGTTAAAACCTGTCAAGGACAGATTGAAATCAATAGTGAGGTGGGAGTAGGTACTACAGTTACAGTTACTTTACCTTTAGTTTCTTCTTGAAAATGCTTCTTTGACGCAGTCGAAGCAGTTAGTCTAAACTACAGTTATTGTGCGAACATTGTGTAATCGAAAAGCTATATCTTAGCTATACTCACTTGCGTTCAAAAGCCTTGATGAAAGGAATTTAGTATCATCGAGCATTTATTGTTAAATGAAGATTTTTTGACTTAGAGGGGAATATTATAAGCAGCTTATCCATCGGGTAATTTAATGCAACAAGCTAGCGATAACTCCTCTAAGATTTCAGAAGGAAGATTACTGTTACTTTTAACAGGCTTTTTATACGTATTTTTTACTTTATTTCCCGATAGCCATAGCATTACGGTTTCTTGGTCTTTTGTTTTTTTATGGCAAGTCGGCTTACTATTGCCAGTTTTCTGTTTACTCTGGTGGTTATGGCAGGGAAGATTATCTTGGTTGGGTAACGGTTTAGATTGGATAGTGGGTTTAATAGTTATTGGTTTATTTATCTCTACTATTTTTGCTCAATTTCCCCATCAAGCATTCTGGTACAGTTGGATAGCAATTTGTTTTCTGGCTGTATTATATGTACTCAATTCTTGGCTGAATAATCCTCAAAAACGGTATCGAATTTTAGTAGGACAGGGCTATTTAAATATTGCTTTTATTGTGGTTAGTTTATTCCTTTGGACGGGGCAAACTTTACTACCAGAATTAGCAAGAATCAAAAAACTGCAACAGCTTGGAGTTAATTTAAAGTTTGATTTTTCTGTAATCGAGTTACGCAATTGGGCACCTATCGGACATCAAAATTATGTGGCTGGTTACTTACTACTGTGTTTGCCTTTATTAATGGGATTGGGTATTTTACAGAAAGGTTGGCGACGTTGGTTGTGGTTTGCTGGAGTTGGTTTGGGGTTAGTCGATCTCTACACTACTAATTCTAGGGGTGGATGGCTTGGTTTAATTGCTTTAGTTAGCATCAGTCTTCTATTTTTACTCGGTTATACCCGCTTACCTCGTTTATGGTTGGGACTAGCAGGAATAAGTGCTTTGGCTGCTATAGTTGGGGTAATTTCTAGAGACGATCGCTTTAGCAATTTAATTACCGATATCCTTAGCGGAAATACAGACGGACAGCTTGCCTATCGCCTTATTAATGTAACTACTGGCTGGCGTATGGGTATGGCTCATCCTTTCACTGGTATTGGTTTGGGTGGAGTTCCCCTACTATATCAAGCTTATCGTCCTAGTTGGGCGGGAAGAGAATCGGAATTAGCCTATCAATTGCATACTACCCCCTTTCAACTGTGGGCAGAAATGGGAATTTGGTCGATCGCCTTTAGTATAGTCGCGATCGCTTTATTTGCTTATCTTTTTTATCGTTGGCAGCAAAATAACCAAGCAGAGTATACCGACAGAGTTTTGATTTGGTGTCTGGGTTCTAGTTTATTGGCTTATGGAGTTATGAGTCTAACAGACTATCAACTAGACAACATCTGTATTAGCGGGACTTTAGTTATCTTCCTGGCTTGCTTGAGTTCTACTTGGCGACAGCAAGAATTATATCTCAAATCACCAAAATCTCTATCTCTAGCAGGATTGGGGTTAGTTACGGCGGTAATTATTTGGTTGATTCCCGTCCATCGTGCTTGGCAACTTTCTCATTATGGTTTTTCTGCTTTGGCTCAAAATAAAATTGATATATTTGTCCAAAGTCTGAATAAAGCTTCTCAATTAGCACCTTGGGAGCCTTATTATCCCTATCAATTGGGATGGAATTTAGGAAATTTGGCATTACAGACAAAAGATATTAGTCAACGAAAACAATTAACCACAGAGGCGATCGCTTGGCTAGCCAAAGGAGTAAAAGCTTCTCCCTATCGAGAATTCGGACACAGTAATTTAGGCTGGTTATTACTTAATAGTCGTCAACCAGGTGCGATCGAACATTTTGTTAATTCTGCTCGACTAGTACCAGCCAAACGAGGTATTTTTTATAGTTTGGGTTTTGGTTTACTATCTCGGGGAAAAGTCGATTTAGCGATCGAAGCCTTTAGCTTAGAAGGATTGCATAATCCACTAGAAATCGTCACCAGTCCCATTTGGCGATCGCCCGAACTATCTCCTCTCTATCCTCAAATTCTGCAACGGATGGAAACTCGATATACACAGTTACTACAACAACAAGACAATACTTATTGGTATCGCTGTCGCGGTAGCTTGTATTGGTGGCAAGGTAATTTAGCAGCAGCTAGCAGAGATTGGGCGGTTAGTGGTACATCTATAACTAAAATACTTCTCTATTTAGATTCTGACCCCAAAATAGAGCAAAATCCAGCCAATTTAAACAACTCAGCACCAAGTTTAGTCATCGAAGCTTGGTTAAATCCTGCCCAACGTTCCCTATTACTACAACAAGCTTGGCTAAAAGAAAATAAAACTAATATTTCTCCAGAAATTTTAGAGAAATTACTAGTAGGAATGAACCAGGCAAATAGTTTTACTCAATGGTTACAAAAATATACTCCAGCTATGCAGTCTCGCCGTCAAAGATTGGGCTTTGGGGTAGTTAGTCGTCATATTGATGGGGCTATCCCTGCCGATTTTTTAATAGTAGTAGATAATATAGCTATCTCTACTTGGTTTCAAGAGCTTTTTCCTTCCTATATATATGCACCAGAGATCGATCGAGCTTTACAACCCTGGCGGGAAGAACTAATGACCGAGATCGAGCTAATTTCTAAAAATAGTTAGCGTAAATAAGGACAGAAACAACGATCGCTTGTAAAATGGTAAGCTGCTTTGTATATTTTGCTTTTAATTTTTTCGTCGGTTTATGACTGCGACTACTCCAATTCTTTCTAGCCAGTACGACCCTAAAACTACTGAAGCCAAGTGGCAACAATTTTGGACAGAAAATCAGGTATTTAAAGCTAATCCAGACCGAGAAGGCGAACCCTATTCCATAGTTATTCCACCACCTAATGTTACTGGTAGCTTGCATATGGGTCATGCTTTTAATGAATCTTTGATGGATACCTTAACTAGGTATCACAGAATGATCGGTTGTAACACTCTCTGGCTACCAGGCATAGACCATGCCAGCATAGCAGTTAGCACTATCTTAGATAAACAATTAAAAGCAGAAGGTAAAACTCGTTACGATTTGGGCAGAGATAAGTATTTAGAAAGAGCTAGGCGGTGGAAAGAAGAATCTGGGGGTAAAATTATCAATCAACAGAAAAAAATGGGAATCTCTGTTGATTGGTCGCGAGAAAGATATACCATGGATGAAGGCTTGTCTGAAGCGGTTAAAACCGCCTTTATCCAACTGTATGAGGAAGGATTAATTTATCGCGGTAATTATTTAGTAAATTGGTGCCCTGCTTCCGAGTCGGCAGTATCCCATGTAGAAATAGAAAACCAAGAAGTAGATGGACATCTTTGGCATTTTCGCTATCCTCTGACAGAAGGGAATGGCTATGTCGAAGTTGCTACTACTCGCCCCGAAACTATGTTAGGAGATACAGGAGTAGCAGTTAATCCTGAGGACGAGCGATATAAGAATTTAATTGGTAAAACTGTAACTCTACCCATCATGGGCAGAGAAATACCGATTATTGCCGATGAATTAGTAGACCCAGAGTTTGGAACTGGTTGCGTTAAGGTAACACCCGCCCACGATCCTAACGATTTTGAAATGGGCAAACGACACGATCTGCCCTTTATCAATATCATGCACAAAGACGGCACTCTCAACGAAAATGCAGGGGAGTTTGAGGGACAAGACCGTTTTATTGCCCGTAAGAATGTAGTTAATAAACTGAAAGAGTTAGGGGCATTAGTCAAGGTAGAAGACTACAAGCATAGTGTACCCTATAGCGATCGCGGGAAAGTTCCCGTCGAACCCCTGTTATCTACACAGTGGTTTGTCAAAATGGAATCTTTAGCGCAAAAGGCTTTAACTTTCCTAGACGAACAAAATTCACCCCGTTATATTCCCGAGCGTTGGCACAAAGTTTATCGCGATTGGTTAGTAAAAATAAAGGACTGGTGTATTTCCCGTCAGTTGTGGTGGGGGCATCAAATTCCTGCCTGGTACGTTGTCAGTGAAACAGAAGGAGAAATTACGGACGATACTCCTTTTATTGTTGCTCATGACGCGGAATCCGCAAGAGCCAAAGCTGTAGCTAAGTACGGAGATAATATTACCCTAGAACAAGACCCCGATGTTTTAGATACTTGGTTTTCTTCTGGTTTATGGCCTTTTTCTACCATGGGATGGCCAGAAGAAACAGTCGATTTAAAAACATATTATCCTACTACTACCCTAGTTACTGGTTTCGATATTATCTTCTTTTGGGTAGCTAGGATGACCATGATGGCAGGGCATTTTACCAACCAGATGCCCTTTAAAGATGTCTATATTCACGGTTTGGTACTGGATGAAAACGGACAGAAAATGTCCAAATCTAAGGGCAATGGCATCGATCCTCTGTTAATGATCGATAAATATGGGACAGATGCCCTCCGTTATACCCTCATTAAAAAAGTAGCTGGCGCGGGACAAAATATCAGCTTTGACTACGACCGCAAAACCGATGAATCTCCATCGGTAGAAGCATCCCGCAACTTTGCTAACAAGCTGTGGAATGCTTCTAGGTTTGTAATGATGAACCTAGACGGCAAAACACCCCAGGAATTAGGTGAACCACAATCAGATAAGTTAGAGTTAAGCGATAAGTGGATTCTTTCTCGCTTCTATCAAACCGTCAAACAAACTAGAGAATATATCGAAGCTTATGGTTTAGGGGAAGCAGCCAACGGACTCTATGAATTTATTTGGGGTGATTTCTGTGACTGGTATATCGAACTAGTTAAATCTAGACTATGGAAAGACAATAATTCTCCTACTCGTCCAGTAGCCCAAAAAACTCTAGCTTATGTTCTGGAAGGAACACTAAAATTACTCCATCCCTTTATGCCTCACATTACCGAAGAAATTTGGCAAACTCTTACTCAAGCTAATGGTAATAGAGTTTTAGCATTGCAATCTTATCCCGAAGTAAACCAAAACTTAATTAACTCAGAATTAGAACAAAACTTTGACTTACTGTTCGGTATTATTCGTACTATTCGTAATCTGAGAGTAGAAGCTGGTATCAAACCTGGAGCAAAAGCTACTATAATTTTACAAACAGAAAGCGATGCCGAAATAAAAATTTTGCAAGCCACTCAAACCTACATCCAAGATTTAATCAAAATAGAACAATTAAAGATTACTCAAACTCTGGCAAAAGACCCGGGGCAGGTAATAGCAGGCGTTTTTGCCACAGTGCAAGTATTAATTCCTTTAACAGGCATTGTTGATATTGAGGCTTTGCGTAGTAAATTAGAAAAGAATTTAGCTAAAGTAGAAAAAGAAGTGAAATCTTTAACTGGTCGTCTCAACAATCCTGGCTTTGTCAATAAAGCACCGGCTGATGTAATTCAAGGAGCTAAAGATTCTCTAGCAGAAGCCCAGAAACAAGCAGAGATATTGCGCGATCGCCTACAACGTTTAGAGTAAACTAAATATTTGGTCATTTTCAATCAACTATAAAGACTTCTATTTGCCAACTTTCATTAATGACCAGCACTGAATTCAGCTATGTTACACCTAGCTCAAGTTCAACAAAATTCAACTTCAGGGGAAATGGAACTAAAACTACTCGCCTGCCAAAAGTCAGAACATATTTGGCAAATAGGCGAATCACATTGCTTACCCTTAGCAGATAGTAATCCTTGGGGAAAAGGAGCTTTAGTATTAATAGAATGTGGAAGCAAAGGACAAATAATTAGTATTAAAGAAGCCAAAGATTTAGTTTTAAGTCTTTTAGAAAAATATTATAGTACTAATACTATTAGTCCTGAATTTGTCGAAATAGAAAAAACTAAAGTCGAACAGTGGCGACAAGAAATTACTTCCCAAAATCTCGAATTGAATTGTCGCGCCCTAGAAATAGAAACTCGTCGGGAACAACTACAAGAATTAGAACAAATTCTCAAACAAGACCAAGAAAAATTAGCCCAACAAGAAGAACAAATGCGCAAATTAGCTGAGGAATTAAAACAAAAACAGTAGGGACAGAGATATAAAGGAAAACCTACAGATATATTACCGTATCTTCTTTACATCATTAATTATGTAAGTCTTTTAACGCACGATCGCCAACGGAAAATATACAGTAATTGGGCGGAAATAGAGTTGGGAAAAAGACTAGAGAGGTGCAACCAAATAAGCAAATTAGCAAGAAGCGAAGTGAGAGGGTGACGTTGAGAGAGGAATAAACTAAGCAAAAATTCAATTAGTGGACAGAAAACAAAAAGTCCCTGGGAGAAGAGCTTATGTCAGAGACACCACAAAAAACACACATCTATTCAACGGAACATTTTAATAGCGAGCGGTGGAAAGGCATTGAAATGCGTGAGGACGACATAGTGGTTAGCACGGCGATGAAATCGGGCACGACATGGATGCTGCGGAGTTTATAGATGCAAATAGAACAATTGCTACTCCTATTCTTTGGAGGGGCAGATTCATTTATTCCTAAAGAGCGCATTCAGCAAATAGACTCTCGTTTTCAAGAACTTGGCACAAATTATCAGTTGAAAGTTTATGATAACGCCGAACACGGTTTTTTCTGTCAAGAACGCTCTTCTTATAATCTTCTAGCAGCAGAAAATTCTTGGAATGAACTGACAAAGTTCTGGAAAAAGTACCTAAAGAACTAAAATTAACTAAATGCTGAACCCTCAGGTAAATCCTTGCCGTAGGCTAAAATCGGTCGCTAAAAGCCAAATAAATTTGTCACTCACTTACTAGAAATACACTCAATGTTTAACTTTACCAAACCTCTTTATCCCCTGGCTTTATCTGCTGCTAAAGGCGATCCAGAAAATGCTCATAAGCAAATGCTTACAACTCTAAGTAAGATCGAAAAATCTCGCCATACGGCTTGGGGAAGTTTGGCACTTAAACAACTACAACAATCTTTCTGTTTTTGCGACTCTCGTTTGGCACAAACTATTTGGGGACTAGACTTTCCTAACCCTTTGGGTTTAGCTGCGGGATTTGATAAAGATGCTTTAGGTGCCGGTATTTGGTCGAGTTTAGGTTTTGGTTTAGCCGAAGTGGGAGCAGTTACTTTTCACGCCCAACCAGGAAATCCCCGCCCTCGTCTGTTTCGTTTACCTAAGGATAAAGCAGCCCTGAATCGTTTGGGAGCCAACAATTTGGGTGCAGCAGTAATGGCAGATACTCTGCAACAAACTTGGGCAAGACAACCCCGCCAAATTCCTATTGGTATCAATCTATGTAAATCAAAAATTGCCCCTTTAGAACAAGCAGCAGAAGACTATGTGGGTAGTTTTAAATTACTCCAAGATTGGGCTGACTATTTTGTAGTTAATGTTAGTTCCCCTAATACTCCTGGTTTACGATCGCTCCAAGCGGGAGAACAACTAGAACCTATTTTATCTGCTTTACAGACAGTTAATGAAGAGAACAAACCCCTACTAGTCAAAATTTCTCCCGACCTCGATTGGGAAGCGATCGCTGCTATTATTACTTTAGCCAAAAGCTATCGTCTCGCTGGTATTATCGCTACCAATACTACTACCAGTAGAGAGGGTTTGAGAACAGATATACTCGAAGCCACGGGTAACCACATAAAAGACGAAATGGGCGGTATTAGTGGGGCACCAATTAAACAACGTTCTACCGAAGTAATTCGCTTTATCTGGCAAGAAACCAAGGGAGAGATACCCATAATTGGTGTGGGTGGTATCTTTACGGCTGCCGATGCTTGGGACAAAATTACCGCTGGTGCTAGCCTATTGCAAGTTTATACTGGCTGGGTTTACCAGGGCCCTTGGATGGTGAAAAATATTCTAACAGGATTATTAAAAAGATTAGAAACCCAAGGACTATCTCATCTATCCGAGGCTATTGGTATAGAACATAATCATTGAAATGAATAGGATTTGATTGGTAATTTAAACAACTTATAGATGTTAAATAGAAAAGCCTACTACTTGCTACTTGCTACTTGTTAATGATGATGGGTTAAAGAGTGGGGTACTTCTAAACCATTAGCTTCCATCAAAATTCGATCGCTCATTATATTTTGAGGGATGCCGTCTGCGACAATTCTACCTTGATTGAGTAAAATAACGCGATCGCAAACTTCTAGGAGCATTTCTAGATCGTGAGACGAGATAATCGTAGTTTCTGGAGCAGTTTGCAAAAATTTAATTAGTCTTCTTCTTGCTCTTAAATCTAGATTAGCACTAGGTTCATCATAGAGAATTATTTGGGGAAGCATTGCTAAAACTGAAGCGATAGCTACCATACATTTTTCTCCTCCAGAAAGATGATGGGGAACGCGATCGATCAAATGAGATATACCAGTAAAGGATAAAGCTACACAAACACGCTTGTCTACTTCTTCTGCTGACAAGCCCATATTCTCCGGTCCAAAAGCGATATCATCTCGTACTCTAGGACAAAGTAATTGATCGTCTGGATTTTGAAATACCAAACCAATATCGGGATTAAATATACCTGGTTGGACTAATTTTTCAAATAGCTTTATTTCTCCATAAGTTGGCGTTAAAATACCACAGATAGTTAAAAATAACGTAGTTTTTCCCGCTCCATTAGCCCCAATTAAACCAACACTTTCTCCAGCAGATATCTGTAAATTTATATCTGTTAAAGTATTCTTACTTTCAGTGTAAGCAAAGCCTAAATTACTGATAGTTACTGCGGGAGTTTGTAGTTTAATCAACCGTGACGATCGAGTTAGTTCTTTCATAGTTTAGTTAGCTGGTAAAAGTATTTCTGCAATTGTTAGACTAATAGCTATAATTACAGTTGCCGATGTAGCCAAAAAATTTAATTTATCTAATTGGCTCAAACGGTTTTTTTGTTGACGATCGATCTGAGGAATTTTATAACCATATCCTCGTAAGATCATTGCTTGATATACTTTATTCGATCTTTCATAACTACGTACTAATAAACTTCCAGTTAATTGAGCTAAAATTTTCAGATTACGACGACTAAATTGTTGATATCGAAATCCTCTTAATCTAATCGCTCTTTGCATAGTTGTGAGCATATTTCCTAATTCTTCTAGGTAGCGATATGCTAGCAGAGTCATATCGACAATTACTTGAGGTAATCCTAGCGATCGCATGGCTTTAATGCTAGTCAGAAAAGGAGCAGTTCCAAACAAAACTAAACTAATAGTCAAAATACAAAAAAAGCGAACAGAAATCAAAATACTCGTCCAGCAGCCTTCTTCTTTTAAGGTTAACCACCCCCACTGAAAAATTATCGTATCTCCTGCAACAAATGGGAGTAAAATAACCACTGCTAAAATAAACCAACCAGGATAACGCAATCTCGACAATAAAAAAGACAGGGGTAAATTAGACAAACAAAAAATTACAGTAGTTATAACTACTATTACTGGTAATAAAGTTATTTTTTGGACAAAAGAAAAAGCAAATATTAAACTAATCAGTCCGACTAATTTATATTTTTGTTGCCAACGATGAATTAAGGAATCCAAATAGGCATAACGGTCAATAATTAATCTCATTATTGTCTCAAAATTTCAGGCTTAACTTGTTCTAAGAAAGAAATTAGCATTACTGTAAATGCACCTTCAATAATTGCCTGAATTACATAACTAATCAAAGATAGATAAATTGCATTTATTTCTGTTTGTGCATCTAGTTCAGAAGTTATATTAGTAATAATAATTACCGTGAAAAGAGTGGCAGATAAAATTAAAGAACCTGCTCCAGCACAGAAAGCTAAAACTTGTGTCCATATTTTTTTTCTGGTGTTACTGCGATTGTTAAAATGAAAAATATGGTAAGCAAATAAAGCTGGGATACCCATAATTACTGCATTAATACCTAAAGTTGATAATCCTCCATGTTGAAACATCACTGTTTGAAAAAATAATCCAATTAAGATTGCCAGAAAAGAATAGTAGCCCAAAATTGCCCCCATCATGCCATTTAAAACTAAATGAATACTTGCAGGTGGCAGGGGAATATGAATTAAAGAAGCGACAAAGAAAGCTGCTGTAAATAAAGATGCCCTGGGAATCTTTTTTTGAGGATTTGAGTCTTTTTTTATCTGTTGGAGGGAGTACCAAGTTACACCACCAGTAATGGCATAGCCAGCAATACAAATACTAGGAGGAACAAAACCATC
>JAAUYH010145253.1_pt1 | contig 13126 bp, 10 predicted proteins | sample 7278061 | NCBI WGS metagenome assembly JAAUYH01 (sample SAMN14350203, study PRJNA611818) | marine sediment metagenome | isolation source: surface marine sediment (0.6m) | place: French Polynesia: Moorea | collected 2018-08
AAAAAAATTATAAAAGAAGGAAAACTAACTGTGAAAGAATTGCTTGCTTCGTATGACTCAGAGATTCATCACTTGCTCTTGTGCAGGAGTAATCTTTTCGAGACAATCAACTAAACGGATACTTATCAATCACTGATTAATAATGCCGGAATTATTATAGATTTCGTCGACCTACAGTGGGGTAATTCATTGGATATTAGTCAATTAACAAAAAAAATTTGAAGTTTTGGGTTAGTCAGTTAGTAATCATGATAAGTACCTGGCTACACTTGCACGTCACTTTTATTGCTAGCAGTTTTCATCAAGAAGTAAATAAGCACGTTCTCTATGTATCAATTTTTCTAAGTTCTCCTTGAAGTAGGAGATACAAATTCCGAAGTATCGAGCTAACTTTATATAGAAAGAATTGTACATAGCAAAAACGATATACATTCGTGACTTGTCAACGTTTGAGTAGGGTTTTGAAGCAAATACTTCCATGCAAAATACAGCTGCCAGTTCAGTTTCTACGTTGATATGTTGCACATTCATCCTACTGGCTCTTCTAGCTTAGAAGTATGGGGAGCGGTGCACATGCTCCCAACCAAACATCCAAATTGTATACTCTAGAACAAGACTTTTTATTGGCTGCCAATCTCGCAGTCTGCCAGTTTCGAAATTAATAGATGCACCCAATAATAGTTTCGTATAGACATTTGTGCTCCAAACTGTGCACATAACTATATTCTTGAACATCGACTAGAGAAAAAAGCTGTTCTCTTTCTAATATTCGACACAGTAATAATGCCGGCCGATATCAATCAACAGAGAGGTAATGCTGCATTTCTGAAAATTAGTATTTCTATCTATGTTGGCCGGCCACGTAATGATAATGTACACAACGGGATATTCTCTTAGCGAATTGAGTTATATGCGAGTGCCAACGAAAATTTTCTTTCAAGAGCAAAATCGAGAGAACACATCCTCGTTCCTTAGTAATTCCAAAAAATTGATAGAGTAAGATGAAATATTGACGTAGAACAATTAAATTATTCCAAAGAGTATCAAAGCTGTTACCATTTTGAAATCATGAAAATTACAAAAACCTGTTCTACCTCTTCGTCAGCATTCCCACATTTCAACTTTTAGCTTATTTGAGCAGAAAGCAGTAAGAAAGTAATTTTTCGATCGAAACGGATCGTTCGGTATAATCGGATCTAGGTTAAGCTGCTTGCCTGGTTTCGAAAACAACGGATAATAAGTAAACTGGGTATCTATGGTGTTTACCTGCTAAATACTCCTTAATAGTTTTGAAATGAATAGTTTTTAGTTGATCCAATATGAGATGGAAGCCTAGGGACAAAGATAAATATATTGGCGATCATGTGATCCGTTATTGCCTTCTCTTCATGCTGCAGAAAGGAATAGCTCGAGATCGTCTCTCAAAAAGAAATCCAAACCCATTGAAAATGGTGATTGTTTGCTACCATCATGTGTAATTCGAGACTATTCACAGGATGAGTATTTGTTCCGATTCAAAGAAGGCGTCCTGAAAATTGCATAAATCGTATGACTTCGAAGTCAATCCATAATTCATCCCAAAATTTTCGTCGGTCCGACATACCACTCGAAAAAGTATAGTCGTAGCCGATATGTGTTTGCTCGCGCTTTTCCTATTTCAAATTAATGCGAACATTTGGTACCGTCCAATTCAGACACACAGCATCTTATCGATACTTACAGAACGGCATAAATAATTGGAGACCGGGACGTAGTGCTAGAACCTTCAACTTAATCAGTTGCGAACCTACGAAAACTCAAGGTTCTTGAACAGGTCAACACGAATGTTGAACTCCAAAAATCAATTCGAATCATCAACGTTCTAATTTAAATTGCTATTTTATACATTTAAATTAGTGTGGTGTCTATTAAATAATCGGTTATCTTAGAATATGTGATCGGTACTCTTTAAAGGTAGTTGTAAGTTTACATGATTGAAGTGCAATAGTGTAGTATTCAAGAAATGATTAGTCGAACAATTGCTCTGAATGCAACCAGAAAAATTAATCATTCCATATTCGTTTACCTAATTCATATTCAGGGAAATAGAAAAGATGAAGCCAAGATTACGTCCTACTCAAAATATGTCTAATCTTTTCAGATACCTTTATGAAAATTTAAGAGCAGAAATTCGAGCTTTAAGTCCATTTTTTGCTTTCGTACAATTTTTGAGAACGCAGTTATGATTAAAAATTAATACAGAGCAAACTTAGTGCTTGTTTTGGTGCAAGCTAGAATATAAACACATTTCATATGGAGCGACTTGTCTAATCTCATCCACGCTATTCATTTTCGAGTTTACAAAAAAACCATAAAGTTTGGATTACTTTTCAATACGAATTGCAATATCAATCAGTAATAAAATACGATATCGAAATAATATCTTGGAATTGTCAGGATAGGAATGTATTTTACAACGGGACGGTAATCCATGCAAGTTGCAAGGATCACGTATCGTCAGTTGTCCGTTATCGTTGCTGTCAAATTATTCCTTGTCTCACAGTCCTCATGCAAGATACTTGAGTAGTCGCGAATTTATCTTATAGAATGCACACCTCTGCTACGTTTATCCGAACGTAGTTCTGATATTTACACTCTCTGAACTCAAAAGTAACATATCTATAGCTATAGCCAGTTAATTTGAAGAATATCGAACAGGGTTGTGAACAATTCGATTTGCGTCGATTGGCTAGCTCGATACTAAATCTATACTCAACTTTCAATCTTCGTAAAACGATGTCTATGCACCTTCTAACGTATTACAGCACCCCTTACTTTTATAAATTCTAGACGACATGTGCTGTTATTTCCTCGATCGAAGTATAAGCTAGTATCAGTATCCACAATTTACATGCGATTCGTCAAAGAACAGCAGGAAGGGGTGCCGTTCTAGTGCGTGAATTACAACTTGAATATAACGTCCGTAACAACGAAAGAAGTCAACAATGATAGATACTATTGCAATTAAAATGTATTTCGGCGCGAGCTCTTCCTACCGAAACACAAACTGAAAATCGTTACAACGTTCTAACTACAACCATAGGTAAGTCTGAAAGTGCCTGTTTCAGGTTTTTGAGAAACTACTGCATATTTGATGAGCAAAATGTTTACTTTCCAATGCTTGGAGGTGATGAAAAGTGCGACGCATCCCTGCTCCAGAAATGAAAATCGGAAACTTGCAAAATATCATTGACTTTTCAAAACAAACATTTGTTGAATAGCACTTTCTATGCCGAGTAGTTTGCAGCAGAATTATGAAATGCAGGCCTAAACTATGAGGAAACGCTCAGAAGCTAGTACAAGTTGATGGATTTCTATTTTAAGGGACTAGGAAAAACTACAAGGGAAGAATGCTTGAGGGAGATAAAGATACTGAAGGAAACATGAATGATGCTACTAGAGTTCTCAGTCCCTGGGTTGCCAGCCTTTGTGATTCGTAAAGAAACATGCGATTTGAAATTGTGGAAGACAGGAAAGGTGAAAAATACTAATACCATTAAATGGAAAGCTAGTACGAGGTAATTCAATCGTGGTTACTGGAGAATGGAAGGGGTACATTCCACTGACGCGCTATGGCTATTGTCAATATACTGTGAACCATTCAAAAAATTTCGTAGACCCAACTACAAAACTTCACACTCAACTAATCAAGCGAGCATGGGTGGCATCCAAAGAATCAGATGAAACGTGCTCGAGGTGCGAAAGCTACACTACAGAATCACTTGGGCCACTTATCCTGGCGTCAGCTGAGAGTCGATTTTCCGGGCGGCCTTTTTGTTGTCTTTTTGCACGACATCTACCGTGTTCCCTAAACTGAGATGGGCGACACGGAAGTATCTTAATGAAAATAAAATGTAATTCGAATTATCTTTTTTCCGATTTTTTCTTGCTGGAAAAAATAAATAATACCTTGGAAATAACTTAGGTCACACACTAGACCAGGAACCGAGAGGTAATTGATTGCAGTCCGATATGTGGCATGCCCTGTAGTACTATCTCGGATTGTGGTGGCAAGATTACAATCTAAAATATTTCGAGCAGATTGTTCAGGACCCTGGTACTCAAAGGAAAAAGGAGTGCGCTTTGATTTATAGGCCAAAACATATTGATTTTGATTAACTAGTTTGTTAGATTACACATAAATGAACCCCAGCCGGTTCGTTTCCTGTGCGGATTGTTTCGATACTTTCTGATTGTTTCTCCTGTGGGCTGTAATTTCCAATCTCTTGCTTATACTCGCACTTTTCCGCTATTGTTTTCTCTCCTCTGGACACACTCGTTTTTTTCCCGAACAACCGACGCATTACCATCTGTGCATCAAATTTCTGCATCTGCAGCAATTCATAGGTGCCGTTTCATCTTGCGTTCGCTTCGGTGGGCACTCGTTGAATAGTGATATGCTAGAATAATACAGGCGTCAACACAGTTAGTGTTCGCGGCATCAATTTTTTCGCTGAATACAGTTGATACCTGTACGAAAACAGGAGGAAGGGAAGAAATTGATTCGCCTGTAAAAGAAAGTTGTGGAACTCGAGTAAAGACGTGAATCGAAGGTAGTGCCATGAATAGTCTTTCGAGTGAATGCAGAAACAACCCGAGTTATTGACTAGAAAATGAACAGAGTAAGAGCCCGAATCAAATGATTGTAGAGCATAGATGGCCTTCTGCTTGCTTTTAGGCACACCAACCCCGAACTAGTTGCATATACTCCGTTGCAATCCACATTTAGATTGGTTCCCCCAGTTCAAAGGTTGCAACAGTCAAGTGCTTTCAAAACCGTACTCAATGGCGTACTGTGCACATTGAACCCAATAATGCCGCTGCATTGCTTTGTCATCGGCTATTTCGAGGTACTTCAACAGACTCCGCTTGTCATTTCTGCGATGATAATGTTGCATAAGTTCAATCATCGCGTAGATCTGTCGGCGCGAACTTGCAACCTGAAAATGCGAGACTGATATCGAGATTTCTTTCCAATGCATAACCGAGTTGGTAGTACGTACCAATTACGTATAAAGCCTTTGGATGGAGCAGTTCAGCTGAACGCTGTAATAGCTGAATTGAGCATCTTAGGTCGGTAAAATGCATGCGTGAACTCGCTTTGTATAGTGCGTCGGCTATCGATAACTCCTCTAGGTTTCAAAACTGATTCAATGCTGCTTTGTTGGCATCATTTAGCTTCACCATCCTGATTTGGAGTCGATCTACATAGTTCAAACTTCCGCTTCCCATCATTTCACTTGCCGAATGATGATCTCACTTATTCGATTCTTGCTTCTTCGTCAGGTCAATAGTCCCCATGTGTTCGACTTTCGTTGCAACAAATTTTGCTGTATCCCAGTTCAACACTATGTTTTCTAGGCCGTTTCTCAAGTGCGAAAGTTCGTTGTGTATTGCCCCCATCTTCTTCGCCCACTCTGGCGCCATGATAAATTTCTCTGTGCGCTCGACGGAACTGGTGCGTTTCGCTCGACGGCTCACTTTTTCAAGGTTCTTCAGAATCGCGTCAAACTTTCTGGACACTTCCTTCCAGCGTCTGCAGTAGTTCCAGAATTTTATCGACGAGTTGTATGCACTTACTCGTGAGTCCCGTGATTGCTTGGGATGCGCCGCATCGCCGTTTGATTATGCCGAGGATACTCGTCGCAGTACTCGTCACTGTGATCATCGACATTATAACTGCGAGCTCGGCCATGGTAACAAGTGGAGAAGAATTGTGCAAGTGGGAGGAGACGTTGGGGTAGGCTGAAAGGAAGTCTAGTTACAGAAAGTGAGCGCGGCTGAAGTTGACCAAAAACATTAGACATTACGAGGATTAGCCTACACAGGCTGTAGTACAGACTATCTATTTGATGGCACAGTAGTGCGAAGCATTACTGTTTGGGCAAATTCTGCTCAAAGCAAGACCCTACGTAGAAACCGGAATGCAGGTGTAGTGTGCCGCAGCGAAATATCTCAAAATATTCGAAAGTCAAGTAAGTTGCTGTTTTCACAATGCTGACACTATAGCTAGTAATCATACCTTTTTTCCTCGTCACCACTTTCTTTCCACACAAGTACTAAATACGCTCTATTCAATGTACCCAATATACGAAGTCAATTGTATTAGCATATTTCTCATGCAGAGCGCCAGTGTGTGTCTTGTTCATTCAAGTACCCTACAGGGGCCTGTTACTCAGAAGAAAGAATCGCTTTACAGAACAAAAGCCCTAGTTCCTGCTGTTAACGAAGTATACGCATGATGTTTTACAGCTAGATGGTTTTCTTTGCTCACAATTAAGCCTTCCGTGATTTCTACAGAACAGTATTTCTCGTTTTTCTGTACAATAGCAAGGAGATAACACCATCGGTACGGTAGAACGGCATGATTCTAGAATACTTTAGTTCTGAACTTTAACTCACTGTCAGTCACTTTCTTCTTCAATCAAATATACGAAGTAACAAGGCAGCAACGGGTACCACTTTTCGAAAGAAAGTTCAAAATAGTTTCAAGAGAGCGTCAGAAGGCCATCTTGGATATGGCAGTATTAGGTGTAAGGCAATTTGCCGTTGCAAAGTATTATTTAATGCCACAGCCGACAGTATCTAAACGTATTAGAAGCGGAAGCACAAAAACAATGAAAAGGTAGTACGAAAAAAAGGAGACCAATAGAAAGACTGTACTGGCAAAGTGCATGAGCATTTTTAAAGCATGTAAAATACAACAAATTCAAGCCTATACATGTTGAGCCATTTACAGTTGATTAGTTTGCAACAGTGAAACAAAGATTTAAGAAGATTTGCAAATATCAACACAAGTTGGTAGTTGTAAAACTAATTCAGTATCAGTGGCGACGGACTCAAAAGAAATAGGGCGATCAACAATCGAGTGAATTTGTTTTTAGTGATGAAACTTCATTCACTGTACCATCCAGTGCATCGTAGTCTCGAGTACGGCGGAATCCTGGAATTAGATTTCATTTCAAGAATACGATTTTTCTCAAATTTTGAAGACTTATGATTATTTGTATGGGCTGTGATTTTTCGGGAAAGGGAGGACAATGCTTGTGCACATTGTTAGTTTATTGAAAAAAGAGCAATTCTGTGACATTTTAGAAACTGAATTCTTACCTTTCGCATTCAAGTACTTTGGTAGGGCAGAAAGCATCATTTACCGAAAGATAATAGTGGTCAGTCCAAGAAAAGAATAACCGCTGTTTGGTTCCAAATTCTCCATCACGCTAGACAACAACATAAAAATGCATTTCTGTAGTAAACACAAGAATCTGAAAAGGAAATGTTAATGTCGGAATGATTAAGTACTCGGAGATCATTCAATCAGACTGAACTTAATTACTTACTTTTCTACGAATCGAAGATTTATCCGCTCACAATCAGTCAGCGAGGAGCATTTCCTATGAACAATTCACAAGTAACATAGAATTGAGTCAAAAATTCATAAAATTGTTTGGGTATTTCTGCTTTATTTGTTCATGGGTACAGACACTTTCGATCGAGCCGAGAGCTACTTGGACTGAAGGATATTCTGCTACCCGTGAGTGTTCATCTCAGTCATTTCAGTACTATTTTTAGAGTATTTTGCTGCTTTCCGTTTTTTGTAGTTGAGATCCGAAGTTTTAACAATAAATGATTTCCCATATTGCAATCTAGTTCACTTGCCGTCAGGGTTGCTGTGATGGAAGCTTGTGCGGTGTTATAATTGAAATCAAAAGTATAGAGCATTTATTGCCTTTTTGCTAAACTGCTTTCTGCCTAGTGTTTTCAGTTGGCAGTTGATGTTCACTGTTCTGTTTTCAACCTTAAGCCATCGCGCAGTTCGTATACATAAATTTAAACAAAGACGAGCGCAACTGTTGATGATAATCGCACTTCTAATTATCAAACGTCAGATTTCCGGTCATCTAAATATTAGTAATAAATGTAACGTGTATAATGAATAGCATATTGAATGATACTTGTTGCTTGCCTCTCAAGTGTCTGCCAAAATTTACATAAATTTAAAGTCAGGGGTGTCATGTATAAGACGCGCGTATTCGTAATTGCGTTGTGTAACCCGTTTGACTTGAAAACACGCTTATATTCTTGTTATTTAAAGCTCCACATAGAAATTGTAGTAATGGAAGTTGTCTTGCAATCTACGAAAACTAGAAAAGCGAAATTTCAATGCGGAAAGCGTAATGATCAATTCCGTACGTTTTCGGCGCACCGCAGAAGAACTTTGGACTGTTCTCCATTTGCTGTTGCACCTTAACCACGTTGTATGTTACAGTAAAGAATGGAAATGCGCCATTCGCAATTCTCGATCCTAGCTGTAACTCGAAATGTTCACGGCAGTTGTTTAACTCGCCGTAAATCTCATCGAATATAGAATCGAATGAAGACTATCTGAAGATCGAGCTTTTGTAGACAAAACGTGCTTTGAAAAGATACGGATCATGAAATGAAAAACACTTTGGCTCCAAACGTCCAACGTAAGTGGTGGAGAGATGCGAATAGTTCCGAAAACAAATACCCGTGAACGGAGCAATTCATGTTGTACATGGAGTCAATGGAGCGATTTCGTTTTTTTCTGTTTATGTCTTGCACAATAGACTGAGTATACAATGAAACCTCTAGAACTGTTGCTGAGATGTTTTCGCCGTACGTTAACTTCGAGGTTTGTTTGCAATGATCATGAAGCAGTAGTTGCTCTCGAAAACACCGAGCGACATGATATACTGGATGGAAAATTCGACGTTATGTAATTTATATGTAGATTGCTAATCAAAATGATTCGCCCACCAATCGACCCACTTTCGCACCAATTTACATTGGAATTCATACTTCTGTCTATTCATTTATCCAAAAGTGGAAATATTACGTAGACTCTATCGTTATTTGAGCAATAAAGCACAGAGAACAATCAAAACAGGAGTTCATCAATTATTTAGAGACAAACAATAGTCTAGCGGCAAACGAAAGCACATGAGTTTCAGGATACGTGTTCTGACTCTACACAAAAAAAGTTGAGTATCCGTGTACTGCGCGAATCTCAATGCCAAGGAATAAGTATCTTATGAATCCTCGATAAAGCTCGAATGCCTGCAACGCGCACAGTAGAAAATCTGTTTGTAGTGATTTGTATTTTGGAATGCGTTACACGACATAATAACAGCAATGTTTTGAACTCCTTGAACTTACGATGTAAAATCTTCGACGCTAATGGCACCCTAGATGTTTTATTTGGCTATGACGTCACGTTTGTTTGACGCTCATGCAGTTCGCCTCTTGCACGAGTACTTTTCTTTCATTTCAAATTGTCCCACACTTGTCTGGTGTCTTCTCTTCTTCTGGTATCAATGGATCTTTTACTCTATTACCCTTACTCCATTTGGCGTACTCATGTTTTCTCCAAACACCCGACGATACATGGATCGTGCATCAGAATGTCCTGCATCTGCAGCAACTCGTAGGTGCTGCTTTATCTTGCTTGCGCAATGGTTCGTATCCCATGAATAATGATATGCAAGGAAAACATGGGCCTCCACACAATTACCGTTCGCCAGAAGGTGTGCGTACGATTCCCATTGTTTTGGCGAGTAGATTGGATTATTGTAAGAAAAAATGAGGAAGGGAATAAATTGATTTTCCTCGAATAGAAAGTTAGCATAGTTCCGAACAGCATCTGTGTAGCTGTTGCTTACAGAATTGAATTGCAGGTGGTCCCAAAGATAACGCCAGTGCATTCTGGATTCATTTCGATTGTCTACCATCAAATCTTCATAAAAAGACGCATGTTCAAGCAATTGTAAAGCTGCGATGGCTATTCGATTACTTTTCGGTGCATCAGCTCCGAAAAAGCAGTAAATGCTTTGCTGGAACACACACTCGGACTGAATTTCATCAATCAAGGATCTGCAAGTTGAGGGCTCTCCAACCTGTCTGGAATTGCGCACTGTACACAGCGAATCCAATGGCCAGTAGCATGGCCATTTTGATGCACTTCAGAACGCTCCGTTGGTCATCTTCATCATGATAGTGTTCCATCAGTTGGAAAGTAGAGCACGTGTGTTGACGCGCACTCGCAACATGGAAGTGTGACACTGCCAAATCACGATTCTTTTCCACTCTGTAACTGAGTTGGTAACCAATACCGATGGTGTAATTCGCTTCAGGGTGACCGAGCTCGGCTGAACGCTGCATAAGCTGAATGGAGCATGTTTCTGCGGATCGAAAACCACACGAAATCGGTTCGCACACCGCGGACGGCACTGATACCTTTCTGCGGTTCACAGGCCGACCATTGTCCAATTGATGTGCATCGCTCGGCTTGATCATCTTCATCTGATTACGTGCTTCAGGATGAAGTAGTTCAGCGGAATGCTGCATTAACTGGATGGAACACATTTTGTCTGTAGGATCAACACGAAAACTCGCTTGATATAGTGCATCGGGCAGCGATAACTTGTCAAGATTACCGTACCGAATAAGAGCAGTCTTGTTTGCGTCTGTCAGCTTCACCATCGCCATTATAATTCGGTCCACATAATTCAGAGTTCCGCTTCCTATCTCACTTTCCGCCTGCTGTTCTATTCCTTCTGGTTCTTCATTCTTCGTAACATCAATTACCGCAATTTCTTCGCCTTTCAATACGACAAATTGCGATTCATCGCAGTTTGATACAATGTCCAAAATATCTTGCCGTACACGAGCAAGGTTTGTGTATATGGCTGCCATATTCTTCGCCCATCCCTGTGCGAGGATGAACTTCTTGGTACGGTCAGTTGGGTGCGTGCTCGTTATGCGCTGGTTCATTTTCTGAAGTTTCTTCAGAGTGGCGTCGAACTCATCACGATGACGATTTAGTGCCGTTAGAATTTCTGATGTGTTCTGCGGCAGTTGAACATCTTCATTCTGCACTTCTAGCAGTTTCCGTATTTCGTCCACAAGATCAGCACACTTGCTCGCTTGCTCAGCAAGTGTCACAGATCCGCCGCCTAATCGGTGCTTGATTGCAATCAGGATGTTCAACGCGGAACTTGTCGATGCAAGGATCGACGAATAAACCACTACCTCAGCCATGATTATGGCGACAGCGAGTTGAGGGACTGAGAAGGGATGGTGGGTGTGAGTTGAATGCGAGCGGAAGTTTGAATACAAAAAATGGGCACAGCCTAAGTACTAGAGGGTGCGGAAAAGGCACTGTTTCACAGGCACAGCTGCACTCTAATTCGTCGACGTCACTGTTTAGTTTGCAGAGTGGTGCGTACAGCTGAGGAATTGCGCGCTGTCTACACTATGCAGCTGTTCCATAGTGTGTGAAGTTGTACAGTATTAATTTTTTATTGAGATACAGGGCCCTTCGCGCACTACAGTAAGCTCAGTCTGCTGGATCGTCCCGATTGAACCAATTGAAGAGAACTGGGGATGAACGGCTGAGCATGGCTATCTGGAAACCGTCGGGCGCGGTTGAGCTCGGCCAAACAGAGATTCGAGGTGTTTAATTTTTCATCACTGTCAGTTACGTTACGTCAGATTGAGTGAAGGTTTGAGCTGAAACTGTTTGTTTTGAGTGCTTTGCTGTAATCAGACGTTGATGAACTACAAACCTAGGCACTATTAATTCGATAAACGCCAACCAGCTTGTGGACCGTTACTGTCACAAACAAGCGAAACAGTCCCACCTGATCACCCTGGTACAGTTAGAAATGACATCCGTAAATGAACGCTTCTCATTCCTGATCCCTGTAGCGAGACACTTAGGACAATTCTCAACCGCCTTGAGATATGTTAGCCCCCAGGTGCTCTGGTACGGTATTTATTGTTGCTCGAGTCAGACTCCTGTCGAGCCTGACTATTCTACCCAATCCAATCTGTCCCAGGATTTTCGTGGAACCCACATTTTCCTGCATCGCTTGTTGCTACAGGTGTCGACTTGATGAATCTATCAGACTTACTATCATCGTCCTGCCCCCAAAACCCCCACATCCCACTCGTGTAAAATCACTTACTTACACTTTTATTCAAAGTCAAATAGGAAAAAGTGCCATCAAATATTTTGAAGTGATTCAAATAAGTCATTTAGACGATTTCCGATAGTAGAATAAATCATTCATTATCCAAAATATACTTAATCTTTCATCTTGATGGGAGCTACATGGACAAATAAGCGGAAAGGTACGCCACCGTACCAAAATGATATTGAGAAACGGACTAGACGAATTTATTTACTCTTCACTGAAAACCCATTCTATTAGAAATTATTCAATTCTCTCGCAATACGCCTACATCAATACTTTCAGCACTATCGTTTGAAACATTGACACTTTCGACCCGATTGCTCATAGAAGCAGCCCACATTTCTTGTAGGATATCAAATAGAACATCCGAATTTTTTGGATCAACTGATCGTTCACGAAGCACAGTTTTCATCACGCCTTAAATATTTCCATGTGATTCAAATTCGAGCTTTAGGCTGGCTACTAAATTCTGTGCACTCCTACCCGTTGCATGTAGTTACAAGAGATTTAGCACCGTATGCGCTGCAATTACTATCTTACACAATGCAGTCATCCAATCCACAAGTACGGAGTAGTAATTACTCACCATGATCTTTAGGAGTCAATAAATACAGATCGATTTTATCCTTCTGGAGACACAAATATACTCTGAACATCGACTTCGGAAAACACACGCGGGTTAGTCAGAGTTGCTGTTAAGTGTCTAAGCGCTATTTTGTTTGCACCTCGCCCTGGGAAACACTTCTGAACTTAAAATTTCGCTCTGATTGTCATCGTTTTTGTGAGCATTTGTATGCTACTCATCCATGTTCGATTACGTATGCTAACGATTGGTATCTGCGCAGTAAAGAATTCTGTGTCTACTATCTGCGTCAAATGAGCGGGCTCGAATTCGTCTTTCGGCCGCCTTATGCGTGCTTGAGTGACCTTGTTTTCGCCTTCTTTCGTCTCAGAGCCTGTAGGTTTGCTATTGGATTGCATTTTGGCGGCTATGGAAGGCGGAAAGTTCATCATTGAGCTGATTGATCTTACTTCAGACGCTGCTCCGAAGCTTCCTGCCTCAGGCCCTGCACCAGATCCTTTTCGGC
>JAAUYH010106479.1_pt1 | contig 13125 bp, 8 predicted proteins | sample 7278061 | NCBI WGS metagenome assembly JAAUYH01 (sample SAMN14350203, study PRJNA611818) | marine sediment metagenome | isolation source: surface marine sediment (0.6m) | place: French Polynesia: Moorea | collected 2018-08
ACGGCTCTATTTCCTGATACGGTAACTACTCGCGGACAAAAACATCTCAAAGAATTGATGGCATTAATTCCAGATGCTAAAGCTGTCATGCTTTATTTTATCAATCGTGATGATTGTTCTAGTTTTGCTCCAGGTGACAATTTTGATCCTCAATATGGAATCTTATTACGCGAAGCAGTCGCTGCTGGTGTGGAAGTTTTACCCTATAGTTTTGAGATTACCCCTGCTGGCATCAAATATTTAGGATTACTTGATTTTATCCCTTCAAGCTTGGTTTGACCGTATTGATACCAAATCTGATTTACTTACTTTTCTCCATAGCCTGTTGCGACATTTTCAACAAAGTTTTTCTTGGCAGAAATGGCACAACCCAATTCAACATAAAACTTAAAGATGCCTCGTTAATTTTTACCAACTCGCCTTTCATCATGGCATCATATCCACATTTTGCTACAGACTGAGGTGATGCTGCCTTGTCCCACAGAGAAACCCCATCAAGTTCGCCTGCAGCAACAAAACCTGTAGCAACTGCTCCAGGACAAAGCACTGTAGAGGTCACATTGGTATCAGCAAGTTCTTGGGCAATAGCTTGAGAAAATGAGACAACAAAAGCTTTAGTCGCGTAATAAACTGCCTGTAAAGGGCCTGGGAGAAAAGCTGCGGTCGAGGCTACATGGAGAATTTTCCCAGAATTTCTCTTAACCATCCTTTGCAAATATAGATGGGTCAGATTAACTAAAGAAACCATATTGACCTGCATCATTGCTTGATCTTTGGCAAGATCCCGTTCATGAAATTTGCCATGACCACCAAAGCCAGCATTATTGATCAAGATATCAATTTGTATCTCTGCGGATTCAGTTGCTGCAAATATTTTCTCTGCCGAATCTGGTTGCGCCAGGTCTGCGACAATTACGGTTGCTTTTATGCCGTAAGCGTTCTCTAACTCTGATTTCAATTGGTTCAAAGCATCTTCACGACGAGCAACCAATACTAAGTTACCCCCTTTTGCTGCGTGCAATCGGGCGAATTCAGCACCAATGCCACTTGATGCGCCTGTCACTAATGCAGTATTTCCCATTATTATCTCCTTGATTTAAGACTCTTTCAAAAATACTTATATTATTTGAAGCTAAATGCCAAATTGGTCTTTAATTCCTTGGATAAACGCCCTATCATCCAATTCTGTTCGATTAGCGATGATCACTTTGGCATCATCACCCGCTGTATATCGCAACTGATCCGTGCCATCTGTTGCTGCTTCATAAATTACTTTTGCCACAATAATAGGTTCTGAAGCATTCTCTAGGATAGATTCCATCGCATTGAACAACTTACCAACTAATGGTTGATATTCAATCAGACTTTCATCGTTGTTAAAGTTGAAGGAACGACTAGCAAAATCAGTCTTAATTGCTCCTGGTTCGACAATTTTTACTTTACAGCCAATTGCTTCCATTTCAAAACTCAGAGCTTCAGAAATACCTTCAACTGCAAATTTAGTCCCGTGATAAAGTGAACCCAAAGGAAAAGTCATTTTGCCCCCAACCGATGAAATATTAATCATAATACCTTCTTTATTTTTTCTAAAATGGGGGAGGATTGCTTTGGTTACATCTAATAGACCCATAACATTGACATCAAATTGCCTTTTGATATTTTCAGTGGGAGTTGCTTCTAAAGGCCCATAAGCTCCATAACCTGCATTGTTTACTAAAACATCAATTTTGCCGAACTTTTCAATACCTTGCTGAATAGCTTTGGTAATTGAATCAGCGTCTAAGACATCTAATTTAGTAACTAAAACATTATCTAAGGTAGTTAATTCTACTTCCTTCTCTGGGGTTCTCATTGTTGCAACCACATTCCAACCCTTTTCTTGAAAGAATTTAGCAGTTGCTTTGCCAATACCACTACTTGCACCCGTAATTAAAATTGTCTGACTCATTTTTTAGTCGTTCTTATCTAGTTCAGTTTCATCTTAGAAAACGAATCCCTAAACTGCACTAGCAAGTTGTGCCAAACTATAGGCAAAATGCGCCAATCAAAAATAGCTTATTGTAATAGAAAAACTTATTTTATAATTTAACTAATCTCAACAGATATAACCGATATAGCTATGACTTCGGCAATACTGAGTGAATTTTTCCAGCTTAAACTTAAAACTAGCTAAACAAGTAATGATTTATTGTAATGATGCATGAAATATTAAATAGCATATATGTGATTTTCCAACGTTAATTTATGTAACTTGAGTGTGCGTTCAGGAAAGGGATCGGTAGTAAGCTGAAAACAACATCAAACTTTGACTATTTGTACTATGTTTAGTTGCAAATCTTGTAGTGTCAAAATTAGATGAAAGAAGTATATAGAAAATATATTTCTGGAAAGTATCTATCTTTTTCCGTCCAAAGACTTACTTTTTTCGTCCAAAGACTTAAACCATGTATCTACTGATACAGGGGAAAATTTTGTTGAGAAAATTTACCGCAAAATCATGACAAGAAACAAACTGAAAACGGCTAGATTTCGAGCCTTCATCGTCTCGAATTTCATAGTCTTTTTTCTCGCTTTAACCCTAATTTTTTGTGGAGGAAAACCTGCTGTTGCAGATCTGAATGTACCTCTTTGTAATGGCGCTCATAAAGAAGAATTAGGCTGTTGGCAAAAATATCCCTTACCCCGTGACGAAGAGGAGAATATCTTACCCATCCAGTCAGTACATAGCTCCCTCTTGCCCAACGGGAAAATTCTGATGGTAAATGGGAGTAGTAATCGCAATACTATTGATCGGCAAACCGATGCTAATGGAGCCGACATCAAAGTTAGTTTCATTGATGGGGTAAAAACTACCGATTACGAAGTCATCGATAATACAGCGCTCTTTGACCCTGAAACTGGCGCATTTAAGAAAATTTCTTCTCCTCCTGCTGTGCAATTTGAAGATAGTAACGATCTTTTCTGTAGTGGTCATTTGCATTTACCTAATGGCAATATTATATTTGCTGGTGGCAGTAGCCGTTACTATCCAGGGGAACAATTTGAAGGTTCCAAACAAATCAACATTTACGACTGGCAACAGAATCAATGGAAAGACATCGGTGGCAAGATGAAAGCTGGTCGCTGGTATCCCAGCTTAGTGACTTTAGCCGATGGCAAAATTGTCATTTTCTCTGGTCAAAAATTCGACGCACCGACCCAGATTACCCCTACCATTGAGATCTATGATCCCGCAACAAACAAGTTACACTTTTTTGATCTTACCTACATAGAAGATAGTCCTTTCAACGTTAAGATTGGTGATATTTATGACAGTATCGATCTCTATCCCCGTGTCTTCCCCACTCCTGATGGCAAATTGTTAATTACTGGCGATGGCGCAGGCAAATTTCCCCTGGAAGTCCATAAAAGTAACAAAACCTATTTGATGTCCGTCAGTGAAGATTCCTCAGGAAAACTGGCGATCAGTTTTGAAATTGGACCTGATAGACAGGATATTTCTAAGGTATACGGAACGGCTGTTGCCGATCCGAACCGCGAAGGAGATGTTTTACTATTAGGGGGAATTTTAAATACTAATAACATCAATTTTGGTAAACCCCAACTAGCAACTAACGCAGCTCTTCTCAAAGAGGGAGCCAGAATTGCTGCGAGTTTAGAACGGTGGGATAGTCAAGCCAAGAAATGGACTATTGAGCCTGAATTTTTACAGACAGATGATGGTACTGTCCAACCCCGCGCCATGAATGAAGCGGTGATCTTACCCAATAAAGAAATTTTGACGGTTAATGGTGGTAGATATGCCGAATACGATCAGGTTTATAAACCCTTATTGATGACCTATGATGAGCAGGCACCAGGGGGCTACACAACCAAAGAAATGAACCCCGCTACTCTGCCGAGACTATATCATAATGGGGCATTATTGTTACCTGATGCCCGTGTTTTAACCATTAGTGGCAATACTAGTCGTGCAGCACGCGAACCCAATGGCATTGTTCATGTAGATGTCGTCCCCGATGTTGATGAATATTATGCCTTAGCGAAAATAACCACCCAACCCGATGATCCAGAATCAGCTCAAGTGATTAGGGAGGAGGATTACCCGCAGTTTCTAGAAGACTATTATCAGTCTCCTGAAAGTTATTTTGTCCAGATAGATGAGAATACTATCGATCCAGTACCCTTTGCTCCTGCTGAAATTTGGCAAGTGGAGATTTTTAACCCCCCCTATCTATTTAAAGAGGGACTTCGTCCAGAAATAGTGACAGCTCCCCAAACTCTAAAACATGGTGAAGCTAGCGAAGTAACTGTTAATAATTTGGAGATTAATGGAGAAAGCGATCGCGGATCTTTAGTGATGGTGAAATTAGGAACCATTACTCACAGTTTTGACTATGGGCAACGGCTAGCAGATTTGTCGATCCAAGATGTAACTAACAATGACGATGGTTCTTATACTATCGACTTCACTGCCCCAGAAAATCCCAATCTTTATACTCCTGGTTATTACATGATGTTTTACCTCAATAGTATGGAGAAACCTTCTGTAGCCAAGATGGTTCGGTTAGAAGCAGCTTAAGAAAACAATTATTAGAGGATTTAATTAATGGCACTCACAGAGAAAGATTTGAACAGCTTAGAGGGTATTGATTTTGATAATATTGTTAAATACCAAAAGTTACTAGAAGATTTACAGGGCAATATTCTCAAAGGACATGGACGAAACCATAGTGTGCATCTGTTCATCAAATTTAAGCCAGAAAAAGTTGCAGAGGCCAAAAAATGGATTCAAGAGTTTGCCGACAAATCTGTAACATCGGCTCTGTTACAAGCAAAAGAAGCCTTGCAGTATCGAGAGAAAAGTATCAAAGGCAGTGTTTTTGCCAACTTCTTTTTATCCGTTAAGGGCTATGAATATTTGGAGGTTCCACGCTTTAAAATTCCTGGCAGTCAACCGTTCCGCTATGGAATGAAGAATGAGTCGGTTAAGAATTATTTAGGTGATCCGCCTGTTGATGAATGGGATCACGGACTGCAACAAGAAATTCACGCTTTAATTTTATTGGCAGATGACGATGTAGTTGATTTACACCTAAAAGTAGACGAAATTTCTCAAAAACTGCAAACAGTGGCGGACATTGTGCAACGAGAAAATGGATTTATCCTCAAAAACATTGTTGGACAAGCGATCGAACATTTTGGCTTTGCTGATGGCATTAGTCAACCCTTATTTGTTAAGAGAGAGATTGAAAAGGCACGGATAAATTCTGGTAGTTTTGATAAATGGGACCCCAGAGCACCGTTAAATTTGGTGTTAGCCAAAGATCCCAATGGGAAAACAGAAGATAGCTATGGCAGTTATTTGGTTTATCGTAAACTGGAACAGAACGTTAAAGGATTTCGAGATGATCAACGAAAACTAGCACAAACTTTAGGGATTAAAGATGAGTTAGCTGGTGCGTTAGTTGTCGGTCGTTTCACCGATGGAACCCCTGTGGTGGACTCCGATAGTCCAAAAGGAACAACCCAAACGAATAATTTTAATTATGATGAAGATCCCCAGGAGTTTGGCTTAACACCGAAACCGACTAAATGTCCCTTCCATGCTCATATTCGTAAAACCAACCCCCGAGGAGATACGGGTAGAGTGGAATCTTCTCCCGATTTTCAACAGTCTCTAGACATAGAGAAGAAACATCGCATTGCTCGCCGTGCTATTAGTTATGGGGAAAATGATATTACCAAAGAACCAGAAACTGGCTCAGGATTACTGTTTTTGTGTTTCCAAGCTGACCCTGAAAATCAGTTTAACTTTATCCAAGGAGGATGGGCTAATCAAAAAAACTTTGTTGCTGTCAATGTGGGACTCGATCCAGTCATTGGTCAACCCGCACCAGGAGGAACTCAAAAATGGCCTCAAACTTGGGGCGCTCCCGATACTCAGGAAGTAGAATTTAGCTTTGAACTGTGGGTAAAGATGAAAGGAGGAGAATATTTCTTTACTCCTAGTCTTAGTTATCTCAAAAACATTAGCGCTTAGTGAATGAGGCATGAGTAGTATTTGTATTGCTACTCATACCCCTGTTTCTTCTTAATTCTCTTTTATTTACTGAGAAGGTAAGAGTTAACTCCCCAATCTTCCTTCTCTTCCCCTGTACCTCTGCTTATCTACAGTTTCTTTCTCTTAAAGGCCATCACAGATAGCGCTGGCACATCAATTTCCAGGGCATAGGGCCAAGGAGAAGAGTTCCACTGTCGGGTTTCTAAACTTTGGTTGGTGCGACCAGTACCTCCATATTTTTTATCATCTGTATTGAATAGTTCATCATAAGTTCCTGGTTCTTTGACCCCTAACCAATAATTTTGGTAGAGATTGGGTTTAAAGTTACAAACCACGATCACAAAATCATCCGAATGTTTATCCTGACGCATATAGGTAATCATGCCCCGGGGCATATCATGGCAATCAATCCATTCGAATCCCTCATTGGTAAAGTCATCGCTATAAAGTGCCGGTTCAGCATGGTAAATTTGATGTAAATCTTTCACTAGCTGGTGCAATTGTCGATGGGGTTCCGATTCGAGTAACCACCAGTCCAAATCAGCATTGACATTCCATTCTCGGGTCTGACCAAACTCCATGCCCATAAAGAGAGTTTTCTTGCCCGGATGGGTAAACATATAACCGAAAAGAGCCCGTAAATTTGCCAATTTCTGCGATTCATCACCGGGCATTTTTTGCCAGAGATGTCCTTTACCATGAACTACCTCGTCGTGGGACAGGGCTAGCATGAATTTTTCCGTAAAAGCGTACCAAATACTAAAAGTCAGCTTACCGTGGACGTTAGAACGTTCTTGGGGATTAACGTTAAAATAGCTCAACGTATCGTTCATCCAGCCCATATTCCACTTAAAATTAAATCCTAAACCTCCTACATCTGTAGGATGTGAGACCTTTTCCCAAGTGGTAGATTCTTCCGCGATCGAAAGAACACCAGGATAATCTTGAAAAATTGCCTCATTCAATTGGCGGAGAAACGAGACCGCTTCTAGGTTTTCTCGCCCGCCATGGGCATTAGTGACCCATTCTTGGCGTTCGTAGTCGAGATAGAGCATCGAAGCCACAGCATCCACGCGAATTCCATCAATATGATATTTTTCAAACCAGAATAAAGCGCTGGCGATCAAGAAATTACGCACTTCATGGCGCTCATAATTGAATACCAGAGTGCCCCAGCCTTTATGTTCTCCTTTACGCCAATCTGCATATTCGTAGAGGGCAGTGCCATCAAATGAGGCTAAACCATGGGCGTCTTTAGGAAAATGACCTGGTACCCAGTCGATCAGCACGCCAATCCCTTCTTGGTGGCAGCGATCTATGAAATACATCAAATCTTGGGGTCTGCCATAGCGAGATGTGGGGGCATAGTAGCCGACTACTTGATAGCCCCAAGATCCATCAAAGGGGTGTTCCGTAATAGGTAACAATTCAATATGGGTATAACCAACTTCCTTAACATAAGGAATTAGCCGTTCAGCCAGTTCTCGATAGGTTAAAAAGCGCGCACCGGGCTTATGGTCAACTGGTACGGCTTGACCGCTTTCAGGAGGATTCTCTAAGCTAGCATGGAGCCAGGAACCAAGATGGACTTCATAAACAGAAACGGGTTGATCGTGAGGATCGCTCTGGCGACGTTTTTCCAACCAAGATTGATCCTGCCAAGCATAGGATAAGTCGGTCACAATTGATGCGGTAGCAGGGCGTAACTCCTGTTGATAGCCATAGGGATCGGTTTTAAAACAGCGATCGCCGTGAGAATTTTTGATGGCAAACTTATATTTTTCGCCTAATTTCAGACCAGGAACAAAGACTTCCCAAATTCCCATCTGGTTGCGCGTCATCAAACACTCACGGGCATGCCAATTGTTAAAATCTCCTACTACCCCAACTTCTTGAGCATTAGGTGCCCAAACAGCAAAATAGACCCCAGATTGACCTTCTCTTTCACTGAGGTGAGCACCAAGTTTGTCGTAGATGCGATAGTGTTTCCCTTCACCGAACAAGTAAAAATCAAAATCGGTCAACCAATCAATTTGTTGAACTTTTGTCATCGCTAGAGAAAAATTATGATGTTTTTTATTTTTAAAGAATTATAACGAGCGAATCATAAAAGGGTTCAGCAGTTTGACTATACTGGTAAACCCTTTCAGTATTTGCTAATGGGAGAAAGCTTTCAAGCGTAATGCTTGACCAACGGACTGGCTTGAAAATGAGCGAGTCGTGACAACTATGACAATGTCATTCCGCTTTCTACGAACAGTTGGGTGATGTCTTTACTCATTAACTGATCCTGTCCTAATATGACTAGACAACGCTTGGCAAACTCATCATCTTGTTGAATCTTTTCCCTCAAGAAATTTTTGACGGAATTGGGCGTGATTTCTTTGGGAGCATATAAATTTTTAATTTCCTCAGGAGAGCGAATCAAATCTAAATGCTGCTCCTGAACTTCATCTTCATAAACTACTTCTTTACTCATCCATTCCCAATCAACGCGCTGAATCCAGAGTTTTTCCCCTGCAAAAATTGAGTTGATATTAATTGTTAGATCATCGGTTAAATACCAGTAGGTTTGGGGATCGTCATAAATATGACCATAGAAACTGTTGGGTAAAGTGACATGATTTCCTGAAAAAGTTCGGATGTTAACGTTGGCATTTTCTGTAGTCCGATAAGCTAATTTTAACCGCAGATAAAGTCCTTCTTTTTCATATTTATCTTTGCGAGGAAGGAGATGATGAAAGCTAATCGCGGCACCTGCTTCATAAATTTCAACCAAACCCTGCCCCCGATCTACATACCAGTTATCGCCGTGAATAGCAGCATCGACAGCCCAAGCTGTTCCACTCTGACCTAAAATATCCGTCTCTTCGGCAAAATAGGGGCGTGGCATGATTGTTTTGCGCACGCGAGGAAAAAATTCTCTTGTAATTTCCATGAACCACCTTATTAAATTGCTAACTTAATCTCAACCCAATTACATTTCTTAATATAGAGTCATATGTAATCGTTTCGGGGATATCTGTCAAGCAATCGGTCAAGTAGAGTAGTCCTAAAACCACACTATTTTTTTGTAAACCACTGATAGAGCAATCGACTAATCAATAAACCAATTGTGAGGCTGAGAAGGATTGTAACACTAGCACTAATCCATAAACTTAACAGAGACGGAGATGGTAAAGATTGATCTTTGTCTATAATTTGTTGAGAAATTGTGGTAGTTATAGGTTTTTGAGCAATTTGACCGAGAGCTATAGTCGTACCTGCAACAGTTAAAATTTGTCCTAGTTTAGCTTGTTTTTCTTGAATTGCTGCTTCGTTAATACTGACTTGAGTTTGCACACTCAACATGAGTCTTTCATATAGTTGAATTGCTGGGGAGAGAAAGCTAATATCTGCTTTCATCTGTTCTAAATAAAAGACAATATCTTGCTGAAAGTCAGTAAAAAATTTAGGTATTGTATCTCCTATTTCTTGCTCAATTTGTTGAATACATACTTGATAGTTATGTTGCTGAATTTCGATTAATCTAGCTTGGTCTTGAAGAGAAGATAAAAATCGATAATATTCTAGCGATTCTTGAGGCATCTTAACTAGAGATTGGGTATCCCAATTTTGTTGCTGATAATTTTCTGTTTGTTGTTCTATAGCTTTGTATCGTTGATTTAATTGAATTTTTAAATTGCGACTTTGTAGGTAGAAATAGTTGATTTTGTGATAACTCAGCAATAGATCTTGGAAAATGCTATAAACTCGATTAGCTTTTCTCTCAGCATCTTCATCTTTATAGAGAAATACACAAGCTAAATTTTTTGTTTTTAACTGATAATTTTCAGTAAATTTTTCTATGGTAATTTCTCTAGACAAAACATAGAAAGGACTATCAAGAAATCGATATTCTTCGCTTAATTGATCTTCTATTTCCGATTCTGAAATATGTGATAAGTATTTATGTAAACAATTAACAGCTATTTTACGAGTTTCTTGTGGAGAAAGTTGGGTTTGTAGAATGCCCGCTAAAATTGCTGTTTGTCCCAGTTCAGCTTTAACTGTGTTGAGATATTCACTCAGATTTGCGAAAGAATCAATCGATTGTTCGTGGTGAGTCGAAGAAATATATCTAGTAAGACGCAAAAAATATGTATCATTGAGAAGACGGGCTGCTAGACTAGTTTTAAGAATGCCAGTTTCTAAATATAGTAGATCGCTAGTGCTTTTTTTGCAGTCAGGAGGAACATTAGTTAAATCTAAAATTGTGCCTTTCGATGACTCTTGTTCAATATCAATTAATTTGAGAAACTCTGAAGCTTTTTGTCCAGTCTTGCTCGTCAAATGAGAGAGTATTGCCTGTAAATTTTCTTCAAATTTTTGTCGCCTTTCTTTGGTATCTTCTAGAGATTCGTTAATACTATTACGTAGTCTGTAATGATAAAAATGCAGCGTAGGCGATAAAAGTTTTACTTGAATATTAGTTGGAGTTTGAGTCATTGGGTTCGCTTTGATTTTTGTCTCTTTCTTGTTTCGCCCAACGTTCTATATCCTTACAGATATCGCGAGCTTCATTGGTGATATTCCTTTTGTTTTCAGGGTCTGCTAATGCCTCATCGTCAGGATCTCTTTTGGTTGTCACCAGATTATCAATTCCCTCTGGATTGAGGTTAAGATGATTTTTTTTGAGTAATTTATTTAAATTTTCATTCTCCGAACGACGACAAAAGGCGGCAATTTGGTTTGCTATTTCTATTGGATTATCGTAACTTTCAGCAGAAAGATTGGCAAAATATTCTTTCGCAGCAGTCAGAGATTCTTGATTGCCTAATGCCTTGTCTAGTTTGCTCGATGGCAAATGGATAATTTTTTGGAAAGCTTTACAAAAATCAAGATGTTTTTCTTCGATGACGATATTAGTTTGGTTCATGATTTAACCTCCAGTAAGAATAAATGCTGCCCAATAATAGGGGCTTTGGAAAGGTCTACCTTTTAGCTTATCAAATGTCCATTCTAAAATTAACTTATCTGTCTCTTCTAAATAAGTGGCATACCATGATTTAGATCTGGTTCTTAGTTCATCAGCGCTACAATTTCGTAACCAGTTTTGAGCTTTTTGTAGAGCAATTGCTTTATTATTATTTGTCAGTTCCAGTTGACGATAAAACTCATCAAAAAGAAATGCCGTTGAGATAGAGTTGACTTTCCACAAACTGCCGATCACGGCTTTAGCACCTGCTAATAAAAAGCCTGTCGGCAATCCTAAATATTCTTCTGTCGGTTGAAAAGCATCGACAACAGCCGTGTCGCAGGCTGAGAGAGTAACTAGATCTGTTTGCGGCATCTGTAATTCGCTAAAGATATCTTTGAGGGTTAAATTCTCAGAAGATAGCATCAAGTAGGATTTCAGAGGATTTTCTAAATTGTACTCGGCATGACCAGAAAAATGGAAACCATGATTGTTTTTTGCGATCTGATAAATTTCTGTTTTGGATGTGCCTTCTGTTAGAATTTGTTTCTGGGAAAATTGTTGACATTGATTGAGTGCTGCGACTTCAGCTTTGACAATTAATAATTTTTTATCTTGGCTGGGATTTTCGATGCAAACTAATGAGTTTTGTTCTCGTTGTCTTTGTTGACAGATTTGCCAGACTTGCAGATTAGGAACATAGCTAACTGCAAAGCGATCGATTAGTCTTTCTGTTTCGTTAAGCCACAGAGTATGTAGGGGCAAAAGATGTAGATATTGATGGGGAACAATAATCAAATGCTTGATTTGTTCTGGGATATATTCTAGTAATTTGTTTGATTTTAGTAGTTCCGAAAGCAGATCAATTTTCTCAGCTATTGCTGTAATTGTTGCTTCAATATTTTTTTTACTTTCTTTTTTTGTCTCCCGTTTAGAGGTAGTTTTTGGTTCTGTAATATCATTATTCCAATCCTGGGCAAGCTGTGACAAAGCTTTCAATCTTATTGTTGCAGTGGGAGATTCTGGCACAATTGGGGCTTCGGTTCCAGGCAAGATAAGCATCATTACCAGTTCTCTTTTAGTGAAAAAGAATTCTAAAATAGCTGTGTCTGGTGATAAAGAATCTCTAACTTCTGGGAAATAAATAGGATTAACTTTGGTTTTGGCAATAAATTCTGGTTCAGTTTTAGCGACTTCTGTATATAATTTTTCTAATTCTGCTTTAGCGGTATCCCATCGATTACCTAGTTCTTCTAATTGTTGTTCTGCTAAATTGCTAGCGATGCCATTAGTATATTCTTGTAAAGTTCTTCTCTCTTCTATTTGAGCTTGATTGATTGATTCTTTGAGTTGAGTTGCAATCGTTTCTGGTAAAGAATTATCCTGCTGATCTATTCGCTCTACTAAATAGCGATTTCGTAAAACTTCTATATAAAAAAAGGCGCGGCTATATTCTTTTTTTTGTAGATAATAAGCGACAATTCTTTGATGAATTTCTACATAATCTTTCATTAAAGAACGTCGAGTTAAGATATCTCGACCAGCTTGCATTCTTTCCAGGCTGGCCATGATGCGATGGTAACAAAACTTAGTTTTTATATGATTATTAACAGCAAAATATTGATCGACAGTATCTTTAACTCTTGTTACTTGAAGAAATAAATCTAAGTCTTCCTCTACTCTGGGCACTTTCTTGTGAGCTGAAGGATCAATGATATTGAGAGTTTCTTGTATTAATAGTCGAGTATATGCTGAATTTGTAGTATGCCAAATTTCTCTCAATGCTTTGATAACTTTAGGATTACCTGCGCCTATTACCTCAAATATTTCTATGTCCTTACTTAATAATGTATCTTTATTAGCACACAAAGTTTCTATTAGTGTTTGAATAACTTGGGAAGCTTTGGGATTGCCTGGGTCGATTTTTCCTAGGCTCTCTGCTGCTTGCCCTAGGAGGGAATCATCTTTACTAGTAGAGAGAATTTTGACTAGTGCTTTGATCGCTTGGGGATTGCCTGCACCGATTTTCCCCAGGCTCTCCGCTGCTTGTCTCAGGACTAAATCATCTTTACTAGTAGAGAGAATTTTGACTAGTGCTTTGATC
>JAAUYH010019948.1_pt1 | contig 13122 bp, 14 predicted proteins | sample 7278061 | NCBI WGS metagenome assembly JAAUYH01 (sample SAMN14350203, study PRJNA611818) | marine sediment metagenome | isolation source: surface marine sediment (0.6m) | place: French Polynesia: Moorea | collected 2018-08
ACTAGTTCTCAAAGATGCCAACTTTCTTGCCTACTGGACTCTGGGTATGAGGCACCTTCAATATTTGCATGAGTTTCGCTTTGTGGAATATCATCCGCAACGACCGGAACACGCCGTGATGGGGTGGACTGACAGTTCTGCACGACGGCTAATGGACTCATACATTCTGCTCCATCCTCCAAACAGGTGCTGAAGACAGAATCTTGTCGATCAGCTGTCCGACTTACAAGTGGCAGTACAGGGTCCATCTTGACCTTCCAAATATAAAAAGGCATTGTATATCGGATTTAGCCAAATTTGAACGAGTGAACAGTCAAAAATTCAGCGTTTTCATCAGTTCTCATTCCCGATAAATCGAAAGTTTTTCGGTCAGGCTTGCTCCATTGGCGTACACTACAGTCCCTGACTAGTTTGACAGTCGGTTTGAAGTTACCTAGGGCTTACAGTTTATCTTGGAGGCCACCTAAAGTTCAACCCATTCTAGCCGGTCTGGAGATTAGTGCGGGCTTAACAAGACGCTAATGTTTCGGTCGAGCTCGTCTATAATGCAATAAGTCATGTTAAGATGCCGTCGTTCGGCAATGTCGAATCTAGGACCTCGTACCCTCGCAAATATTGGGTCCCAGAGGCTGTTTTTCGAGAAATTCAAAATGTAGGCGTTGCACGTCGCATCGGTTTTGACTTGAACGCGAAAGCGGAACTCGAGATAATATTACGTGAAATAGAATTGATCGAATGGAGTCAAGTCTGGGGATATAATAAGTCGATTCCTGTGTGAAGCAAGGGACAGACGCTTGTATACGCCAATGGCTACTACACCACGTATCATTCTGATGCTGGGTAGATCCGGCTCTCCAAGCATTTGTACCTTGAGGAAGTTATCGATGAGAATGAAACGTCACTAGAATTCGCACGTAACGATCGTTCTGACTGAAGCATACACCTTCATGGGTCCTTTCATTATGACCCGGACCAATTTCAAATCGGAGAACGTGAGTGAACCGTAAGTATTGCACTTATTGTTGACGTACAAACCAAACATTACCGATAGATTGTAGTTAGTGAGCGTGCGCTAAAACTGTACAGTTCTCCATAGCGAGCCGTGACGACGTGAAGATAGTGTTTAGATTGTCGAAGACCTCTTTGCCTCCCTCAGTAGGCTGTACAGCGAAGATAGGAAGGTTTACCAGCATTGTAATTCGTATTTGTATTCGAAAGTAGATATTATTGATTCGGCGTGAATATGCCGCTCAAATTTTTTCACGCGAAAGTAAAAGAAATCCTACACAATAAAATTTCAGAGTTAATCCGGAATGAACTTAGCTACCGAAAGCCATCCCCTTGTCTTGTCATATTTCGCTACCGATATCATTTTATATTTGAAAATATCTGGGAAAATATTGTCATAAAGCTACTCTCATGGCCGCACACTTACTATCTATTGATCCCGCAGTGGCGATATCAATTATACATCATGATACCTTTTCGGAATTAATTTTGCAGTTTTTGGTCCGGAATAATTTTCACATCCCCAGGCGTGCAATTTTGAACGCCTTTGTTCCGTTGGATAAATGGGAAATTCGAAGCGCCAATTTTCGTACTTCTGTATGATTGTGCACTTCGAAGTTAATACGCACTGTCACTACTATGTAGCAAGCTACTAGTTCACAATTCGCTTGTGCCTGATATAGGTGTAGTTCACTTTTTCCGTACATTTTCGGATGTTGAGCTATGTTTCCGACGTCGCAGAACTTACAAAAAAGTTGCATTTGAATGCTCTCGTTCAGCGCTTTCCAGTACCGCTTTGGTGGTCGAGATCGAAGTACTGTGAGCGAAGTTGCTGCTAAAGATAGCAAAATAGAAATCGGTGCTGAATTTCATCCACACTCAATCAATGCATTCATATTTGGACCAGATATTAATCATGTTTCTCCACTGGATATCATTGTACCGTTATTAAACGATAATTGGCAGTGAACTGCACCGATCTGGTTAAGTATCCGGAGAAAGAATGACGAGCGGTTAATCAATGAACTCCAATAAACAGAAGAACTGGTCGCGTATTCATGTTATCACGATGAACGGTAGATATCATTGGTGAAAAATAATTCCGGAAAATATTTTTCAGTTGGACTGAAATCGTTTCCGTTGGACGTTCTTGTCCTCCAATGTTAATCTCTGTTTTAACTCTTTTTCTGCTTAGGTCCTCAGCATTCTTCTTCCTATCAAGCTCTTCTGGTATCTCCGGACTATCTTATTTCAGCGCGTGTTCCTATTCTACTCCTCCACTCTGATTTCAAAACGGTGTGTCCGATCCTTTGAGAGCTGGCTTTAAACACTGGGCTAGCTTGCATTATCATCGACATCTATCCGACAACTGCATGCAATGTACAAAGCTTCCTGAAAGTATTTCGCAACATTGTACAAGCATCAATTGTCTTTGGCATCTATGCGAAAATTGCATGCAGTATAATCTGTCCTTCGTATCTTCGACTAGTGGTTCTTTATTTAAGTTTCGTAAGTCTTGGTTCTCCATCAGCATTGTAGTGTCCTATTTCACTGAGAACTTGGGGTGTATTTGATCAATAATTTTCTCGTTCGTGGTTGATTTATATCTGCGATGACTATGCGGAGTGGTTGATCTGGACTCGCAATCATGAAATTGCCACGCGGCGTTGATTTCAATCTCCGAATAATGCAGGATGAATAGCTGTCACTCTAATTATATAAAATTCCGTTTCTCGTCGGGTAGATCATACGGTCAACGGTGGCGTCAACATGATGCGCTATCCTTTACTATTCCCTTCTTTATTTACTCCTTTTTTATTTCCTTGCTTTATTCTTTCTATTTGATTCTGTTTTCATATTCCATGATTCATTTTAGATTTTTACTCTATTCAGTTTTTATTTTTTGCTTACAGAGAATACCTGTCAGCAGATAATGTTGACATTTATTTGCTGACACCTCAAAGAACTATTGACTGCATCAAGCGTTGGCACAGCAATGCACGGTTCCAAGTATTACTTGCTGAAACTGCAATTAGCTATTGACGACAGGAGCAGTAAGCCCATTTCCAGATCATTAATCATTTCTTTTATCATACTTTTCATTTAGTCTATATAAAATTAATCGGCCACCGACTTCTCGGTCACCGATATATCATCCTGTACCGCTTTTTCTTGGTTATTCTCACAACATAAGGCAGGGTATTAAAAGTGATTGGAACTTTACCATGGTGTTATGTTGGGACGGTTCATCTGCTTTGGAAGACGGTTTGTTGTATGGGGCCGTTTCAACAGATGGTCTTTCCTGTATTTTTTGGCTTTTGAAGTTGGACTCATAACAATTTTCTTGGAAGAATCCGAATGGGACCAGGATTGTTCCCTTGCTTTACAGACCCTTTATGTTCGAGCACGGCTCCATCGTAATCGGGGTTAGCTCATAACCGTATTTACATACGAACCCGGGCTTCTATAATCAAACGCGACATTGCTATGCTCAGAATCTTTCAACAAGACTGGTTAAACGTCAACAAAAGATTTTGGATCGTTACCGGAAGTCCTGAGGCACGCCCTCCTAACGCGCAATTATCAAACTATTTCATCAGATGCTTCAGTGAAACTCCAAAAAACGGCAATATGGAACGTAGATACGTTGCCAACGCCATATGCAATGCCTTAGTTCTCATTTCAGAGAAATAGCAGGCAGAACAATTGGCAGAAAATCTTCCTGCAAATATTTTAGCGGTTTTTGCACGATCTTGTCCTTTCGCCCATGACAATCCGGAAGTTTAAAACCTAATCCAACTAGGACACATTGGACCTATTTTGCAGCACTCAGGTGGCTATTTTTCTTTCAAGAAATTAAAAATTCCACCGCATAGTCATCGGGAGCCCCTGGAAACACAATTATATTGAATCTTCTCAAAGCATTATCATGTTCGGCTTCTTGTTCTTCAATTATTCGAGAGTGAAATTTTAGACCTGGTTCTCATTGTTGACTCATGACGTTGGCCTGCGCTTATTAATAAATGAGCTGACTAGTTTCCGGTCGTATTGACGTTTATTGTTTTGTTCTGTTGTGTGGGCCCTGATGCGAAAAAAAGTGAGTCCCGGTGCTACATGGAGTCGTTCGAATTCGTAGAACTAGTGAAAAACCTCGCAGTTTGAAGCAAAAGCTCTTTTCTCTGCCGCAACTGGATCACGTATAATCATCAAAATTAGAGTAAATAATTCTTCTTACTTCGGACTACATGACGTGGTGAAGTCCAGTCTTTCCTTCGAATGCGTTGAGTTTAGGTTCGGCGATTTATCTCCCGAGAACACATATCCCAGCCCGTTGTTGGTATATCAACCTTTGCTGGAGGTGTCGCAGATCAACATCTTCCCTGATGAACGGTAATTAAGTTCTTGCAGTTGAGATGGCGCCACTAGAACAGAGCTCTTCCTCGCTTTAATGTACTGGATCTTCAGTTCTCGAACGTAAGTCACCCCAGCCTGTGTTAAGTTTCCTCAAGTTTTCTGATGCCTTCTCTCTGATTCCAGATGCACTTCGCTAGATTAACGTGTCTCTCTCTGGTAGTCAGCGCTTTGTATCGTTTTAGAAAGGCCGTCAAATACTTGCAGGCGTGGTTACCTTTGCGATTTCGATGGCAGACTCTTTCGTGCGATCCAAACCACATTCGATGGAATCATTGAAGGTGTCATCAGCCGTTGATCATCAAACGGCTTAAATTACAACAGTTCTTGTTCTTTGCATCTCCTTATTACAAATGGCTTCTGAAACTCAAGAAAAGCCCACCAAAGAGCGCCATGAATTATATCTCCGCACTATTTTGGATATGATAGTGGATTGGACTAATCAAGTTTATCCGAATTAGAAGGAACGTCTCTCATTTCTTTCCATTATGCACAAGAATCAATTAATAAATAGGATCCTGGAAGCAGTTAGATTTGAGTTCTCAAATTGTGAGTTGCGGTGAAGCAAACTATCCATACCGCGGAGCATGATCTACGTTGCAATCCATTCGTTAATGAGATTTATGTCCGTATTACAAGATTTTGTTTTGGCCTGACGGCTCATTTGTATTTGGCTTGTTATTCGTGTTTGGGTGTATTTTGAATATTGTGAGGGTAGCTCCTGGAGCGCTATTAGCACCTACCGCACCGACGGTAAATGCAGCCCAAATAGCTTCGGCAGTTCATCTCGTTGTAAATGTTTTTAATCCGCTTTGTGCTTGTGACCGGGTGATAATAAACTCGATGATGAACTTTATTAGGGATATTTATGATTCTTCGTTCGTGCTCAGGCTCATGCCATGATTCGGTCTCTTCATTGTCTAATGATGGTAATCACTGAAGCGGCAGCGTTCTTGGAAGTGAACGAGAACCTGGGACCCAGCTTGTTTGTAGCTATGTTAGACATGGCTTCGAACATTCGCCCTGTACCGAATGAATCGCACCGTTTAACCGATTTGACTATATTAGCACGACATGACCCGGAATATCCCAACCACTCGCGTGCTTTCTATATGTCTTGCTTTGCCTGAAACTTTGGAGCTGCAAGTGTGCCTGTTAGCGAACTGATATGCATCGATATCATTAACATTTATTCTCAGTAAATAAATGATTAGTGAACATGTTGAAATCTCTACTCGGGTTCTGGAAGAATTTAGCCTTGAGTGATTCAGGCAATCCGGTAATGATACTCCCTACATCTCGCGACAATATGGCTTGAAATCAATGTTTTCTTCGTTGCAACGCTTTTCCGTTCTGATGGTTTGAAGTTTTTCACTGAGCGCTCATTGATGATACGATACGCGAGAAGATCGGGAAATTTGGCAATCAGCTCAAGTTTCTAGCTTGCTACAAGAATAAAAAACATTTTAACATCGAAAAATACTCATAAGGGAACGAGCACGTACGATGATACTTTCGGGCGCTTGTTCACCGATGTCTCCTTCCTGAAGTCATAAAACCTGATCAGCTTATTTGTACTGTTTTTTCCGCGCCGCTCTGTTTCGATTCGGATTATGCCGAATACATTCATCAAAACTTTGTTTGCGATATTTACCTTGAAGCAAATCTTTAAATCGCATTCCTTGCTAGACGACACTTCATTTAGTGGTTGAGACGAGGATGTTCCATCTGGCAAGCTAACGGAACATCGCAAGCACCTGAACCTCCATTGTTCCATAGCACATGCGTTACAGAACTTCATCGGCCAAAATAGCGCCATTGTCTTGAGTTATCCCGACTGCAATTTAAACATATAGTACTCGGGTGGTTCCTTCTGAATTTCATGCTGGCTACTTTTGATCAGTAACTGCTAGCATTTAAAAACATAGGAGATTTTGTGAAGCATACTCCTGCTGTTCCATTTTATAGGCAGTTGTTCGGTTTTCCAAATGGATGTTGTTCACTAGTGTACGATTGTCACAAGATCTGAATTTCTTTCCCCGGTGGTTACTCATTACACATCGGTGCTAGCAAAGGGTCAGTAGAACAAACTCCCAGTGCTACCTATGTGCAATATCAGCCAACCCAAATTTTCGATTTGACTCAGGCAATGGAGGCTCAATACCAATTCAATCAATACTAACACCCTTCTAGGTGTTCATCCACTAATCGAACGAGCTCTGCCACAAACCAACTCATATCATCGCTTCTTTGTGTTCGGACCTTCCATCACTTCAACTACTTCGGATCTTTTTCGGTTTTCACAGGGTTGTCGTAGGAAATGCTAGATAGGATTATGTAGCTGAGGCAAACTTTGGCTTTACGCAGAGTTGAAAGCTGTTTCGATATTTTAAGAATATTACGGAAGTTCTCAGAAATGACAGACTAGGAATGGTAAGTGGAAATAGTGCAGGGAAGGGGTGAAATACTGTCTTCGGCGTTTCCGATAGTCGGCGGTACCTGACGGTTGGAGTACAGGACTGTAAATGTGTATCTATGGGTTATTGGGATAAGAGAATAGGGTAAAGGTTCCATGCTTATATTACATATTGCATTACAAATTGGAATCGGCCCGCGGACATCTGAAACGTGGAAGTGGACGCTAGCGATTTGGAAGTAGCAATTGAATTTTGGTAGTTGGGATCGAGCTTTCGGCACTGGCTGTTGGGGTTCGGGGTATTGAACACGGAGTATTGAGCTTTGGACGATGGCCTTGGGGTTGTTAGGATTGGATATTGCATTATGTCGTGCGGGTATTGGGAAGTGTGGATTGGTTACTGGGTTGGGTATCGGAAGAGAGCATCGTGCTAGTGTGAATCGAAGATGGGAAGCGGGCAGTGGAATCGGATGTGTAGACATAGGGGTCTTGAGAATGGGATGTGGGCAACTATGCTTAGGAGCAAATTGAATGGGTATTGGAAATGGTCATGGTCAGGATGAGAACAGCATTTGAGTATTGTACTAGGCAATCGGAAGACGGGTGTATTTTGGTAGGAAACTGTAGAATGAGCGCAGCTTGTTGGATAGTACAGTTAGAAACAGCGAGATGAGCACAATACAATCCCGCCCCGTGCTAAAGGAATTCTGTTCGCTCCTTATTTCGGAAAGCTCATTCTATACTATTGCTCAATAGAATCATCCGGTGCTCGACGCACCCATGAATTGGCTGCATTATCATGCCCGTTTTCTGAAATTTTCACCGAGCCTCACCAAACTCTTCGTCTTCGACTTATGTAAAATGGTGAGGAAGTGGATGAAATCTTGGTTACTTCTCTCTCCGCCTCCTACCAGCATCCCACCTCATCCTTCCCCGTCTCATCGACATACTACACTCCCAGACCGTTCCAGCTCAGTCCAGTCAGATCTGTCTTGGTCCAGTTACTTATAGCCACCGAGCACCGTTGCTCTCACGCTCTTGTTCTTCATCCATAGATGCTACACCCATTCAAATTTTTAACTTGCTCTTCCTCAGCTCATCACTGAATTGCTTGTCTGTACGTACTCTCTGTAGATCGGCAAAGCTGTTGTACCAGTTAATCCGTCGCGCCTCTCTACCGTTTGTCATTGTCATGGATAAATCGGCAGACAATCATCAATGTTGTTGATACGAAATAGTGTATTCCATGAATGATCGAATATTTGGGATGCTGTTTCAAAACACTACTATGATTTTGGATGAAAATGCAATCCGAGTAAAGCTATTTTAGTACTTACCAAGTATGTCAAGCTTCCAGCCATTTCAAAACATTTGGATTTCCGTTTTCTAATTCGTAACTTCGGTGATGCATTAACTAACGATTCTTAGCCAGTTGATTGAAAATCGTAGTCCTAATAGGTTTTCGTATCAATGCACGAAATTTTGCGCCTATCCATCACCATACTTCACGTGTAAGAGTAAAATGCATCGTTTAATGAATTTCGGATAAATTGGAAGGCAAGAAAGGTCGAGCAATGCAACAGAAAATTCTAATCGCATCATTTGAACAGAGGCGTGCAAAAACGATAGAACTAATGAAAAATCGAAATTACTTGTGCTAATTCTTCTCATCTCTGTCGATCTATGGTAATCAAATGTAGTGAGAGAGAATCACTACATCGGAACTGAATCAAAATTCTCCTGAGATGTGTGTTTCGAGTTGGTGAGCTTAAGAAAACCTTTAGGAAAATTTTTTGTAAGCTCTGCTTTCATAGTGTTGTTGACGGTACGAAATGTGGAACTCGGACAGTATTGTTTGATGTGCGGCGTTTTTCAGAGAAACTTCGCAAGGAAAGATTTTCTGTAAGCTACATGTGCGACATGCTTCCAGAAAACCTTCTTCAGTGAAGAGATGCTGTAAGCCTATTTTCCGGAGACTTTTTCATTTGTAATATGCTCGCACAATTCCAAGGATATTTATTGGGAACCATTTGCTTACAACGTATGTTCAAAACAAGGTCAAAGAAGTTTCAAAGGTGCTTGTACTACTCGAATTATTGAACCTATAGAAAACTTTTGAAATGAATCATTACGTTAAATTAGATACTGAACAGTTAGTGTGTTTTTTACTGTGAACGTTGAAGTTCACGCACCAGTAAAGATAGGGGTTGAATGTGAAAGAAATACAACGTGCTAAAACAGTTCATTGAAGAGGTTTTACGTAGTTCTGGACCTTCGCTTATAATTTATTGCCTGCAGTCAACCGTCGACTGGGCTCAGAGCAGTAAAAGTTATAAATTTATGCGGCGAAGTTTGTAGCAGTTAATTCGATTAAGCAACAACTCAACAACAGTTTATCTAACTTTCGATGCTGCGGAATACGCACGTCGAAAATGTCTCCTCGTGAACTCGAAAGCAGATCTTCTAGGACAGAGCAATTTGGATGAGCGCATTCAACGCAATTGAAAGCGTCTCCGATAATCAGTATAGTTAGATAGTATCGATATAACGAACAAAAGACATTTAGTTTACTTTATTAGCAAGAAAACGTTTGGATTTAAGTGTTCCCGACAATTCATTGCTAAATAAACAGAAAATGAGATGAAGAAGCAATCGAAGATAAACATTTGGAGATAATAGCCGCAATCGTACGGAAGAAAAGAAATACAACATAGCGGAGAGTTACAGGAATGAATGTAACTAGCAGAGAAAAGCAATGGTGCAGAAGAGCGTCATAATCGAAGCGAGTTAGCTCCATCAAGGTACTTGTGATTTATTTCTAGAACAACAAATGCGAGTACTTGAGCGATTTAATTTACATTAGAATCTTAAGTACCGGCTGCACACAGCGTCTTCAATGCAAAGCATATACAGGAATGGGTGCTCGTTGAGGTAGGCAATGCTATATTTCACAGATGTTTCACTTTCTATCACTCGCGGCAACTAGCGAAAAATCATGTAAATAGTAAAACAAGCACGAGTGTCGCTTCCGTCAAACTGCTTCGCCTAACCTATAACGGGGGTATGAATATTCTTGCCGTTGAGAAGATAAATAGTACGCGTGTCAAGCAGCAAATGAGGGTACGCAGTGCTTTTGTCCCTTGCGGCAATTTTGTGTAGATGATCCCGTGTCTATTCCAAATGCAGTCGAACAAGCGGAGTTTTAACTGGATCCGGCAAAACATAGGCTAGCCTGATACCGCCAGACATCTTCTCGAGTTCGCCGTCCATGAAGCGCAACTTAAGATGTTTACCTGCATTCGTGATGCTATTCTGAGAATCAAGATCTTCTAACATCGCAAATTCAGGTGCATTCAGCATACAGTAAGCCTGATTCGATTGCAAATTACAATATAAAAGATTCAAAACCATGAAATACAGGCATCAATTTCGAAGGAATGATTCACTTGCTGCAAAATTCCAGTCGCTGTATTGGCTTCGTGTTACCTGTCTATTGCTATGACCATGCAAAATTATTCTGACAGGACACAATCATATTTTGCAACTCCAGCGTCATACATTTTCTGCACTTATTATAGCGGTCTTCACTTGTAATCCAATTAATAACTACGCGGTGCTCTTCCTCTTTCGATATCGTCTCGGATGCGCGATACATTTTCTAAGTAGCGGCAGTTATCTGACTGCAAAGCATATAAGCAGAGCCAAATTAACTGTCCATATTCTGGTTTGTCTGCTAGTATGGACCGTACAATAGAAGCTTGTGAAAGTAATTACGAGTAGTAGTCACGAATTTTGCTCGGTGTCTAGATTTGTGTGGCACATTCCCTTCGCTTTAATCCAGAAGTCGATTTCAGCAAGTTTGGACAAATCATTAGACCTTAACTTGTTTTCCGGATCGAAACGTTCCAAAGAATCATCGACTCATGGGAGCCGACCTACTGAAATCTTGAAGTTTGTACATGTGTAACTTAAAGGTCTGTTTCGTGATAGGCCACTAGAGCGTGGCGATGTGCGGGCCTTAAGACCATACCATTTCTTCTAGACAGAAGGACGCTGTTTAAGGAAGCCGATTTTCCTTGCCTAATGCCGTGTGAAATCGTGTCTGAGGAACTTGCTGCAGTGCTAATCAAACCATACTAAACTGTTCGACTTAGAGAGCCGTTCGTAATGTATCAGAAGGACGACTCAATCCAAATAACGAGGTCTCTGTAGCATGGACTAAACTTGTTCAAACGAGATGTACTTTTAACATTAAAAGTTTCGAAACATGCATTGCACTAGAAGAAGAACGGTACGGGTTTTTGAAACAAAAGAATAACTGTAAATATTTTCGAGCGATGAGGAACAATCTCCAAGCGCTGAAAATGCATCATAGTGCAAAAGAAGTCGATGTTGCTTCGTTGTAGAATTTAGTTTTCTTCTGAATATTGAGTCACACTTTTTGAGTCGTACTGGTGACGATATCTTTATGGCTTTTTTCGAGATTCTTCGGCTGTGTTGACACGGCGTCGTGGCAGGGATTCAGGACCACTATTGGTCGAGTATCACTTGACCAGAGACGCTTTGCCTTGTGGGGCGGCTCTCAAAATGCCTCAGCCAGTATATCAGTTTTCGAGGTCCCGGGTTTGATTCCGGCAAGGTCGCAGATTGGTGTCTGGGGTGGGTATTCCATGCTCGGATCGATTTCGAGGGATGTCACGGGGAAATTTTTCCTCGTCCTTTTTAAGCCTGAGTTACAGCAATTCAGAATTCGCCAAGTGTCTGGTACAGCCAGTCAGAAAGTAGTTAGAGTTCAATCATAGGAATTAGCGAGAAGTATTCAAAAAACAATAGAGTTGCTGGAAGGTTCTACACAGGAACTGACAGTGACTCGGGCCAACGAAATAAATCCACGACCAGCCCGGGTTCCCCGGGAATCATCGGCCGTTGTGCCCACCTCCTCGCCTACCTAACCATATCTACCAGCGGTCGCTCGTCCTCGCTCTACTGCGAAGAAGACGGGCGACACGCTTTCAACCTCTACCTACTTACTTCGGCGGTTGCCTGCCTCCCGCTCACCGGCGGTCGAAAGTGGGCGACGCGCCCTGCCTCTACTTGTGGACCGGCGTCCCGGCGTGCAGCAACACCTATCAAAATTTTTTACTGACTCTCGCATTTCTCGGATTTCACCACATTCTAGACTCTTTTGTTTGATAATGTCCCCTCGAAAGTCTCGCTAAGACATGTGGAATGGCGAAACACATGCTTCAGACGTATTTCTTCAGAAGTATTGATCAAATCTTGAACTTTGTAGGTAAACTATTCCACATGCCTCGTCAAAATTTTGGATTCTAGGCCGATCTTGGCGAGAGTGTTCAAGTAAAGATGTGCGAGTCGCTGGTGGGGACGGTAAAAAAACTTGTTTGTGAGCAGAAAGAAGCTAACAAAGCTGAATCAAAATTTTCGGAGAGGTATTGGTTTAGATTCCGTTCAAATTTAGTAATGATGTTTGTGTGTCAATCATTACGGGACAAGTTTGAAAAAGAAACGTGTCAATCTTTTCAGGATGGAGGTAGTTTTTGATAGTTAACACTTGAACTTCTATAGGGACATAAAAGTTAGTGCCGTTCTGACGTTGTTATAATCATACAGATCTACAATGCAATCGAAATGTTCAGATAGATAATTTAACATTTAATAGCAAAATAGCGAGCCTTTTGAAATCAATTACACGTTTCATTACCAGTTGAAAATTGTATCCAATTAGAGCGTGGGTTCGACTGCGTAACAAGGCTGAAATTACTTGATTGTCACAATACCTAATGAAGAGGCGATGTTGCTGAGTGATGTCATGAAACAAAAAGATGAAAGTCAACAAGATGAAAGTAGAATGTTTGAGAGATGTTAGAAAGTGAAAAACATCCTTAAATGATTGGCTCATCGACCAACGATCTCTAATCGATCTAGAGTGGTGATTCAAGAAAAATTCGAAATGAAGACCAAGTACATACATTTTTCGCTGCTTCTCTATTGTGCATGACAATCTGTGAACACAACCGTATTCGAATTTTATATATGATTCTCAACAGATGTAAACCAAGCAACAAATGTCGCACAATGCAGTGAATGAAAGATAGTACAACCTACTATTTCATGCTCTAGAAATAAACAAGCTGACATTTGAATTTTGCAGATGAGCTGTTTACAGACATCAAACGATTCAGGATCGAATTAATACTTTTTTTGAGAAGATGAGCACCCACCTTGTTCTTTAGTTCATGAACTTACGTGGAAAAGATTTTGCAAAT
>JAAUYH010107875.1_pt1 | contig 13122 bp, 9 predicted proteins | sample 7278061 | NCBI WGS metagenome assembly JAAUYH01 (sample SAMN14350203, study PRJNA611818) | marine sediment metagenome | isolation source: surface marine sediment (0.6m) | place: French Polynesia: Moorea | collected 2018-08
CACAACAATCCCACACTACGTCAATCTTCCAGAAAATTGATAATTTCATGCTCGGCATTGATGGGGTTCCGCATCTGTCTCCTTGACATCACTCAAACCTACCTGCAAGCCAAAGACAAACTGTCGCGAGAAATACTGATACGACCCAAACGAGACGACATGGAGTTTTTGGGGATTGAGAGAAACAAAATTCTATAGTTGAACAATCTCCTGTATAGGATGTGCGATTCAAGAGACTACTGGGGTGCAACATTGAGATTTCATATTGGCGAAAAACTTGGAATGAAATCACTCTCTGGTGACCCTTCGTTATACATTGAGGAGCAGCATCGAAGAACAGTCGGGCTATTAGGAAGTTATGTGGATGATTACTTGTCAGCAGGCGATGATGTATTCGTACAGTGTATCAAGAAAACCCTGGATGAATTCGAATCGAAGCCAGTGAAATGGGATGACGTCGAGTTTCTGGGTGTTCGTATACTACAAAAACGTATCAGAACCCAGATTCAGAGATCAAAATTAGTCAACATGACAATGTAGACAGATTGCAAGAACTAACTCTGAAATCTCCATTCGACACATTCTGATCCACTCGTGCAGCATTATCATGGATGTGTCACTCGCGACCCGATATTTGACGTATTGTCAACATAGCATGTCAAGTGACCGGAAGCAAGTTCAGAGCAAAACACATAGGAGATGTGAACAAACTAATCAGATTCATCAGAGATACGAAACACCTGTCTTTTACATATCGGAAGCTGGATTTGAATAGTTTGCATATCCGGATTTACTCAGATGCATCATTCGCGAAGAACGACGACAACAGCTCGCAATAGATGTACTGTGTTCTGTTGGCAGACTCTAACAACGAATATCACGTTCTTCCATACTGTAGCAAAACGTGTAAACGGATGGTACGATCAAAAATGGACGCAGAAGTATTCGCTTTTTCTGCGGTATTTGATCATGCACTCATAAAAGGCATGACTTACAAGTCATTTTCAATCAAAAACTCGCAATGATGATGTTCACGGACTATAAACAATTGTTTGGCATCATTAAGAAAGGATCACCCACGACTGAGAAAAGATTGATGGTTGAAGTCATAGCTACCTGCGAGGCATACAATAGAAACGTAATATCGAATTTTGGCTTGGTATCTGGAGCCTTCAATCCAGCTGATGGGCTGACGAAGCCTACCAAATGTAAATCTATGTACAATACCTTAGTGAAAGGCAAAGATTGTACACCTGTAACTCAATAGATATATCGCCTCAGTTGAATACAGTCATATTCAACTACTTGAAAACTGGGGAATATGAATTATGAGGGGAAGGGACAGCACCGCATCAAATACGACTTCTTTTATTTGCACTTTTAGTGCACAAAAATAGTGCACCCAATTAACGTAAATTCTACGCCTGTCACAGATGCTAGATTAGATATTTTAGTTTAGGTAGTATGAGATTTGCAAAAAGTGCCGACACTACAGGCAAGACAAAAACGACCAAAACTAAAGATATGCAGAAGTGGGTGAGCGTGCGCCGACGACGACGACGCTCTACTCGTGCACCGACGACGATGCACCTACTACTTCATTGATTCGCCTATTTAGGTGTGTCACTACACTGGACGCAGCAGGAAAAAAGGTGCCCACTGAACCTTGGTGCTCTACCGCACTTAGGTCGACGTCGACACAAGTTAAATTCTGTTTGTACGAAGAAAATGCATACGAGGTCGCGGTATGCCCTCATCAACAATGATGTGTCTACTGTACTCAATTTGCGAACTGCAGTATTAGTCTGTTTCTGTCCGGCCGAGCGAAGAGCAGAAGTGGACATCCAATCTTTATGAGTGCCGACGAGGAACAACTGTAACTCTACCACCATAAGTTGCAGATAAATGTACAGCCGCCTACTGGCTAACTAAATTTTAGAGCATTGAGTTTCAACTGGTAGCTCATTACTAGCATCTTGCCTTGATGAAGGCAATGGTGACCTTGGAATAGACGTAACTTTGGCTGTAGCCTAGTCCGGACGTTTCACTCGACCGCTTATCGCGGCAGGTATTCCGACGATAAAACATGATGACGATAGTGGTACGTGGGCGATTGGAACCTCTTCTCCATCCGCCACAGGGCTGCGAAGACGGTGAGCGTGACTTTGGGTGTGGGTGAGGCTTTTAGGAATACGGGTGAACTTTTGACGTCATCAGTGGTCCCCTTGCCATCTCCAGGGACAACTTCATATTCACCGGAACAAATGTTGGAATTGACACGCTGTTCGCAGGCAAGATAGCAGGATACGCTGGCGTTGACTGGGGCTACGATAAGATGATTTCAGGAAGTGCGGCTATTTGCTTATGTATTGCTGAACGGCACAGCCAGTATTGCGGACTACAAGCTAGCTTCGACAAGCACGGCTGGTGTACAAACTGGGACTACTCAAGGTTTGCCGCAGACATCGGTGGAAGCTAAGGCCACTGCTGGAGCGATATCTGAACATTTCACGGCCGCTCACGGCTGCAGGTATCCCCGCAATTGTGTATGGTGAGAACAATTTGATAGGAGAATTTGAGATCCTGCTCCGTTCCCAGTGACTGTAACTGTTCCTACGAGAGAAAGAATTGAAGGGTCTGTGAACAATACACAAAACGAGCCAGTTTGTGTTGAAACTGATTGGCTTGTCAATCATAGACACGAGGAAGAAGATGGGCACCGATTCAGGAAATCACTGACCTACTGTATTAAAGGACTGCCTTTTGGTACGCCGGGTCATCTTCTGCGCCGCTATGATGTTGATGGCAAGGGTTGCAGGCTGGTTTCATTTTCAGAACTTTGTAATGAATTAGATGCCCGATGTGTAACGAAGTTAGTTGAAGTATCGCGGTTGCGGCATGGTATGACTGGTCATCGGTCATGCAAAGCTCGCTAGAACTGACTAAAGTGAGTCAACATCCGACGGCGAAGTTGCTGTCAACATTACGATTGAGTGCAAAAGTTGACGATATACTGAGCACAAATGAGTTAAGTGTTGTTCAGGATGCCATCAAATCGGGTGTAGAGGCAATGCCGCTTTTGATGAGCAGCATTATGATGCTCTCGAGTTAGTTGCACAACCTCCTTATCCAAATTGTAGAACTACAGAAATTATGTAAAGCCTTTTGTGCGGTGCTCAATTCTCTTCACTTGCGATTTTTTGATCTGCCAACAATCAAAAGCCTCGGAATTTTCAGATTCTATGAATTTCAAATCGTTCATATTGTATGAGGCTTCGTAAAGTGATTCTGAGGTAATCGCAGTATGGAACACAGACAGAAATTTTTACTTGAAGAAAGATTGAGGAAAATTTCACAAAACAAACCTTCATAGAATACGAGAAAACCCAAAGGTTCTTCGGATTGAGTCTGTCGAAGGAACTGAAGTCGAGAATAAGGTAAGAATTGTTGAGAAGTTCAATTGTATGAAGAATATTTCTTCAGTCTAACTTAATGTCGCAACTAAGCAAGAAATTGTAGAATACGAAGCCCATTCAATCCAAGGGGTAGCTTGAAACGAGACAAATATAATCCTGGGGTCCCGTATCCGCCTTTCATGTTTCGTTATTGATGGGAAAGTGTATGACTTTCGAGTAGATCCAAACAACTGGGTGTTCTATGGGGCGATACAGATCTCGGTTAATGCAAGGTACCCTCGCGTTAGTTACATTCTGGAACGAACTTAAGACGAGATCCTCTTATCGAGCCCCAAAACGAGCCGAAGGAGTATTAAAATATGGGCGATAGGCAGGATAGGCATCAGGTGAACGAACCATGATTCCATCTACTTTGCAATCGACTACCCTACAGTGGTTGACCGTAATTAGTGTGATTGATTGATAGATCGATGTGCATTTTTCTCGCCAGCCTCCTGTGATCCAACCAATGTAAATCGTAGTATTTCAAGTCTGAAATGAACGGACGAAATAAGAAAGCTAGAGATTTTGGTTCAACCACAATAACGAATCGATTACGCTGCAATATCTGTCCGTTGCGTAAAGAGATTGCGTTTCACGCGACTTTGGTGGAGCCGATGCTGCACAAGTGTTACGTACCTTTGGTTTTGATGTCACTGCTCCTCCTTTGAAACTGCTTTACCACAACACAGAATATATGTGCTTAGACTCGACCAACAAAGATTACTGGACGAAAGTAAACGAATTTTCATCTACCACGCATTTGTTTGTTGTAACCTTCAGCATTTCGATTAGGAAATGAAATTTCATGATGTTTTCACCATGGATCGATCGATCACCTAGATAAATGAACTCCAACATCGTGATTTCTAGCTCTTATTTGCTCAATACTTCGCTCTTTGTTTCCATAAAACTCTAGGGAAATTGCTGTGAGCAACACTATGCAGCTTGGTTCTATAATGTACCGTTCAAACGGCACGATAGCCCTCCTGATTTGAATAACGTACAAAGGAACGATTATCACGGGTGGGCGGCATCTTAAAATTTGAGTGATGGCAGCAGGTATGCCATTTCTCGTAAAAATGATGTGCATTCGCCAATTTATGATATAATTCCGAGACTCGAACTTTGCTTACAAAGATAGAAGATTTTTACTTTCGCAGCCAGCAACCTACAGTACAATACGATACAGGAAAAGACAATCTATCAAAAGCGAATAGACGATAAAATATGACCTATGTTGCACGGGCGGTGAATTCCATGACCGCAATGTAGACAGAGATGGATCGAGGCCCCTACGCCAGAGTACCTACTTCTGGGTGTCCCTCGACGGCGGGGTAACTAACCCAACACATCTCTTTAGTGTTCACAATGCTAAGTCACTTCTTTCCCCGCTACTCTTTACTTGTGACCTCGAGAACTACTCAAGCAACCCACGCCATCGTTCCACTCATATAAGATTTATCAGTTCCGACCGTCTACACCGTCAACTTACACATACACCATCGTCGTAAGCCCGTAGGCTTACAGCCCATCGAAACGCTTGAGAAGTTACTACGGCACAGTCCGACCACTCCGAAAAACGATAATGGTGTCATTGATTACTTGCCAGATTTCGATAAATCCATTGAGTTTTCGGACTCTGATCTTGCCTAGCTCGCAGAAAATCCAGTAAAGGATCGCATTTAGTGGGTTTGGTCAACCCATCAGCCGGGTTTTCTGGGCCCGGGACGAGGCTAACTGTTGATATTTCCAATTGCTCATATGCTTGGCATGCGGCTGCCACATCAACCATCAGACAGCGTTCGGGCTGTGGGACACCTTTGTGATGACAGCAAATAACTGTTTGGAATCAGTGAACATTTTCAATGCGATCTTCTGTCTGAGCAATATTTCATATCGTGACGTATCATGATAGCGCTGCCGAACGCATTTGAGAACGCAAATATTTCACCGGCCCTGATGGACCTAACTACTTCCCTGGACTTCTTGCTTGAAAACCAGAGAACATGGCAGCGATTGAATTGATCTGCTAGGAGAATAATATGCCCGACTTGGGAAAAGATGTCGTCGTTTGTAGCGAACGATGCGTCGGAGTAAGCGCGAAGGTGGATGCTTCCAACGTCAAGTTCAGGATATTGCAAGATAACAGACTTCGTATTCGTAAAATGGCTGATAGATTTGTTCAGCTCCTAGATATGCCAAGATTCCAATCCGTCTTCCATGACTTGGCATGCACGGTTGACAGAACAAGAAATGTCAGGTCGTGTAAGGCACATCCACGATAGGCATGCTCGCGCTGATTGAAACTTCTTGAACGTAGCACCCATTGGAACCAACTTAACCTGCTTAGATAATCTGGTTGCGAAAATTAGAGGATGATCTTGGCGCCGGGTGACGTTCTTAAGGAGCAGAAGCGCATCTTCGTTGTAGCCAAAACATTTCTGGTCCTTTTAGTTTGGATGTATGTATACCTGTTTCGAGATTTGGTCTTTGGACTGCAAGTAGGCCTGCGTGATATCGAGCAAGCAAATGCGGAATGATTTCAACGCGGCGACGCAAACAATGACCTTCGTGGATGTCTGTTGAAGTGTTGGTGTGTTATGGAAGATGAACGGCTTCATATTATCTCAGAATCCCTTAGCGACTAACCGGGCTTTTGCAAACTCTTTTTTGGTTCCAGCGTGTTTTAAGACATTAGCGAATCTTCCTCCGATTATTTTTGCGCCTGGAGGCACGGGCTTAGCGTCCACGACCTCCGACGTCCCTCGAGAGTTCAAATCTTCGATTTCCTTTCTCTTTGCCTTCTGGAATTGCAATGAGTCGCTGCGAAGATAATCGCCTTTAATGATCTCAGTGGCGAAGTCCCATTCGGGAGTCGGCTTTGTAGGTCCCTCTGCCCACTTGTTTTTTCTTTGATTTGGCCTAGGCTTTCTTTGAGCTTCGAAAGAACACCCTTCCGGAAGCCACTCTGTCGATCAGCGATCCAAATTCCTTCTGAAATTGTTGTTCTGCTGGTTGGCCGTCGAAATCGGCGTCCGAAAAAGCCCTTGCAGAGGCCTTGACCTCGTCGACTGAAGCAGGAACTAAGTTGCCCTTCAAATTCAGGATTAAATGCTTACTGTCACCGGCAACCACTCTGTAGGGCCCAACCCACATGTTGATGGGACGCTCCTTGTATAATAGGACTTCCGAGCCGATTTTAATGTCATGGTCTTCTGCTCGGGGTATTCGTTCGTGGAACGCGGTCGAGATACAGTTGCGAGCCACGAGCTTCACCATTTCTTTGCAAGCATTTTGAAGAGCCTTCATCCTCTCAGTCTACTCGAGGAAGTCTTTCAGTCCACCTAAAATCTTGGGAGAGATATCAAACACCAACAACAAGGGACTCAGGCCATTAGGTCCTGCAGTACGATTCAGCGCCGAGTTGAAAGAGAAAGGGCATCACGAAGATCCATACGAGCGTGTTCGGCCTTGACGTTGCGGTAGATGTGTCGCAAGTAAGCATGATAGCGCTCTCTAACGCCTAGTGCGTTCCGACTTTCACACACACCCCCTCCGAAGTGTTCTTGTTGATGGCACATGACCTCAGCAGATTTATCCATTCTCCCGAACGAAATTGAGGCCCGTAGTTCGTGTAGATGTTGGACGAATGCCCAACATAGGTATTTACCCATATTTGAACGTAACAGTTCCAAATTTCGCGGGTGATCTCCTTTCACGAACGCAGCGGCATTGAACAGTGTGTCCTTGCAGGCAATGTGTATCATGGTCTTAGAATCCAAGGTCATCAAGTCCATAAGTATCGTCCGGTTGAATACTATATCATCGTTTGGGAGATAGACTCGAAAGCGTTCTAGCTGGTCGCTTAGGCGTTGGCACACATCGCAGGTTTCGGAGATCTTATCCAATGTTTGGAGTGTTTCTTGATTAGCCGCTGGGTCTTCAGCCCGCCTCATAAGATTTAGAACATGGTCGGGGGGAGGATGATAAAAGTGCCGGTGTATCTTCCGTAACTCCGCATCTTTATAGTGAATGTCGCATTCCCGTTCGTATTAGAGGTGGCCTAACTTCCTTTTGACAGGAGCGGACCATCTCGGGTGGATACATACCAACTCGTCCGAGACCTTGTTAAGGCAAAACCGATAGATGTCTATAGTGTCGATCCCAAGCAAGAGCGGTATGCGTACGTCGACGACATCAAGATGAAGATGCATTACGTAGCCTCGAGCATAAGGTATCACAATGATGGGCAAGCCCAATCTAGGTACTCTCTGGCCCCCAAACCTGAACATCCTCGCCGTGCAGGTTTCGATTCGTGGGTGGGTACCCACGGCTCTGTAGTAAGCCTCAGCTTGTTGGAGCCCGGTCACAGATCTGGTTGCCGCAGTGCCGATACACGCACCCTGGAATTCTTCGTTTTCCGTGCTTGTGACCTGTATGACAAAGCCTTCCTCAACGATGTGAATTGATTCGCCGGGGCTCTCAAGATGCTCGATGTCTTCCACGAATCCAGCTAACAGGGTGTCGAGCAGATCTGTGTCCGTAGGTTCCGGTGGGCTCTCGGAGCTTGTATGGCCGCTTCCGTCTTCTTCTGGTTTGGGTTCACCATCGAGTTGATTGCAGAGTGCGAATAGAACAGCATGAGCGTTGCGTTTCTGACCGGTTTTCTTCACCATGTATTCCATCTTCCTTCTAGATGCCCGAAGTGTGTCGATCTTTTGAGGGCAATCCTTAATCCTGTAAAAGGTGTCGTCACAATTGAAACATCCCATCGCAGTCATGGAATTTTGGGCCGAGTTTCGATGTGGGTTGATTCGGGAGGAGTTGTTGCGCTTACGGTGCGAATAATTGTAGGCTTATAGGCCCTGCCCGTGGAATAATACTCCAGCAATCTTTGATTCTTCTTCATATGCTGCGGCCTCTCTACCGGGTTTGTCACGAAAGACAGCAAGCTGGGCTTCCTTATCCAATTGGTAGGCAGCTTCCAGCTCACCATACAGTTGTTGAAATGTGAGTTGATGAGTGGCAATCCTGATAATAGGTTCCGTTGCCGACTTGTGCTCGGCGACCACGTTTCCAAGGATTGCGATTTTGTGGGCGTCGCCTCTGTGTGACATTGATACTTGAAGCGCAAGCTTAGTAATTGTCTTGTAGACTTTTTCCAGAGCTTGTCCTTCAGCGCTGTGTTCATCAATCTGATTCCTTAGGGTCAACGTGTATAGGAAGTTCTTGGCTCGACTCTGTCTTGCAGCCGAATTGTATTCCCTGTTGATCAGTTCCACTGCATGTTCGATGCGTTGAACATTCAGCTGTACGTTATTATGGTAGAACCGCTTATCATCTCCTCGGAATAGGTCATGCATGATCCAAGTCATGAACAGAAAGTACCAACTCTCGAAGTTCATCATTTAGAATTTACGTTTCAGTCTTCTTCATAAGTCGTACTGACGTTTTGGTAGACATTGCAATAGTTTGGATACGACTCAATGCAGTAAAGGTGGTAGATATTAGTGAAGCGTGCTGTTCCTTGTGAAGATTTTGGGCAGTGGTATTAATAGATTTGTTCAATCAAAGTGTTTGCGTATGTGTCGCATGCATAAGTTCGGTTCATTAACAAATCGATGCACTTTCCTGGAAGCACATAGTCATATGAGAATAGAAAAGTAGCGGTTGGTTGGAGTTCGGCAACTCAGAAATTCTTAGAATGATCAGTTGTCAGGAAGCAGTCTAAAGAGGTCCTCTTCCCCTTACCAGGCTTCCCTCGTATTTGATACCAAGTCCATGGGCTTCGCCGCACAAGGGTCCGTGTCTTACCTTTTCAAGTTTGGTAGCTCCGGCTGCGACATCCTCACCATAAGTGCACAATGGCTCAAACGGCGCTGAAACTTGGAAGAGCGTAGAGGTGCCCCCAGACCAGGTGCCGTACCAGGTTCAGATCTCCGTGAGCGACCGTCTACAGTCCTCCTCCAGTCCATTCAACCTCCTTGCTCTTTCATCTAGTTGTTTCGTAGACTCCTGCCATCGTTCTTATTCTATTTCTCACCAGTGTTCCTTTATATGATTTCGCGGCGGCTTATAAAAGTTGTGCGGAGGTCGTTTTTCGTCGCTGTTAATGTTCATACTTCATCGCGATCGGTAGCTCGAATAGTTTTGAAGCCGCATGTAATCTTTGTCTGCTTCTCGTGATTTCCCTCGTCAAGTCGAGGGTGAGTTCACTTCTTCTAGCAAAGAACGTGCGCAGGAGAGTGCGTAACCTTAGATGAGGAGAGTCTGTGGCAATAATGATTTTAGTAGGTGTCGATGTGGTCAGGTAGACCACGTCAACGAGTTGTCTCGATGCCAATCGTGGGTTGCAGTCCACGATCTGTGGACCACATGGAGCTGGGTCGACTCCTCGTAAAAGTAGACTGGCACACCCGTGAATCTGGAGGCGTGCGTTATTAGCGAATGTAGCACGGGCGGTGGAATCTATGACCGCAATGTGGACAGAGATGGAACGAGGCCCAACACATCTCTTTAGTGTTCACAATGCTAAGTCACTTATTTCCCCGCTACCCTTTAATTGTGACCTCGAGAACTACTTAAGCAACCCACGCCATCGTTCCACTTATACAAGATCTATCAGTTCCGACCGCCTACACCGTCAACTTACACATACACCATCGTCGTAAGCCCGTAGGCTTACAGCCCGTCGGAACGCTTGAGAGGTTACACCAGCACAACCTAGATACAAAAATACGAGTAATGAGACACTCTGTCTCTCTTCGAAGGGTTGTGCAGCAGAACAGATCCGATCTGGCCGCCGAATCGCATGTCTTGTGAATAGAACCAAGTACTTTACTGGCTTGCTGAATACGAGACTGACTCTCTTGTGTGGAAACAGTGATCACAAGATCGATTTCTTCATTTAAGGTTAACCAATTGTAGTTAATTGTCCACCCCTGTGTGCTGTATGCGTTACTATAAGTAAAGGTACCGCAACTATCGTTGGGACACGATCATCGAGAATTTCATAGGAACATATATCTCCTTCTGCCTACTCTAGCAATTTCATTTTCCTCCCTTTCTCTCTTTCTTCCTTTCTAACCACCCTCAAGGTTATCGTACCATAACAGGAGTTTCCTTGCTTCCTAGTTCCGTATTGCTTGATAATTCGTTTTGAGTGCTTCATTTTCTCATCACTACCATGAAGCCAGTTCACATATCGCATTATGCGGCTGATCGCTGCCACGCCTCATGTCAGCTAGAAATGTCAAATGTATTAGGCGTTCTTTTGTGCCGTATTTTAATGCGCTATTAGATGACTTATTTATTAGAGCCCAACTGACCATTAATTTTGATTCTTGTCATTCATTACAATCTTTTCCACTGGCTTGATTTTCTCCAGACACTCTCAAAGATGCAGGATCGAGAAGAGGTCGTAGCCAAGCATTGCGCTAAAATCTCGTAAACTGACTTAGGTGCAGGTGGTGAGACTGGTGGCAATACGGGTAATGTACTGTATGTGATAATACCTTAAAGAACACATCAATTAGCGTTGAATCTGAATGGCTTGTCTGTCATGGACATGGAGAAGGATTCGCTTGCCGATAAGGAAAGTCACTGAAGAATTGTAGAAAAGGGCAGCCGTGCGGAACGCCAGCTCATCTTCTTCGCTGCTGCGGCGCCTATGGAAAGGATTGCAGACTTGCTAAAAACTCAGATGTTTCAAAAAAGTCAGATTAGCGGAGTGTTTTGAAACCAGTTGTAGTATCGCGATTGCGGCAAGGCTAAAACTGGTCTTCCGTTACGAGAAATCACAAGAAATCACAAGTGCGGATCAAAACCTAACAGGGAAGTTGCTGGCAACATGAAGATCGATTGCCATAAGTGCTGATAGATTGAACAGTTATGAATTCCGCGTTGTTCTGGGTGCGATCATCATGACCATGTTTGGTGTGAAGGCCATGTCGGGTCTGATGAGGAGGAGTAACGTAGTGATGCTCTCGAGGTAGTAGCACAACTCACAAATCGAAATAGTTTAATTTATTATGTAAGGTATTTCGTGCCACGCTTGATTTTCATAATTGGGGATTCGTTGTCCTGCTAACGATCACTCTATGATATTCAAGTTTTTCGTATTGTATGAGACGTTGCAAAGTGATTGGGAGGTAATTGATGTACAGGGCACACATGAAAATTATGAGTGCAGCTAGAATGACGAAAATTCCATTTGACAAGCCTTTGCAAAGTTTGAAAATCCCAAGAGGTTCCGAAGGATGAGCTTAACTCATCAAAATGATACATTATACGAAGAATATACCATACACAAGCAAGGAATTGCAGAATACGTCGTGCCTTTACAAGTAATCTGAGGTCTAACTGGGAGCAAAATCTACTTATGTTATTCCAGAGCTCCCCTGAACGGCTTTGTCATGTGGTCTCATTGATCAGAAAGTAAATGACTACCGAAGAAATCTATAGGACCATGTGGTCTATTGTGTGGTGGGGTATATAGCTCGATTAATGCAAGATGCCATTATATTAGTAGCATTCTTGAATGGACTGAAGTCGAGATCTCCTTCTTGAGGACTAGCACCGACTGATCTAGTATTAGAATATGCGCGATAGTGAGGATCAGCGAATTACATCCCATGTAGTTCACATTAGACTACGGTTCTGAACACTGTTTTTGTGACTGACTCATCTATCGATCGATCGATCGATCGGTGAGAATGGTTTTAGCCAAACCCATGGGTTCTGTTTTGATCGCAACTATCAAGATAACACTAAGTTGAGGTCTGGAAAAAAGAGAGGAAATAAGGAATCTAGAGATTTTGATTCAACTACCGTACCATAACGAATCGAGTACGCTGCAATATCTGCTCGCTCAGTAAAGTGACTGAGGTTCTCGCGATTCTGGTGGAATCATCATTGCACAAGTGTTACCTACATTTGGTTTTTGATGTCACTGCTCCTCCTCTGACACGACTCTACTACAAAAGACGCCATGGGTGTTGGATTCAGCCATCAATGATTACTGGACTGATCTGTACTGATTTTTATTCATCCGGCATTCAATTTTTTTCTTGTAATCTTTATCGTTGCGACCAGAACGGTATTACGCTTTGCATCCAGTCAGATGTGTCATATCACCATGTTCTTATGATGGATCGATTTACCATTCTAGTAAAATCGAAATTTCTTTGAGTCATTTAAACAATACTTTGCGCTTCTTTAAAAAGAGAAACACCAGTGGTGGGTGGGATTAGAAAATTTGAGGTAACGAATAAAGCAAACAATTTCCTTCGGATTTGTCATGCGTGTGTCTGTTCGTGAAAACGTCGAAGCAGTTTAGCTATGTACTGCACGACGATGTGCCTTTGAGTGTTTCATCTTCTCATTACCCGGCCAATATTGAGAAATCGCAAGAGACTGTTGCTATGAGTTCAGTTTACATGAAATACATTCCGCGGGTGTGCAAATGACCATCAGTTCCGAGATGCCATGATATTTTCGCCGTCCGAGCTGTCGATCGATTCATGTTAAATAGGCCGTGCAGTTCTGCAACGAACTCCATTCTAAGACAACTCGAAAAATGAAAATCATCTTTTTCCTGCTAGCCGCATCTGCCTCTGTCGCATACGCCAAAGATGAGAAATGTCCTATCATTGAAGTGAACATG
>JAAUYH010032478.1_pt1 | contig 13121 bp, 12 predicted proteins | sample 7278061 | NCBI WGS metagenome assembly JAAUYH01 (sample SAMN14350203, study PRJNA611818) | marine sediment metagenome | isolation source: surface marine sediment (0.6m) | place: French Polynesia: Moorea | collected 2018-08
TCAGGGATTATTAACAGGAAAATATACTGCCGATACAAGAGAGCGAGTTACAGGAGCAAGAAAACTCGACCCCAAATTTTCAGCCAATGGTTTAAAGAAAATCGAACCCTTAATTAATCGATTACAACAATTAGGTGAAAAATACCAAAAAACAACCGTTCAGGTAGCTCTTAATTGGCTGATAGCTCAAGGAAACGTCATTCCTATTCCTGGTGCGAAAAACGCCCGACAAGCTGAAGAAAATGCAGGAGCTATGGGCTGGCAATTAAGTCCAGAAGATGTCGGACAACTCAGTTCATTAAGCCTAAAACTTTAATAAATACTTCTTGAATTAACCAAGTAAAAACAGGAATAATGAATACAGGAGTAAGACTTCCCAAGAAAATCCACAAGCCAATTAAAAAAATTATCATTCCCAAATAGATGGGATTTCTACTATAGTTAAATATTCCTTCTCTAACTAAATAACTAGATTCCTGAAAGGGTTTAATAGTCGTATCTTTTTGACGAAATAAATAGGCACACAATAAAACAGTTGCTATGCCGATCGCGAGCGCTAATAGACCTAAATACTTAAAGGGCGGGAAAAATAGCTGTCGAACGGGCAGAAATAAATGCAATCCTATCATTGATATAACCGATAGCAACAACCAAAAAGGAGGCAAAACTTTTTGAAGATTCATTTTCTTAATCTCCTGACGATATAATTTTGTTACCTAAGAGCTTTCCAGTTACCGCCATAACGGTAAAAAAGATTATCCTGACTGACTTCCTGTCAATATTGTAAGCAAATTACCTCCCAGTTATCATTTTCCTGATACTGAATCAGAAGAGTTACACTCAAATAACAATACCCGATCGCTTGAGAGTTTTTTAGCCAGTTTGAGCAATGACAATTGTGGAACGAAAGGAAAAGCTTAGCATCCAAATTAGTCTCGATCCCTTCTTGCTATTTGTATTGACATCTGTTTTGATTCATGGAATAGGACTACTAATGTTAGTCTTATCCAATCGATCGCTACCTGCTGCCCGTCAGGAAACGGAATCTACTCCTATCGAATTTATTGTTGTACCGCCAGAAGAATCTCTAGAAGAACCACCCCCAGACACCGAGCGTCGGGCAGTTAATAATTCTATTGCCAAGGGAAAAGTCAAGCCAGAATTACCTTCTGCTACTGACAAAATTGGTAATGAAGAAGCTCTTGCCATCTCTAAACCAAGTCAAATCGATCGACCAGATATACCAGAAGCACCATTAGTTCCAACTCCACCGCCACCAATAGTAAAACCCAAACCTCGATCGGTTACACCTCAACCCTCCCTAGCCAAAGTACCCAAACCCGTACCTTCAACTCCTAATCCATCTCCAGAAGAAGTAAAACCCAAACCAGTAGAAAAATTACCACCAGTTACGCCTTCTCCCTCCTTAGCCAAAGTACCCAAACCCGTACCTTCAACTCCTACTTCACCTCCAGAAGAAGTAAAACCCAAACCAGTAGAAAAATTACCACTAGTTACGCCTTCTCCTTCATTAGCCAAAGTACCCAAACCCGTACCTTCGACTCCTACTGCACTTCCAGAAGAGGTAAAACCCCAACCAGTAGAAAAATTACCACTCCTTTCTGAGTCAGACTCTACTTCTATTCCTCTACCAGAAGAAACACCTTCAAGAGAAATAGAGACAACTAGTCCCAAACCAGATTTACCTCCCGTAGCAACCAATTTACCGCCCAAGCCCAAACCAATAGAGCCTCCTTCTCAGTCGATCGAGCCTTCCTCTATCCCAGAAACTACGCCAACTCCATCTTTAGAACAAAAAACCCCTGTTGGCTCTGGCTCTGCTAGTCTATTAGGGGGAACTTATCGCAAGAGTCTGTCGGAGGATTCTGGAAGTTCTTTTTTTAATCCTCAAGCTAATGCCAGTCAACAAGCTCTCAATTCTAGTGGAGCAGATGCCAGGCAAGACCTCGATATGGGTCCTTATTTTGAGGAAATTAGGCGAAGAGTAAGACGGAATTGGAAGCCCTCAGCACCCTATCATAACCGTCATACTGTACTTGTTTTTTCAATTCAACGCAATGGTCAAATTACTGGGCTACGAGTAAGACAGAGTTCTGGTTCGGAAAAGATCGATCGCGAGTCTCTAGAAGCAGTCCAAAAATCTGCTCCTTTTGCTGCTTTCCCAGCAAATTTTCCCAACGAGCAACTAGATGTAGAATTTAACTTTAATATATATGTCAACCAAGGAGTAATGTCACCGCAGCTAGAGCACTGGCAAAGATTTTAGTATGAATACTGTATATCAATTATTTAATAATGGAGGGGTGGTTATGTTTCCCCTTCTGGGACTGTCAATTTTTTCTTTAGCCATGATTTTAGAGCGATCGCTTTTTTGGTTTCGACTTGCCCGTGGACAGGAAAAAATACTTAAAAAAGTCCTTACTCTTTACCAAGAAGACCCTGAAATGGCCGATCTGACTCTCAAACGTCATCAACATTTGCCTATGGCACGTATTTTTTTGGCTGCTTTATCTCTAAAGCGACCGACCCCAGAAAAGTTTCGCTTAGCTTTAGAAAGTGCTGCTCAAGCTGAAATACCTTTACTCAAGCGGTTTAGTAATTCTTTTGAAACGATTACTAGTATCTCACCCTTACTCGGATTATTGGGAACTGTTTTAGGATTGATCGCTTCTTTAGCTTCTCTGCGTATTGGCGATATCGAATCTTCCCAAGCTGCGGGAGTCACTGGAGGAATTAGTGAAGCTTTAACTTCTACTGCTACTGGTTTAGTTATAGCTATTTTTACGCTCTTTTTTGCCAGCACTTTTCGAGGATTATACTTACAACAAATTGCCCTAATTCAAGAATTTGGCGGTCAACTAGAACTATTACATTTAGAAAAATACGAACAAAAAGGAGAAATGACTGATGCGATTACCCAATGAACCCGATCGACCACCACAAATAAATATCGTGCCCATGATTGACGTTATTTTCGCAATTTTGGTCTATTTTATTGTCTCTAGTTTATTTCTAACTCGCTCCGAAGGCTTACCCGTCAATCTTCCTCAAGCCGAAACTGCTAGAGTACAAAAAAGCAAACAAATTACAGTAAGTCTCGATCGTGAAGGGAATCTCACTGTTGGCGATCGACCTACAGAGCTCGATCGATTAAAAATTAAGGTAGAAAATTTGCTTAAAACCGAGCAAACCAAAGTAGTTGTAATCAGTGCCGATAAATTAGTCGATCACGGTCAGGTAGTCGATGTTTTAGACCAATTACGTCAGATTCCTCAAGTACAACTAGCGATCGCAGCTAAGAAAAAATAATCTCAATTTATTCAAGTAATTAAGTCTTTGAGTTTATCTCATATAATTTAGCTTTTTGTAGTCCTAAAATTTGGCTGGCAATCTGAATATCTTGTTTATGACTGCTTTAGTTTGATTGTTAATTGTTCTAGATTCAGAGATGAGCGATCGTTCACAAAATATTACCCTCTAGAAAATAAGCCTTGAGGACGAATAAGCAAAATTAACAGCATAATAAACAAAGCCACACCCAATTTATATTGCGAACCGAGGAAAGGAACGCTTATTTCTTGAGCTATACCGATAGTCAAAGCACCAGCTACAGCACCATAAGGATTGCCAATACCGCCCAAAATTACGGAGGCAAACAAGGGCAAAATCAAAAACCAACCCATATTCGGACGTACTGCGGTGATTAAACCGTACATTCCACCAGCACAAGCAGTTAAAACTCCTGTAATTACCCAAGTCCAGAGAACAACCCTTTCGACATTAATTCCCGATACCCTTGCTAAATCGATATTATCGGCAACTGCGCGCATAGCTTTACCTATTTTGCTATTTTGTAAGAGAAAATGAAGAGCGATTAAAGCAATAATTGCTAGGGCGATTACTACTAAACGATAATAAGGAACTCTGATTCCGCCTATATCTGCAGCTTGCACTACAGGTAAATCGTAAGATTGATTACTACCACCCCAGATAAGCAGAATACCACTGCGAATAAACAAAGCCAAACCGATCGAGATAATAATAAGAGTAGTAGAATCCGCACGGCGGTCGCGCATGGGTTTCCACAGCAAAAATTCCGCAATTAACATGGCAACTATTGTACCGGCAGACCCTAACAACATAGCTAACCAAATATTGACACCATTAATATTTGCCAACCAGGTTAGATAAGCCCCCAAAGTCATAAAATCTCCATGGGCAAAGTTAGAAAGTTTTAAAATACCATAGGTAAAAGTAAGTCCAATAGCAGCTAACGCCAGTACACTACCGATAGCAATACCATTAAAAATTAATTGGGGATCCATTCTGCTATTAATAAAGTTGACGGATATATTGTACAGGGAATAAATATTGCATTTTTTAAAATAACCTATGGTTCCTTTTAAGGATAATAATCCAACCCAGACCACTCCTGTCATTGTCTATACCCTGATAACGATTAACATTGTTCTGTTTTTCCATGAGTTATCTTTAGGCGCAAAATCGAGTTCTCTGTTTGATGTATTTGCTTTGATTCCGCAACAATTAACGGCTAGTTTGGCAGGAAATCCCCCTAATCGAGTGATACCAGAGATTTATACTCTTATTACCTCACAATTTCTCCACGGTGGACTAATACATATTAGTGGTAATATGCTATTTTTGTGGATTTTTGGTGATAATGTTGAAGAATCTTTAGGTCACATTAAGTTTTTAGTTTTTTATCTCGGCTGTGGTGTTTTAGCTGCCCTCACTCATTGGTTTTTTGCTATGGACTCGACGATACCTACAGTTGGTGCTAGTGGCGCGATCGCAGGAATAATGGGAGCTTATTTAATTAAATATCCTCAGTCTAAGATTATTATCTTTCCTTTTGTCACTGAAAAAATGCCTGCGTTTTTCTTCTTGGGTTTTTGGTTTTTCTATCAAGCTTTTAAAGGTGTTGCTGCTCTTGGCTTGCCAGAAACTACTAGTGGGGCTGCTTACTGGGCGCACGCTGGCGGTTTTATCTTTGGAGCAATTCTCGCTCCAATGTTAGGATTATTTCGCGATCGCAACTCACCAGGCAAGAATAATTAAACTTAAAATATTAGAAGGTAGCAGGGGAGCTTCAGGTGCAGGGGAACTTCAGGTGCAGAGGGGCTTCAGGTGCAGGGGAGCAGAGGAGGAAAGATAGATTTAACTATACCTACTTATGATAACTAACAACTAATAACTAATAACTAACAACTAACAACTAACAACTAACAACTAACAACTAATAACAAACTATGGTTCCTCTACATGATGATAATCCAACTAATATTACTCCAGTAGTTGTCTATGCTTTAATTACGATTAATATTCTTGTTTTTCTACATCAAATGTCTTTGGGAGTTAGATTAAATGATTTTTTTCAGCTTTACGCTGTCATTCCTCGGGAATTATCTGCTAGTTTGGCAGGAAATCCACCAAATCAACCAGTCCCAGAAACTTATACCTTAATTACCTCTCAGTTTTTGCACGGGGGGTTTATGCATATTGGTTTTAATATGCTATTTTTATGGACTTTTGGCAATAATATTGAGGATTCTCTCGGACACATTAAGTTTTTAATTTTTTATCTCGGCTGTGGTGTTTTAGCAGGGTTAACCCACTGGTTTTTCGATATGGGTTCCCTCGTACCCACTGTAGGGGCTAGTGGCGCGATCGCAGGAGTAATGGGAGCTTATATTTTAAAATATCCTAAAGCACAAATTTTAACTCTACTTCCTTTAGGTATCTTTATTACTACAATTAGAATTCCAGCTTTCTTTTTTCTAGGTTTTTGGTTTATTCAACAAGCTCTTAGTAGTATATTATCTCTTGGCTTACCTGCAAATACAGGAGGAGTAGCTTATTGGGCACACGCTGGCGGTTTTGTATTTGGAGCAATTCTCGGTCCATTACTCGGATTATTTAGCGATCGTAATTAGGACTTGCTGAAAGGGCTAATAGCCGATAGCTAAAAGCTAAAAACCCAAACATCAGAATAAGGCTAATTCACATCAGACGTACTTCATCTCTTGTTACACAATATAATATATTGCTGTTTAGGACGATGAATTATACCCTGTTGCTCAAATTTATTAATTAATCTAGTAACTGTTACTCTATTAGTGCCAATAGTATTTGCTATTTCCCTATGAGTTAGTCGTAGATCGATTAATTGCCCCTGGGCAACGGGACGACCGAACTTTGCTGCTAGCCACTGCAATAATAATAATAGACGTTCACTAACTAATTTGGTTCGGACAATACACATCCATACCATTTGTTGCTGTGCGCGATTGATAACCTCTGCGAAAAACTTAGGCAAACTATCTAAAGGAATACAAATAGCTTCTACACAGGTCAAACAATACATATGATATGAATTAAGATTAGATAAAGGTTGACCTACTAAATCCTTAGCTCCCCAATAGCCCAAAGTCATAATTTTTCTAGCTTCACTTCGGCTAAAAGTCTTAACTGCACCGCGAACGATTAGCCAGCAGAATTCTGATGGTAGTTTATCACCAGCAGCAAATAAATGTAAATCTTCCCTAATTATTAATTGTTGTAATTTTTGCATGCGCTACAAAGACAATATATTCCCAAGTCATGGACGATAAATTTAGATAAATCCTCTTTGTGTAACTCAGGAATAAATTGTCAAAATTATGCTTTTATTTACAAAAATTTACATTTTTCTCGTATTTAGGTCGATCTACACCTAATATTCTCTTTAAATCTAGAATATTTAACGCCAATCATCCCAAGATTGATTAAAGATGGAAGTATCGGGAAATGCCGTAGGATTGCCAGTTTCATTTAATTTTTGTTTGAGTAATGGTAATTCTTTTTCCTTGAAAAAATATTCATCTACCAATTGATGAGGTAAAATCTCCTCATCTAAAGCGAAAGCTGCGGTTATACCAGCAGCAGCCCCCGATGACCATTCAAAAGAATGAACGCGGTAAGCAGCAGCAGCAATATGACTAGTGGCAATGCTTTTACCTGCCACAATCAAGTTATCAATTTTTTGGGGAATCATTGCCCTTAAGGGTATTTGAAAAGGGTAAGCTTGTCCTGCACCTCTTCTTTCTCCTTTTTTTTCTTTATTCCCTGGTTTTTCGGGTGGACTTTCTCTCATGCAAGGATGAAAATCGATCGCATAATGACCGATACCTATAGAATCCGGATAAATAGTCGATCGCGATCGACTATTTACTCGATCTAAAGTAACATCTTTTTTCTGAGCTGCTTCCAATCCATCAATAAACGCTAACAATTGACGATACATAACTGGAGATAAAGTATTGCGGTAATATTCGTCATGGTAATCGCGACGAGAAATATCTACTTCACTAATACTAAAGCCTTCTTTGTAACCCCCATAGGGTCTGCCAATAATTCGTCTTCCTTCCCGAATATAAGGATATTTAGATAATCCATGAACTGTTCCCATAGGAGAATCTAATCCTGTTAACAGGCGATGATTGGGATGGGGTTGTTTAACACCTTCTCCTAAACGAGAGTCGGTCGTTCCTGCTACCAGCCAATAAAAATAACCAAGAGAATGATTTTCTGCTTTACGGAGAGTTTCGGTTCTGAGTCCTCCCAACCAACCACCTGGTTCTAGTTGTCCCGTAGCTTCGAGTTGCGATCGCGTATATACTAAATTATCTTTAGCTGTACCCGGGCGATAATCGTTGCCCCAAGTCCAGTTTTGCATCGAGATATCCCCAGGAGTAGGAACAGTAAAAGGAATATTACTAAATTCTTTAGTTTTCCCAGTAGTGGGACTCCAAATTCGGCGATAAGTAAAGACTAGATCGAAATCTGCTAGTCTCTTTAGTTCATAACTGTAATATTGGTGATGGTCGAGATAAAAAGGAGGCATTATATGTTTTTTTGGTTCTTCTGTTGCTTCCATAGCAAAAGTATAGGTAAATCCTTGAGTACAGTAAGGATTAGCAGTAGCACTAGAAGAAGAAGGTTCTAAGTGAGAAATAGGGTCGATACCAAGACGGTAAGGAACATCTGCTAAAGCAACAATTTCTCCTGTCTCTGTAGCTTCAATAACATACCAGTCAGCAGGTTTGCCAGTATTAACCTTTTGAGGAACAAAGCGAATGATTTCTTTGCGAAAACGAGTTGAGTGGCGATAAGTAAAAGCGTCTTCAATAATTTCAGAAAGAGGTTCGGTATTGAGGGGAGGTGTATTTTGAATAGGACGATGTTTAATAGCAATAGCACTGGTTATTTGTTGTCCCGTATCCCCCTTAGTATTATCGATTTCTAATTCTTTAATTATGGTAGAAGGAAACCATTTTAATGTACCCTTACCTTTAGTTGCTGCCTCTTCTAGCTGTTGTTGAATGATTTGGTGAGCATCTTTGGGTAAAAAACAAGATTCACTAACCCAGCAGTCTCCTGGATTCAGTTCGCCATAGTATTCTTGAATACGTTCTCTTAGTTCTAAGTAGCCTTGGGGATAAAAAAGTTGTTCTCGTTGAGTTTGTCTTTCATCTAATGCCGATGTTCCCTGAGAAGATAATTGTCCTCCTACCCAGTCGGTAATTTCAGTTAAACAAACAGTTTTCCCTTGGAGTAAGGCTTCATAGCTAGTTGCTACTCCTGCTAGTCCTCCGCCTACTACTAACAGTTCGCATTTTACCGTTCGATCTGGTCTACGGGGTGGTGCAGCCATAAGTCCTGGGGAAGATGATTCCCAAAAACATAAAGTTACCGCCAAGGAAAACAGAGATTTACGCCAGTTTTTAGTCGATCGATCGCGCATTATTTGTATAGAATTCAACATAAAATTATTTCGTAGCTGAATACCTTTATATCAAATTCGTCACCAAAATACCTATCAGTTAAGATTGCTGAGAAACTGATAGGTGAATCTTTACTATAAAAAACTCTAAATAATTCATGAGAAGCTTTCCTTCTAAAAATTTTACCGTTCCTGTAGACGAAGAAGAAGATTTATTTGATTATGCTTACGAACAACCTGGAAGCATCCCGGGAACCTTGAATATTGAGGAAGACGCTAAACCCTCAGAAATAGTTTTAATTGACTATAATGCCGATTATGCCAATCATCTCAGTAATTTAACACCAGAAGAATGTGGCAATTATTTAGACACCAACTCAGTTTCCTGGGTTGATGTGCAAGGTTTGGGTAGCGCAGATATTTTACAGCGACTGGGTAAAGTTTTTGGACTACATCCTCTTATCTTAGAAGATGTAGTTAATGTACCTCAAAGACCTAAAGTAGAAGACTATCCAGATCAACTAGTAATTATTACTCAGATGGCTATACCTAAGCCAAAAGGAGATAGCTTTGGACTAGAACAAGTCAGCATAATCGTCGGTCAATACTATTTATTAACTCTACAAGAAGAACCAGAAGAAGATTGTTTCCATCCAGTTCGCAGACGCATTAAGTTTAAAAAAGGTAATATTAGAACGCAAGGAACAGATTACTTAGCTTATACTTTATGGGATGCTATTATTGATGCTTTTTTTCCTATTTTAGAAGCTTATGGCGAAAGGATAGAAAATTTAGAGGACGAAGTAATTATTAATCCCACCGAAAAAACTTTAGCTAAAATCTATCAAATCAAACGAGAATTACTGGCACTACGTCGTGCTATTTGGCCTCAAAGAACAGCTATCAATAGATTAATTCGGGATGGTAGTTCTTTAATTGGGGATGATGTCTCAGTTTATTTACGCGACTGTTACGATCATATTATTCAAATTATTGATGTGATTGAAACCTATCGAGAGTTGGCTTCTAGTTTGACAGATGTCTATCTCTCCGCTGTCAGTAACAAAATGAATGAGGTAATGAAGTTACTGACGGTAATTTCAACTATTTTTATTCCCTTAACTTTTATTGCTGGTATTTACGGCATGAATTTTAATCCCGAAGTCTCGCCTTGGAATATGCCAGAGTTAAATTGGTATTGGGGTTATCCTCTCTGTTGGGCATTAATGATTACGATTTCTGCTAGCCTGTGTTATTTTTTCTGGCGCAAGGGTTGGTTTTGAGGCATAAAGAATGGCGCGTTGCGGGGGTTTCCGAGGGGCGGTATAGCTGAGGTCTCCTCGGCAGTTTATACGCCCCGTCCCGTCGAGCAAACTTCGTAAGAAGGGAATAGTTAAAATTTTTAGAATAATTACTTTTCTTTTTTACTAGACGGATGTAACATAATAAATGATATAATTGCTTATCAAATAGGAGAGAAAGCAATGTGAGGTGAGAGTCTATCTTGTAGACCTCCCTTTTTTTTTATATCCGTTTAGCAATTAAATATTTCTCGGTATCGAACAGATCGATCGCTGGTATCAAGCTTAATCTTTTGATGCCCTACTCAAACGTAATGAGGCTGCACTTAAGTATCTTCGCGAGCAATTAATTCGGTTTAAAGCTAAGGCAATTTCCGAACGAGAATCTAATATAGTTAACCAAGATATGTAATTGTTCTCTAACTTCTTTATTTTTTGTGTCTGCCCAGAAAAAAAAATCTCGTTCTATAGCTAATATTGCCGGTATCGTTGCTGTTGCTACTTTAGTTAGTAAAGTTTTTGGTTTATTACGTACCCAGGCGATCGCTGCTGCTTTTGGTGTAGGAACGGTGGCTAATGCTTATGTATATGCCTATAACATTCCTAGTTTTCTCTTAATTTTACTGGGAGGAATCAATGGACCATTTCATAGTGCTTTAGTTAGCGTTTTAGCTAAAAAAGAAAAAGAGGAAGCTGCCCCAATTGTAGAAACAGTAAGTACTTTAGTAACTGGTATACTTCTATTAGTTACGATTGTTTTAATAGTTTTCGCTGGTAATTTTATCGATCTGTTAGCACCAGGATTATCGGCAGAAGTAAAGGCGATCGCTGTGGTTCAACTGAGAATTATGGCACCGATCGCGATTTTTGCAGGATTAATTGGGATTGGTTTTGGTACTCTTAATGCTGCTAATTTGTATTGGTTACCCAGTATTAGCCCTCTGTTTTCTAGTACGGCTATCTTGGTAGGGATTGGTTTGTTATTCTGGAGTTTGGGCGATCGTATCAATGCACCTCAATATGCCCAAATAGGAGGAATAGTTTTAGCTGGAGGTACTCTGGCTGGTGCGATTTTACAATGGTTAGCACAGTTAATTGCTCAATGGAGATTGGGTTTAGGTAAGCTAAGGTTAAGGTTTGATTGGCGTATTCCTGGAGTTATGGATGTACTCAAAGTAATGATACCAGCCACTTTCTCTTCAGGAATGTTACAAATTAATGTCTACACAGATCTATTTTTTGCTTCTTATATTGATGGTGCAGCAGCAGCGATGCAGTATGCCAACTTTATCGTAATTACACCTGTGGGCATTATTTCTAATATGATTTTAGTGCCATTCATGCCAGTTTTTTCTCTTTTGGTTGCACCAGAAAATTGGCAAGAGTTAAAGATACGTATCCGTCAAGGATTATTTTTATCTGCGTTGACAATGTTGCCTTTTACGGCAGTTTTTGTTTCTCTATCAATACCCATTGTCAGGTTAATTTATCAACGCTCTCAGTTTGATGAAACCACTACCCGATTTGTTGCCCCCTTGTTAGCAGTATATGGTTTGGGAATGTTTGTTTATTTAGCTAGAGATGTATTAGTTAGAGTATTTTATGCTTTAGGGGATGGAGAAACTCCTTTTCGGATCAGTATTGTTAATATTTTTCTTAATGGTCTTTTAGATTTTTTGCTGATTATACCTTTTGGCGTACCTGGTTTAGTTTGTGCCACTATTGGCGTGAATATAATTTCTATAAGCATTTTTTTGTATATATTGCATCGCCGTTTAAATGGTTTACCCTTAGTAGAATGGGGACTCGGTTTGTTAGGTTTAATTTTTGCCAGTATTCTGGCTGGCTTAGGTAGTTGGGGAGTTAGTTGGGGATGGGAAAGATTTATAGGCAATAGTAATTTATTATTTTTATTATTACAACTTAGTTTATCTACTCTAATTGCTTTTTCTCTTTTTGCTATAGTTGCAATTCAGTTGAAATTACCAGAAGTAAATATGTTAGCAACTCGTCTTAGACGAAAGTTAGGGATAAGAAATTAATTTTTTTTAGAGCTTAGTTTTTAGCTTGTTTTGTCAGCAGATGAAAAAGCAATTTATTAGCTTTTTAGAGCTTAATTTGGCAACGATCGAATTGAAAATCTATGTTTTAAGAATTATAACTAGCGAACGATGTTTATGATGACGAATATTAATAGTCTAAAAATATCGCAGTTTTATATTAATAATAAAAACTCGCTAAAAAAAGGAGTTAAAGCGGAAGGGTGCGGCTCTTTTCAGACGAGGATGAATTTGAGTTACAATTTTTGCTTGAGAAACCGAATTTTGTAAACTGAAACTCCTAATAGATCGATTTATTCGAGAATTGTCAGACAACATTCTATTTATAATTTGGGCAATTTAAAGATGTAATAGCAACTATCTGTGGTTGTAACCAAGCTGACTCTATCGTGTATCAGTTATCAGTGACCAGTGACCAGTTAAAAACTGATAGAAGAGTATTATCAATCTGCTTCTTGTAAAACTTTTATTTCAACTGTCAATTTAGCATTTTGAGGGATAACACCAGGAATACCCTTTTCACTATAACCAAGATGGGGACTAATGATTACTTTTCTGTAGCCCTTTACCTTCATACCTTGCACTGCATAAAAAATTCCAGGTATTAAATTGGCTCGATCGATCCTTACCCGATGCTCAAAAAATCCATCATCATGAACTTTTAAATGTCGATCGATTGAATGGGATAAACATTTATTGGGAACTGTAACCACATCCCCCTGATTCAGAGTCAGACGGATTGCAACTATGTAATATAGTTGGCTTTGAACATAATTCCCAGTCCCTTCTCTTTCTTCAATTAGTTTGATACCTTTTTTGAGGTTCATACCAAATCAGTTTAGTTGATTTTAGCGCAATAAAAAATCTACGTAAACTAGGGTAAAGCTATGCAGACGTGATATCAAGCGCACTGATATCACTAGGAATTATTGGAGTATCATCAGATTTGCCCGTTAA
>JAAUYH010064868.1_pt1 | contig 13121 bp, 11 predicted proteins | sample 7278061 | NCBI WGS metagenome assembly JAAUYH01 (sample SAMN14350203, study PRJNA611818) | marine sediment metagenome | isolation source: surface marine sediment (0.6m) | place: French Polynesia: Moorea | collected 2018-08
ACCGATTCAGCTCTTATACTATCCGCCATACCATAGCAAATACAATCCGATTGAACGATGCTGGGGAATATTGGAACAGCATTGGAATGGGGCCAGACTGATTGATGTCGATACCATGTTGGTTTGGGCCGAAAGCATGACTTGGAAAGGGAAACATCCGATTATCACACTCAGTGAAACGGTCTATGAAAAAGGGGTGTCCCTATCAAAGCAAGAGATGAAAACGATTGAAGCACGCCTGAAACGTAATCCAGAGTTACCCAAATGGGATATTCTGATTCGACCAGCATAGATGGTATTTTTTAATTCGGAAATCACCTTAACAACTTATTTTAGTTCGTCTTCGCTTTCCTTGATCTCTAATTTGTAGCCCCCTGACGTGACTCTCCTGCGACTGACCAACCTCTCTATCATATCTATAGCTCAACAATGGAGAGTTGGTATTACAGCACCTACTTGAGGGATGGGAACTAGCCAAATAGAGTTAGCAAGAAAAGTCAGATTAGCCTGTCTGATTTTTGGGGACCACTATAAAGACTTAGTACTTCTTCTTAAAAAATTGCAGGTCTTTACATTAATCCCCTTGATTTGGGGATTTTGGCTTCATTAAGATATGAATCAATGCTCGACCTATCGTAGAGGTACTATGAACGGTAGACGCACGATACAAAGGTTTGAGGCGGACTTACGCATCTTAGACCTGGATGATACGGCGTCTGAGGCAGATATCAGGCAGTCTTATCGGGACTTGGTAATGGTGTGGCATCCGGATCGTTTTGCCCACAATCCCCGCTTGCGTCAAAAGGCAGAGGCAAAGTTAAAGTTGTTCAATCAGGCTTATGCTCATCTAAAAGAGCGCCAGCCCCGTCTCCATATGGAAGCATCTGATTATGCATCAGAATCTGCGGTCAAGAATTCTGGTACGAATAAACGACGAGCTCAAACTAGGCATGCAGAGACTAGAGCCAGGAGTGCAGGTAGCGATCGCGACTCATCATCTAGGACAACTGCGGCCTCTGAATCGAATCCTGCGCGACGGAAAGACCTGGACATCTCTTTAGAGGAGGCGCAATTTATCCTGAAGCATTTTTCTTTTCAGCTACTTCATCAAGCAGAGGCATCTCAACATCAAGGCGAGTCTCCTCATCGTCAGTATCAAGGGGGACCTTTCATGCTGTTGGTCCATGACTCACCACCCGAGGTGATGCTTTCGGTTCCGTGTAACTCCTTGCACGCCTTTGATCGGATTTTGCTGACTATTCCTTGTAAATCGACGGGGTATTTTGTTCAACAGGAGGCAGAACAACTTTTGGAATGCCTAAGGACTCAACAGTGAGTCGAAAGAACGTATTAACAAATAACGGATAAAACAGCAGATCTATTCATCAATTTGCCAGAGCTCTTTTGTATAGTTTTCATCCAAAATTTTCTTAGGTCGCAAAATCAGGATCACTTGGCCTAGCAAGACACTATTGGGAGCTTGGATAAACCAGCGTAGATCAAGCGTCTGATCGTTTGCAGTGACAAAATAACTATGTGGTTTCCATTCTTTTTGAGCTCGGTCGATGATGACTAGGAGCTCTTCTCTAACTTGATCGGGGAGCGGCGTTGGTAACTGATCGCTATCACAGGTTAGCGCAATTGGATCATGAGCTTGTAGTATGACTTGCCAGCCGGGGAGTGCAACCCAACTGATCTGCTTTTGGGATTGAACCTGTTGGAAGGGACCGATGACGTCAACGGGAGCCACACTTTCTAGGTTAGCCTGCGATAGTGGCAATTTTCCGAGATAAGGTAAGATTCTGGGCAATTCCGTCTCGGATTCCAGTCGATAAAGCGGCAAAGGAGGAGCAGGTTGTTCTTTCGTGATCGTGAAGTCGGTGAGCAGTTGCTCAATGGCCCCGCGGGCAGAGTTGGTGTGGGCAAATTTTAAGCCCTGTGCAATGAGATGCGATCGCTTCTGAAGGTCCTCCTGCTGTCGTGCCAGCTTCCAATAGCGGTAAGCAATAATATCGCCCACTTGATCCGTGAATTCGGATGGAGGATCGCCAATGAGAGAAAATTCCTTAATTGCTTTGGCAACGTCTTTAGCGTCCTCTGCATTGAGCTGTTTATCCTTGATGAGTGCCGCTGCCGCTGCACGTTCCGTTTGATTTAGAATTCGCAGTTCATACAAGATATCACTCCCTCGGACTTCATAATAAGCCAAGAGTTCGTCAGGGACATTCGCTGCCGCGAGAGTGGTATAAACCTGGGCACCCACAATAACTTGATTTTGGTGAATGGGTTCAAAACCAGTGTCTTCAAAAATGCTTTGTGGGCTACGCCCAGATTTTTGCAGCTGTTGGCAAGCCTGTCCCCAACTGATCCAATTCCCTTCCTTTCGTCGTAGCGTTTGAGTTAACTCATTCAGCTTAAGATCTGTCTCAGGCGGGAGGTCCGCCCCAGAAGACTGTGCTTGGAATTTATCGGGCATAGTAGAACAGATTGAAACGATCGCTAGACAGAGAATGGGTGAGCAAATGACGGCTCAAGTGACGGTTTAGTCTCTTGATAAGAATGCGTAGATTTAAGGGTGTATAGATCCATCTGGCATAATTGCACCCGCCAAACTTGCGCCGGTCAATTTAACCATTAGCTTTTGTCCATATCCCATATAGGCACCTGTGAAATCAGCACATCTTAGATCTGCACCACTCAAATCTGCGCAAACGAGATTTGCTTCCTGTAGATTGGCATGGCTGAGATCCGCCTGAAATAAATTAGCGCGAACGAGATTCGCTTTGGACAAGTTAGCTCCAGATAAATTGATTCTATGGAGAAAGGCATCCTTAAGATTGGCGCTTTCTAAGTTGGCACTGCTTAGGTTGCGACCAGATAAATCCTTTTCTTGTAGGTCGGCACCTTGCCAATCAATGCCACTAAGATCAGCACTACTCTGATATTGCACCTGTTTTTGAGGAACACGACGTGATGGAGAGGATGGAGTACGTCGTTGCGTATTACGCCTCGGAGTTGATTTCGAAGTTGATTCAGTCGGTGTAGGCTGTTTTTGCGACGTTTGATATTCAGTGGTGTCCTGAAAAGGTGAATGTGCTGCCGATTTTGTACTTGTATATTTCCGTGAATCTGTTCTTGGTGATTGCTGTTGAGTCGTCCTTTCCTGTTGAGTCGCCCGTCTGAAATTTGAAGTTGATTCTGAGGAACGGGAGCCTGATGCAGGGGATCGACTCCGGCCATGCGTAGCTGTTTGACGTCGATGTGTATATTTTGGTGTTGTTTTGTACTGTTTTCTTTGCTTGTAATAAGCCCGCAAAAATTCGCGGGCTTCATTTAAGGCTTGTAATTTAGAAAGTGCTTTTTCTCGTAGGCGAACGTGATCCTCGGGAATTCGATCTGGATGCCAGATGAACACCAAGTCTTTATATGCCTGATTGACCTCTTCTAGGGTTGCGCCAGATTGCAACTCCAATATTCGGTAGTAGTTTTCAAGATATGCCATGCTCACCACATAAACAGTTGCGCATTAGTCAACAGCTACCGTTAGTCTGAAACAGGTATTGATCACGCGGACAATAACCGCTGCATAGATAATGATGATGTTATCTAAAGCATTCTAGGCTTTCTACGCGAGGAATACAACCGAGCGAGTTATAGGGAGCAGAGCAAACGTATACTAAACGGCAACGCTCAGCGCTTCCATATCTATTACCTTCCAACGTCCCAGATTGTAGGCAAAGCTTTGAGAACGAAACACCCAAAACGAGAATAAAAAATTACTGCCACCAATGATTGAAAATGAAATCAACAATCAAGTTTTTAGAGTGGCTAAAATCTTCTGTAGACAAGCATTTGAGCTCAATTTACTGAGTATACGTTTGTTCCGTTATCGGAAATGTAGGTGAGTTTAATCAATGTAGCCCATCAGCTCTTCCGAATCGTAGATTTGGCTTGAGGCAATGGGACGATTATTGGGTAGGAGTGGGGATGGCGTCAGTGGGAAACCACGACGAATGATGGGTCGATGCCCCATCAGTTCATCTTCATTGATAATGTCTAATCCAGAGTGAATAATGGGCCGTTGGTTTGGTAGTGTGTCCGTATCCACAATGTCTAAATGGGCCGCCATAATTGGACGATTTCCCGGTAAAGAACTAGTAGCAACAATTTGGAGTTCCTGAGATGCTAGGGGACGGTTAGCTGGCAACGGGACAGGTTCATAGCGTTCTATTGCGCTAGAATCACCTGCTTTAGCGTCACTACTAGCTTGCGCTTTTTTCGTTGTTTTGGGTCCTGTTGTTGGGGCTGTGTTTTCGGAATCTTTTGTATTTTTTGATGCGGGTGCTTTTGAAGTGGTCATTGTCAGGGCTCCATGTTGTCACGTTCTATCTGATAGAGAGATACAAATAGAAATGTACTTTCTCAAAAAGTTTTAAAGCGTTACCTTTTTTCAAGTATATTGCCATTCTTGCATGGTGTTACAAAACGTGTGCATTTGGCCTGATCTCGGACATCTACAATAGTCCCCAAAACCGAAACAGATAAATGAACAATGTTTAACTGGGGTCATTTAACTGGGGTCAAGGGGCGTCAAGGGGCGTCACGATCGCTGCATCCCCTTGAATCAAGGCCAAAGACTGCTCCAACGCCTGTCGTCGATCCGTCACCCAACATTGCTCAGGCAAACGACGAACAATATCCAGACGCAATAGCCGTTCTTTCACCTGACCTTGCCCACCCACCAAAAATACCTGGTGACGCTTAAATAGCGAATCTTTCAGCATATTCTCGATGGCCAGAGACGCCGTCACTCCAACTCGCGGCACATCACTCAAATCCAGAATTAACACCTCATACCTTTCCACGATGGTCATCCGCTGAGAGATTGCTTTAGCCGCCCCAAAACTCATCGGTCCCCCCAAACAAAACAACAGGACACGCCCCTTTGCCTGCCCTAGCAACTCGCGCTCACTAGCCGAGAGTTTTGCCTCTTGGGTGGGGTCTGAGATAGTTTGCATATCTCCCACCTGCAAATCGGTCAGATGTTTCACCGTGAGTAAATTCGCCAGGAATGCCCCCACCGCCACCGCCGTAATCAAATCCACAAACACCGTCAAAAATAGCACCAGGTACATCAACCCAGCCCCCTTCAACGAAAGCAAATGAGCGCGGCGCAGAAATGCCCAGTCAATAATATCAATGCCAACCTTAATCAAAATCCCAGCAAGCACCGCATGGGGAATAGGCTCGGTTAATCCACTCGCCTGCACCACAATCGTTAACAACACCAGCGCATGAATCAGTCCTGAGAAGGGAGTCTTTCCTCCAGCCTGGACATTAATCACCGTCCGCATCGTCGCCCCTGCCCCAGGCAAGCCACCAAACAAGCCAGAAATGAGGTTTCCAATTCCCTGACCTATGAGCTCCCGGTCGGAATTATGCTGAGTTCGCGTAATGTTATCCGCGACCAAGGACGTGAGTAATGAATCAATCGCCCCAAGCGCCGCCAAGATCAAACCGTACCCCACCATATCTTTGAGCGCATCCATCTGAAAGGAAGGCGGAACCAAGCTGGGAAATCCAGCAGGAATCTCTCCAATTCGTTGGATTTTACTTAAATCAAGGTTGGGAAAAACCTCCGGCAGGACAAACACAGATAAAGAGGTACACACAATGAGGGCCAGCAAAGGCGCCGGTAAAATACGATTCAGTTTTGGCGGGGACAAAAATACTATCAGCAGGGTTAAGACTCCCAACCCTGCCGAAACGGGCTCAATACGAGAAAGGACGGTCGGCAACTGCATCAAGGAATCAACCACCCCCGCAGTCGAGGGCTGCCCCAACAAAGGACCGAGTTGCAGCAGAATAATAATCACGCCAATTCCAGACATAAACCCGGAAATGACCGTATAGGGCATCAAGGTAATGTATTTGCCTAATCTAAACACCCCAAACAAAATTTGAAATAGGCCCCCCAGCATGACCACGGTAAAGGCCATTGCAAATCCGGCGTCCCCATACTTGTCAATGAGGAAGGTAAAGATCGTTGCCATGACCACGGTCATGGGGCCAGTGGGTCCTGAAATTTGGGACGGGGTGCCCCCAAATAACGCCGCAAAAAATCCAACAAAAATAGCCCCATATAGACCGGCTGTCGCCCCTGCCCCCGAAGAGACGCCAAACGCTAGGGCAAGGGGAAGTGCAACGATCGCAGCTGTAATACCACCAAAGAAATCACCCCGTACATTTCTGAAATGAAGGCCATGGAAGAGCTGAATTCTGCGCATTGAGTATTAACCCCAGAGGTATTCCAACAAACGCATTCAGACAAGCGCTTAAAGTCTGATTGAGTCTGGGGTCATTTTCCCATGCAATGGTTATCCGATTAGACCATCACCAACCCCTCATTGCACCCGCTCCACACGAGAGGTTGAAAGGCGATCCATCCATCCGGTGAAGAAGTCACGGTTTGCTTTCTGCTCTTTCTGATTTTGGCTATCCAGCGGATGAGGAGCCAACCCAAGAATCGCCGCAGAGGTCACACAAAACATCGATTTTTGGAAGGTTTGGCAAATCGCAACCCTGAGATCCTGTTCTCCACGACCTCCCGATCGGTTTTGATAGAAATCCTGCAAGTAATCTGGCAAATAATGGCGCATATCTTGCATCAACAGTGTCGGTGGGACACCAGCCCCTCCAATGGGAACAGGATCAGCGTAGAGTGCCCCATAAGTGAACTGGCTTTGCTCAAACGGAATCTGATAAGCCTGAGCATTATACGAAACCGTTCCCAAGAACGGCGTCCCTCTAAAAAAAACGGCCTCAACGTATGGAATTGCGGTATCCACCAGAAAAGTCAGCCCCACCGATTTTGGGATAATTTCATACGATTTTCCTTTAATCAGAGGCGCATAGACAATTGGCAATGCCGCAGCAGCGACTAATCCATCTTTAATATGCGCAACCACTGCAGGAATTGAATCGATTTCACCTTGGTCATAGCGATCAGACAGATCAATGAACATATCACTCATGACCCGCCAGAATTGCCCCAAACCAGAATAGTAAGCCAATTGCCTCACTTGCTCTGGGAAAAACTCAGGAAAAACAGTATTGAACCCTTGCAGGAAAACATTCCCCCGAATTTTAGCGCGCGTCGCGATTTGGGATAAATCTAAAAACTCCGATGAATCGAGGTATGCATCTAGCCCACCTCCGCCATGCCAAAGCATGGCCCTCATACAATACTCGGCATACTCAAAATTGATGCGATCATGTAACCAATGACGCATCAGTTTTTTTGGAGAAACATCACCGTTAAAGTATTTGAAAAACGGAAATAAAACCAAAAACTGGTGATCTGCGATATAGCAAAGATTGCGCGAGTAGGCGTCGAGCACCACGCCATAGCTCTTGAGAATGCCAACCACTTCCAAAACGTTCGTCGGACTATCTGGCAGGAGAGGCGTTCCTGCCATCAAACGATCAATAAACTCAGCAAGTGGATGCTGGGAAGGGGGTAATGTACTTTTTGTCATCTCTAGCAACCGTTTTATCTAGCAGCAAACCATTTCATTCAGCATTCGCTATTCAAATCACAATTAACGTCCGAACAGGGTCGCGATCGCAGCCGAACTCTTCAACGTCACAACAGGCTCAACCAAGGCCTGAGCCGTCGACTCAGTCCACACCGACATCCACATCGGTTGTAATCCTAAGGCAACAATCAAGGCGACGAGGATAAGAGCAGGCGCGCGATCAAACCAGGTAACCATCGGTAAAGCCGCATCTTCAAGCCCATCGATCGCCTTATCCCCTGCCGCCAATCGACCGAAAAAGCAACGATTAACCAACAAAAGGAAGTAAACTGCCGTAAAACCTGTACTCACCATACAAAACAAGGTTTGTACTGGGAATAGAGTAAAACTTCCCCTAAATACCAAAAACTCAGATACAAAACCCACCATGCCTGGAATCCCCGAACTGGCCATCACCGCAATCACCATCATGCTTCCAATCAAGGGTAATCCCCGTTCTGGGTTCAAGAGCCCCTTTAAGACATTAAGATCTCGCGTCCCCGTTTTGAGATAAACCACCCCGACCAAGACAAACAAAAGTCCAGAAATTAAGCCATGGCTAATCATTTGCAACATGGCAGCAACTAAGCTCAAAGGCGTTGCCGCTGCTGCTGCGAGCAGGATGTAGGCCATATGGGCAATTGAGCTGTAGGCTACCATTTTTTTCATATCGGTTTGCGCGATCGCCAATAGTGCTCCATACAGAGAACTAATGGCAGCCCAAGTCGCCAACCACGGCGCCAACACATGCCAAGCCTGGGGAAACAACCCCAGCCCAAATCTCAAGAGACCATAGGCCCCCAATTTCAACAGGACACCGGCCAACAAAATCGAGACTGGGGTCGACGCTTCGACGTGCGCATCAGGCAACCAAGTATGAAAGGGAACCAATGGAATTTTGATCCCAAAGCCAATCAGCAGTCCAATCAACAACACACATTGTTGAGCAAGGGGAAGCGTTTGAGCCACCAGCCCCTGGTAATCAAAATCAGACGACCCCGTCAGCCAAGCCAGGCCCAAAAACGCCCCTAAAATTAAAATTCCGGAAACCGCTGTATAGATCAAAAACTTAGTCGCCGCATAGGCTCGTCGGGGTCCTCCCCAAATCGCAATCAAGAGATAGAGGGGAATCAACTCAATCTCATAGAAAATAAAGAACAGCAAGAGATTCTGGGACAAAAAAGCCCCGGCAACCGCCGCATTAATCAATAACACCAAGCTGTAGTACAACCGAGGCCGCTGTACAGTTTGACGACTGCAATAGATCGCAACTCCTGTCAAAAAAACGTTGAGCACCAACAGGATAAAAGCCAAGCCGTCCATTCCCAGCTTGTAACGCAGCCCCAAAGCTTCGAGCCAAGGGAAGTCTTCCTGAAATTGATACCCTAAATCACTCAGATCAAACTGAATCCCAAGCCAAGCCACCCACAGCAGGAGGACACCCATCAGTCCCAAAGACAAGGGTTTAGCCCACTGCCCCGCTCGATCCGACGGCAACAAACTAATGAAAACAGCCGCAAGAACGGGCAACCATATCAATATACTTAGCATCAGTTTTATACGCTATTTTTATACATTTTCATTCACAAGATCTCTATACATTCAAGCAGTGACTCCCCCCATTGCAATGTTCCGGAAGGTTTACCGGGTTGTGTGACAGGGTCTGACACCTCGTCACACTCCTAAATAGACCAATAGACCAATAGACCAATAATCAAACTCACCCCAACCAAAATCGTCAACGCATAGGTTTGAGTCTGTCCCGTCACGTTGTACTTGAGGCTCTCTCCCCCCAAGAGCGACGCTTGACCCACAAAATTAACCAGACCATCGACAATAGTGCGATCGAACCAAGCGCCCATCTTAGAAAGGAGACTTACACCTTTGACGACCGTTTGGTGATACACCGTCTCCAAGTAAAAGTCATAGGCAAAAAAGTCCTGCAAAATTCGTTGCACCTTTTCCATCGGACGCGCCCAGGTTTTGGTCAAGGGAATCCAGGCACCGGCCACAACGCCCACAACCCCCGACACCACCAATAGCGCCACTAGGGTGTGATTGATATAAGCAAAGGAAGACGGCAACAGCGCCAAATTTTTCATAATAGACGGCACGCAAAGGGTCACAACCGATAACGTCACCATCGGCACTGCCATCGGCCATGGCGCTTCAGGAGCACGCCGGGTTTTCGGTTGAGCTGGCCCTAAAAACGTATGGCGAAAGACACGAGTTAAGTTCAGTGCGGATAAACCATTGACCAATAACAGGACCCCCATGAGCCAAGGCCGATCATCCCGGAAAATTAACAGCCCTCGCACCAGTGCCCAAAACCCACCGAAGGGGAATAGGCCCACCAAACCGATACTGCCCACCACAAACGCGATCGCCGTTGCTGGCATTCGCTTCCCCAGGCCCCCTAACTCCCTCAAATCTTGATTATTGGACGCCAGAATGACAGATCCAATACTCATAAACAACAGCGCCTTGGAAATCGCATGGGCAAACAACACCAGCAGAGCCACATCGGTCCACTGCAAGCCCACCGCCATAAACACTAATCCTAAATAAGCACTCGTGGAATGGGAAAGCGCCCGCTTGATGTCAATCTGGGCGATCGCAACTACCGAAGACCCCACCGCCGTGATCGCCCCCAGCACAATCAACGTATCAAGGGCCACAGGAGACAAACTTAAAATCGTTTGTAGCTTAATCAGAATATAGGCTCCCCCCGAAACCACTATCGAATTACGCAAAATCGAAGCGGGGTTCGGCCCCTCCATCGCCTCATCCAACCACAAATTCAGCGGAAATTGAGCACATTTACCCACCGGTCCAGCGATCAACGCCAACCCTAAAAGCGTCGCCACCGTCGGCGATAGCTGAGAGTGATCCGCCCACTGATACAAGTTCGGGAAGTCCAACGTCCCCGCAAAGCAAGCGAGGGCAACAACTCCCATCAACAACAAGATATCCCCCACTCGCTTAGTCAAAAACGCATCCCGTGCAGCCGTCACCACCAACGGTTGGGCATACCAAAACCCCACAATCAAGTAGGTCGAGAAGGTCAACATCTCCAGCAGGCCGTAACTGAACAACAAAGAGTCGCTCAAAACCAACCCAGCCATCGCCCCTTCAAAAAAACCTAATAGCCCAAAGAAGCGGGCCAGGGACCAATCCTTTTCCATATAGCCCAGGGCATATAACTGGGCCAGCAAACTCAGCCCTGTTACCAGCTCAGCCGCCCCCAAGGTCACCTCAGACAACTGCAAGGTCAGCGTAAAATCAACACCAACAACATTGAGCCAGTGATACACCACCTCTTGAGCCCCATGGTTCAACGTGCCACAGAACGCAATGGTGCCATGGATAAACGCACACAGCGTCATCACAATATTGAGATAGGCTGCCGGTCGCTGCCCTGTTCGGTGAACCCCCCCCGCACTCCAAGGAAGAGTTAGCGCCGCTCCCAACAGACTATAGGCAGGAACTAACCAACTTGTTTGGAGGAAGAATTGAACCATTAGAATCACTGTTGAGACGCACAGATACAGTGGATAAACCATTAGGCAGATACAGCCTAGTTTCCACACGCCGGAGCAACGTATCAGGTCAATCTCAACCTCTTCGCGAAGCAGAATTGCGGCAAAGAATAATCAAGCGCTCACACGGGTACATGCGTCGCCAACAAATAGGCCAATCAATGAGCGGCAAGCTGCTTTCTCACCCCGACATCATCTTGACTAAGCCATTGCTCCGAGCAAAGGTTATCTGCCAGCTTAAACCCATTCCATACAAAGATAAAGCGTTCTTCCCATGAAAACGTTAATCCCCACCAAAACATTGCCCCATCGTTTCAAATCACATGTCAAATACAAATACGTTTTTCAACCCTTGCCTAAACTAATAGATATCTCCAACAAATATCTCCAATCAATCAATAGAAAAACAAGGACTCAACCCCTTACTCCAATAACAGGTATAACTACTTATCAGCCTTTACATCGCTCGCCTCCTCCATCCTTTACAACGCCATCCTGACAAGACAAAAAAGCAATTCCCCCAAATAAATGGATTGCCAATTTTCAAAACATCAACATTGCTTATTAAGAGTATTTATAAATATAATCCCCTCTTATATTGTAAAAAGGGCTACTTTAGTTTTATGCTTGAAAATAATTGATTTTACTGGGGTTGACTCAGGCAATGAGTGTGTTCCGTCGGCCACCGAGGAAGTAGGAATTCTAGGCACCCTAAATCTTGTCATATTAAATTGAGCATTCGGAGAAGAACATGCCAATTGCAGTTGGAATGGTTGAAACAAAAGGTTTTCCCGCTGTGGTCGAAGCCGCAGATGCCATGGTAAAAGCCGCTCGTGTCACCCTAGTGGGCTATGAAAAAATTGGAAGTGGCCGTGTTACTGTCATCGTCCGCGGCGACGTTTCTGAGGTGCAAGCATCCGTCTCTGCTGGCACAGAATCCGTCAAGCGCGTTAATGGGGGAGAAGTACTTTCTACCCACATCATCGCTCGTCCCCACGAAAATTTGGAATACGTTTTGCCGATGAGTTATACCGAAGCGGTCGAAGCATTCCGAAGCTAGTTTTCAAGCTTCACTCGGGTCAAGCACTCGTACACGAGACGACTCCGAGACGAAATGCGTTCTCGATCATCCTCCTATGAAGCGATCGCAGAACTAAAACATCACGAAGCACTGGCACTAAAAACGCCAACCAAGACGCAAGAAATATCCATCGTTTTGAATTATTGAGAGGAAATACTTAAATGTCAATTGCAGTTGGAATGGTTGAGACCCTAGGTTTTCCCGCAGTTGTTGAAGCTGCAGATGCCATGGTAAAAGCCGCCCGTGTCACCCTCGTCGGCTACGAAAAAATTGGAAGTGGCCGCGTTACCGTAATCGTCCGGGGTGACGTTTCTGAGGTGCAGGCCTCGGTTGCGGCTGGAACCGAATCCGTGAAGCGAGTCAATGGAGGACAGGTCCTGTCGACCCACATCATTGCCCGTCCTCATGAGAACCTAGAATACGTTCTTCCCATGAGCTACACCGAAGAAGTTGAGCAATTCCGTGAGAGTGTTCAGGGAATTCGTCCACTTCCTAGACGCTAGGCCTCCAACACGGTAAACACAGATGCAAATCGCAAAAGTACTTGGGACCGTTGTTAGCACCCAGAAAGATCCCAGTCTGACGGGTCTTAAATTCTTACTGCTGCAATTTATTGATGAAGCAGGAGAACTACTCCCCAAGTATGAAGTTGCAGCCGACAGCGTGGGAGCAGGGGTTGATGAGTGGGTCCTGGTTAGCCGCGGCAGTGCCGCGCGGCAAAGTGAGCGGAATGGAAATCGGCCATTAGATGCCCTAGTAGTGGGCATTGTTGACACGGTTACGATTGAAAATCGCTCCCTGTACAGCAAGTATCAATCCCGGTAGGATGTGCACGTTGGGATTCACGCGTGAGATTCATACGTTGGGCTGTAGATGTTGAGCTTGATCCGTTGAGCTTTATTCGTTGAGTTCACACGCTGGGAT
>JAAUYH010257485.1_pt1 | contig 13120 bp, 6 predicted proteins | sample 7278061 | NCBI WGS metagenome assembly JAAUYH01 (sample SAMN14350203, study PRJNA611818) | marine sediment metagenome | isolation source: surface marine sediment (0.6m) | place: French Polynesia: Moorea | collected 2018-08
AAGTTGCCAGCAGCTGCGGATTGGCGGAGGCTAATGCTTGAAGATCTTGAGCGGCCAGCGCCCCTAAAGCATTTCTACTATTTGATTTGGGAATTGGAGGGATGTCCGGTAGGGCATTCCAACATCAATAAGATAGTCTTTGGCGATGAAGCGTACCTGCATTTACACTTGTGGGAGCCAGGGAGACGTCGGAGCGGGTATGGAATGACGTTTATTCGAGACTGTATTGACCGATATTTCGAAATTTTTGAGTTGCAAAATTTGTTTTGTGAACCCTATGCAATGAATCCAGCTCCAAACCGGATCCTAGCCAAGGTAGGGTTTGATCTGGTCAAAACCTATGAAGCAATTCCTGGCTGGATCAATTTCCATCAATCCGTTAATCGATGGGTGTTAACCCAAGAAAAGTGGGCTCAAATATCGAGAATCAATTCCAATCGGCATGAAATTTAAGCTGAGGCAGTCTGGTGGGGAAGGAATACAATTTTCTACCTAAAAACCTTTTAGAAAACGGTAAATTTGAACAGAATTTCCGTTCATGATTTTCTGTGAAAACATACATATAAATGATTCAGCAAAGGTGCTCAGGAGATATTTTAGGGGCGTCTAATCCTCGATCTAACCAAGGTCGTAACTCCTCTTTGTGTTTTTATTGTTTTGTAATGTCACAGTGCCTATTTCTTGAACACGAGAGATAATATAAGTAGAATGCTCTCTTAACGAGAGGCTTATTGCAATCCCATCTGGCTGGTAAATCTGAAGGGCGTTTTGAGACCATAAAACTTTTGTCTAGCTTAAATTTCACCTTCTTTCAGGTCTCACGATTGATTTAGGATTGTGATAGGTCTTTATTGTCAAGGTGAGGCTAAAAAAAAGAGAAAACGGTAGATATCCCCCAAGCTCCAAGAAGAAGCATTGGGCTAGAAAGGAGGGGATGGTCAATGAAGATTAAGCGAGGATTTTTTGTTGGCTTAACCATCGCAGCATTTCTTGCAAATGCGGGATTGGTGTTTGCGAAACAATCTGTTCCAGGTGGAATGAATAGCGATTCACCTCCGCTCGGAGCAAGTTCAATTCTAGCAGTCAATAAAGTAGTTGAGCCTGCTTCAATTAGGGTTGCGGTTGTCAATGTGGACAATCAGACAACCGACGTATTGTTTGAGTCTGGGAATAGCGCCCAGGAAGCGGGGGATTATGTTGAAGCGGAAGCCATTTGGCGTCGGGTGCTGCAACGGGATCCGGACAATGTTGCAGCCCTGGTCAAGCTGGGAGAATCACTGCATAGACTGCAACGCTTGGAAGAGGCGGTTACCGTCTATCAGCAGGCCATTGAACTAGCGCCTAACTTCGTTGTGGCTCACTTCAACTTAGGATGGACATTTGCTGAACAAGAGCGATATGAAGCGGCATCGACATCCTTCCGACAGGCGATCGAACTGGATCCAAACTTCTCGCCTGCTTATTTGGCCTTGGCGACTGTGCAGCAACAACAAGGGCGATTGAAAAGGGCGATCGCGACCCTTGAGCGGGCGATCGAACTCAATCCCCATTTGTCCATTTCCTATGTTGTGTTAGGAGATATCCTGGTCCAAATGCATGACTTTGAAGCGGCGACTAACGCGTTTCACCAGGCTCTTAATCTGACAGACATTCCTGGACTCAGAGGAAGCGCTCACTCACTCGCCTATGTAGGGCTTGGAAATATTGCCCTGATGCAAGGCGAAATCGATCAGGCGATTGCAGACTACCGCCGCGCCGCAAACTTGGATCCAAATTGCGTAGAGGCTCATATCAGGCAAGGAACTGCACTGTTATCACAGGGAAGGTTTGCAGAGGCGATCGCGTGTGAGCGACGGGCGATTGAATTGGACGCTAAGGATCCTTGGCCCCATGTCAATCTAGGGGTTGCTTTACTTGCGCAAGGTCGTTTGGAAGCGGCGATCGTAGAGTTTCGCCAAACATTGGCTTTACCCAATAAAACGGGAATCCCTACCAGCACCCATGCCCTGGCCCACACAAATCTTGGGTACGCGCTCCAGCTCCAAGGCAAACTAGAAGAGGCCATTGAGGAATACAGACGGGCGCTCCAAATAGACGCCAACTTCACGCCAGCCCAATATCGCCTCAGAGAGGCGGAACGCTTGTTCAAACTCAAATCTCATCCTTAAATCACGATTTTCATCCCCACATTTTCTGGCCCCATAGTTGAGAGGGGAGGTCATCCTAATTATGAAAAGCTCACAGGTTTATGCCGGGTTAGTCGCCGCCGCCCTTTTGTGGCAAAGCGGCGCAGGTATGGCTCCTATCAGACCCGCCAAACCCCTCAGACGAAATGCTGTCGCCGCAGTCCTCGATTTCAACTCTGAAAAGACGGGAATGGCCCTGATCGAGATGGCTCAGAGCACTGACGAAGGCGCAGTTGACGAGCTATTTCAACAGGGGTACGCCGCCTTAGAAACAGGCCATTTCGAAGAGGCTGAAAGGATTTGGCGTCAGTTGGTTCAGCGTGTTCCCAATAGCGGAGCCGCTCACATTGGCTTGGGGGACGCTCTGTATGGTCAGATGAGATTTTCGGACGCTATCCCCGCTTATCGGCGCGCAGTGGAACTCACCCCCAACCTGGCTCGTTTACATATGAAATTGGGACTCGCGTTGGCGCATCAAAACCAATTCGAGGCTGCCGCTTCATCGTTTAGACGGGCCATTGAGCTGGATCCCAGTAACCCTTACGCCTACAACGGGTTTGGCATGAGCTTATTAGTGCAAGGCCAAATAGACGAGGGCATTGCCCAACTCCATCAAGCACTCAGACTTCCTGATAGACCGGGGGTTCCCGCCAGCGCCCATACCTTAGCTCACTACAACCTGGGGGAAATTTATGGCGATCAAGGGCAAATTGAGGAGGCGATGGCCTCCTATCGAAGAGCAATTGAGATCACACCGAACTATACGCCAGCATATTTAGATCTTGGCGCTTTACTGGTCCAACAGGGAGATCTGGAAGCGGCGGCCACCACCTTCCGCCAAGCGATTCAATCAGAGCCCAATTTCCTTCCATCCTACCTGCTGCTCAGCAATGTTCTGATGCAACGAGGCGATGCTAATGAGGCGATCGAAACCTTGCAAGCAGCTATCAAAATTGAGCCCAGCTTTGCCCCTGCTTACCTCTCGCTAGGTCAAATCCTAGCTGTAAGGGGGCGCTGGAAGAAAGCCATTCGAACCTTTCAAACCGCCATAGAAGTTCAACCTGATTTCTTCCCACCCTATTTGTTCTTGGCGACTTTATGGGTTGAAAAGGATGGATGGGATGAAGCCGTTACCCGTTATCGAGAAATGGCCCGACTTTCTCCCAATAACCCGCATGTCTACAAAACGCTGGGCATACTTTTTGCGATGCAGGAAAACTGGGATGAGGCGATCGCCCATTTCCAGCAAGCCACCCAGTTGAATCCCAACGATGCAACAACCTATTCCTTCCTAGGGAATGTCTTTTACGAACAGAAGCAATGGGACGCCGCGATTGAAAATTATCAAAGAAGTGTTCAGCTTGATCCCAATATCGCTAGCGTACATCATGTTTTAGCGCTTGCCCTGGAGCGCAACGGAGATTTTGAGGCGGCGATTGCGGCTTATCAAAAAGCTATTGAACTCACTCCCGATGATCCAGATCTTTACCATCACTTAGGGGACTTATTTTCTGACCAAGGTAGATTTGATGAGGCGATCCACAGCTTCCGTCAGGCCATTGAACTGAACCCTGAGGATGGAGATAACTATGTCGGTTTGGGCATCGCACTGAAACGGCAGGGAAACATAGAGGAAGCGATCGCTAATTACCAAAAAGCGATTCGGCTCGATCCCGATAATACCTGGGCCTATCGGGCGTTAGGCAGCGCACTTTCAGACCAGGGTCAACTCGAGGAGGCAGTCAATACTTATCTCCAGGCAATTGAAATCGATCCTGATAATGAGAGGAACTATGTTGGTCTAGGCATCGCACTCGCTTGGCATGGGGAACTGGAGGAAGCCATTGCTAATTTCCAAAAGGCCATTCAACTTGACCGTAACTATGCTTCGGCCTATACCAATCTGGGTACAGCGCTATATGAACAGGGAAACTGGGACGCGGCAATCGCCCAGTATCGAAAAGCGATTCAAATTAACCCGGATCATAGTTATGCCCACAGAGCTTTGGGTAACATACTGGCGCAGCAAGGTGACTGGGAAAACGCCATTCTCAGCTATCAGAGAGCGATTCAACTGGATCCTAAAGATACTCATGCCTATAGCAATTTGGGTGAAGCATTTTACAACCAAGGCAAGTTGGAAGCGGCCATCACCCAATACCGTCAGGCGCTGAATTTACCTGACGAAAGAGGTTTTTTTGTCAGTGCTCATACCTCCGCTTACAACAGATTAGGGTTAGCGCTTCAAGCGCAAGAGAATCTTGAAGCCGCGATCAAAGAGTTTCAGCAAGCCATTGATCTAGACGCTGATTATGTCATTGCTCACAATAATCTGAAAGAAGCGCAGCGCCGCTTAGCGCTGCAACAGAATCCTCAACCCGTTGCATTTGGAGAAAAACAGTTCCTACCGAGTCCAGTTGACGAACCGTTACTCCAGATATCACGAGCAACTCCCAGACTTATTTCTCAAGTTTCGGACGGCGCTATGATCGAGACCGGTTGGGTAGTGAAGCGTGAAGGCGATACTGTCTGGGTTGTGACAACTCGTCAAAGAATAAGTGATCCGGATACTCAGCTTCCCAGTGAAGCGATCGAGGTGGAATTCTTCAGTCAGTCGCCCAGTGAGCAACGTCCTCGCTATACAGCCACCGTTGAACATAGCAGCGACCCGGATGATTTATCCCTGGACTTAGCAGTGCTCAAGGTCATAGGGGTCCCACCAGATATTCAACCCCATGAGATTTACTCCGGCGACATTGTATCGAATTCCGCTGTTACTATCATTGGGCATCCCTTTACCGATGAAACGCCGTGGAGTCTTGCGTCTGGAGTCATCCATCAAGTTAACTCTGACATTTTGACGATTGAGACTCCCGTCTCAGAAGGTAATATTGGGAGTCCGATCATCAATGAACAAGGTCAGATTCTAGGCATGGTGGTTCGGATCGGGCGCGATCGGGACATCGCCCTCGCCTCCACCGAGACTCTCCCTACCCTCAGAAGGCTCCAATCCAAGACAGGAGAGGTCGCCATTGCTTATCCCACCGGGATTGTTCTTGAACAGCTACGGACTTGGGAAGTTATGCAATAAGGGGTTTTGATCCCCAACCCTTCTCCCTGGGAGAGAAGGGTTGGGGATGAGGGCTTTCAGTCCTATCGGGAGCCGCTCAAGACAGTGCTCAGCGATCGCACAATATTCTGAGGCTGCATAGCATCCGTCGCCGCAGTGGGTTCATATCCACAATGCACCATGCAATCAGCGCATTTGGGATTGCCGCTGTTGTGGCCATAGTTATCCCAGTCTGTGTTGTCCAGCAGTTCCTGGAAGGTCTCGTAATAGCCTTCGTTCAGCAGATAGCAAGGTTTCTGCCAACCCAGGACGCTGTAGCTAGGGCTGCCCCAAGGGGTGCAGTCGTAATCTTTTTCTCCGGTGAGAAAATCAAGAAACAGCGGATTGTGGTTGAAGTTCCAATTTTTTTCGCCCGCCCGCATTGGCGCCAGGATTTCTCGGAACAATGCCCGGGTCTGCTCCCGCTTGAGGAAATGGTCTTGGTCTGGGGCCCAGGCATAGCTATATCCTGGAGAGACCATCATCCCGTCAACCTCTAGGGTTTCTAGAAAATCAAACAGGTCTTGGATCTCCTTAGGATCCGCCCCCTCAAATACCGTAGTGTTGGTGGTGACTCTAAAGCCCTTGGCTTTCGCCGCCCGAATGGCGCTAATGGCAGTGTCAAACACGCCCTTGCGATCCACACACTTGTCATGCAACGGCTGCAATCCATCTAAGTGAACGCTGAAAGTTAAATAGGGAGACGGTTGAAACTTATCCAGACTCTTCTCTAGCAACAGTCCGTTGGTGCAAAGATAGATAAATTTCTTGCGGTCTACTAACCCCTGAACAATTGCATCAATTTGGGGATGCAATAGGGGCTCTCCGCCCGGAATTGAAACCACGGGAGCGCCGCACTCTTCAACTGCAGCAAAACAGTCTTCCGGGGAAAGGTTTTGCTTGAGGATCTCCTTCGGATGCTGAATCTTTCCGCATCCCGGACAAGCAAGATTGCAGCGGAATAACGGTTCTAGCATCAAGACCAGAGGATATTTCTTGCGCCCTTTGAGGCGCTGAGTCACTAGATATTTCCCGACAACGAGGGCTTGCTGGAGATGAATAGACATGGATCCTGACTCCTCACTAAGGTTCTTGCAGACGCAGGGGCAAAAGGGCAAGGGTTAAGGATCTGGATAGATTCCTTTTCCCTAACCCTTGGCTTTATGGGAATGTGAAATTCTTTCAAAAATTCTGCCTATCTGTCAATCCTAAACTGCTAAGCTCAACTAGCGCTGACATCTTTATTACCTTTTGGACGGGCCCCTAGCATGGTGCAGTGACCACTTAGCATTGTTTAAGGCAGGTGCAGGCTTAAAAAAAGCCAGAAAGTCAATGTCTGGACAGTGCGAAGTTTTTTCCCAATGCCAGAGATTGACAGAAGAGCTTCATAAGAAACCCGTTCCCTCGAGATGCCGCTCCGTCTTCTCAAAACATCAAGCTGTAAAGTCAGCCCTGAATTTTGCGCTTCAGTATTGAACCAACTCCCAATACGCCTAACGCTAATAGACTCAATGCCGGAGTAGATTCGGGAACAGACTCAAATTCTCGCAGAGTTTCAAGGGCGGCGTCGGCAACGAACCTATGGCTTGAAGTGGTTGGATGAAAGTCGTCCCAGAATAAGAATTCATCTGGATTACTGCAAATATTGAAATCGGCGTCAAAGGGAAAAGAAAAATTGGTGAGACAAGGGGTGGTTACATTGGTCAAGCCAAAGTCTGCTGGATTACTAACCGCATTTTCAAACACGGCGTTGAAATCAAAACTTACCAGATTGATATCGGGCAGTTTCTTACGCCACTTGTCTAGGGTCTCAGATAACGCCATATTATGGAGCATAATTAATTCGTTAATATCATCAGCTTCAGGACTTTCCCGGAAGCGAGGAGTTAGGCCTAGAAGCGGCAAGTTACTCACCAGAATATTTTGGGCGCCCAAGTCGATGAGACTACTCAATGCGAATTCCGTATTATTGATTGGACCACTAATATCTTCCACTCGCGGCGTTATTCGACTACCCGCATAGTCATTGTTTCCTGCTAACAGGATGTAGAGTGCATTCTCGTTGTTGGGCTGGAAATTGGGTGTGGATTCAAGGAAATTCTGGAAACGCGCAATCTGTAATAATGTCCCTGTTGGCGAAGGTAAATTAGTATTCAAGGTTCCTGTACTCGCCCCGCCAAACCCAAAATGAATCCCGTCATTAGGGAACTCAGAGCCTAATGACGGGATTAAGGGAGGAGTTAATCCCAAAGATGTGCTTAAGGCAGGAGTTAATCCCAAATCGGAAGCAAGAAATTCCACCCAAACTGGACCATTAGATAAGCGTTGGGCATAAGGCGGAGTTTGAGGGACAGGAGCAGGGAGCCCAAGTTCAACCCTACGTTCAAGGGTTAACTGAAAAAGATTCCCTGGATCAACGAGGCTGTCGCCAAAGGAATAAATTTCATGAACAAAACTGGCTGCTGTTGCTTTGAGCGGCGTCACAACAGAAAAGAAAACCGCCCCGATAGCTAACAGTTTCTGGTTCATGGTATTTCTAAGCCTTCCAAGAGAACAGGATCAACTTTTCTAGAGTCCAGTCATTTAAATAAACTGGGTTTTGAGCAATACGCACATCACTTCGCACTTGAGTTGAACGCTAACCCACAATGGTCACCATTTCTTTATAAGGGTCGAGATTATATCAGTTCAAGCGGATACCCCGATATCTTGATGAAAGTAACGTCAAAGGCGAGGCATTTTTGTAAAGCCTTCATTAATTTGACCAAGTTTGACCAAAGAGACCTGAACCATTTTGAGCGCATCCTTATCTTCTCCAAATCGAAATTATGGTGAACCCTTCTACTGGCATTGAGCGAGAAACGGCGCTGAAGCAAATTCGAGAGAGTCTGCGGGTAGGGCAGCAGCGTTTGGCGGATTGGCGGAAAGGATCGCTGGCGGTTTCGGCTGTGCCGGGTTCGGGGAAGTCAACGGGGATGGCGGCGGCGGCGGCGATCGCCATTGCCCGCCACCAACTCCATGCTCGACGACAGCTGGTGTTGGTGACCTTCACCCGCTCCGCCGCCGCCAACCTGAAGGCAAAGGTGCGGACCTATTTGCGGCAGTTGGCGCTGCCGCAAAATAGCTTTGTGGTCCATACCCTGCACGGGTTGGCGCTGACCATCGCCACTCGAAATCCAGAACTCTCTGGATTGAACCTGGACGCCTTGACGTTGGTATCTCCCAATCAAAGTCATCGGTTAGTGCGGGCCTGCATCGAACAGTGGATCGCCGCCTATCCCAAGCTGTATGGTCGCTTAATCGAGGGGCGACAATTTGACGGTGAAGAAACCGAGCGCTTAAGACGGCAATCGACGCTGCGCACGGAGGTGCTGCCAGAATTGGCCCATACCGCTATCCGGGAAGCCAAAAGTTCGGGGTTGACGCCCGCCGACCTGTCCGAATTGGCGGAAACCCTGGTTCAAGCCCTGCCAGAGGGAATTGACGACTACCAGGTATTGGCGATCGCGGCTGGCTTACATGAACGCTACCAGGATTTGATGCAGCGTCGGGGGTGGATTGACTACGACGATATGATTTTGGCGGCGCTCAAAGTGCTGGAAGATGAGCCCTCCCGACAATTTTGGCAGACCCGGGTGTTTGCCATTTTTGAAGATGAAGCGCAGGACTCATCGCCGCTGCAAACCCAATTGCTAGAAACCTTAGCGATAAATCCGGACCAGCCCGATCATCCACCCAATCTGATTCGAGTCGGCGACCCCAATCAAGCGATTAACTCTACATTTACCCCAGCCGATCCGGTTTTCTTCAATCAATTCTGCAACCGGTGTCGACGTCAGGACCGGCTGATCACCATTGACCAGGCAGGGCGCAGCACCCCACTAATCATGAAAGCGGCTAATTTGACGTTGACGTGGGTGAATCAGTCAGGACTGACTGGCGATGAGCAGCCGTTTCGATTGCAAGCGATCGCCCCCGTCGCCGCTGACGACCCCCAACCCGATGCTAACCCGGCTCCCTTGGGCCAAGGGGTGGAGATTCACACCCCCATAGACATCCATCACAGCGTTGAACTTATCGCCCAGCGAGTTCTGACGCTTTTCCGTCAGGATCCCCAGTTGAGTCTTGCAATTCTGGTGCGGGAAAATCGACAGGGCCGATTTGTGGCGGATCAACTCCGAAGTCTAGACTCATTGGAGGTTGGTCTAGAAAAGGCGGGGGTGAGAATTTATGAGGTGGGCGAACGCGATCGCCAATCCCATATTCCCACTGAAATGCTAACGTTGCTTCAATTCATTGAACGACCCCATTCCCCGGACGCCCTCAAAGCCGCCCTGCGGGTATTTGTCAATCGTCAATGTATTCCGACTCAGGATCTCAATGTCTTGAGCAGTCTGCCCGAACAATTTCTGTATCCCGGCCCCCTGGATAACCTACCGGAGACTGACGCCGCCCGCCAAGCTCGACACTATTGCGCCAGCCTGCTGCGGGCGAGATTGGAGTTACCGCCCTATCAACTGATTCCTTTCCTCGGGTTGACCTTGGTCTATAACCAGAGCGAACTGGCTACCGCCGACAAACTAGCCGCTCGCATCGCCCAACAAACTGCCGAAAACAGTACCTTGGCGACGATGATCCAGGCGCTCCAAGAAATTGTCGGATCTGAACGGTTCGAGGCTGTGGAAACTGAAGATTCTAGCCTCCTCTACACCCGTCAGGGTCAACTAACGGTGATCACCATGCATAAAGCCAAAGGATTGGATTGGGACGCCGTTTTTCTGCCTTTTCTCCATGAACAATTGATTCCGGGGCGAGTGTGGATACCGCCTCAAATGGAGTTTCTTGGGGATTTTACGCTGTCGGGAGTGGCGCGCGCCCAAATCCGCACCCATACCCATGCTGCTCAAAAATCCGCACCTATGCCGGACATCTGGACTGCCTGGCGGCAAGCAGGGTATCTGAAGAAAGCAGAGGAATTCCGGCTCCTATACGTGGCAATGACCCGCGCCAAACGCCTGCTCTGGATGTCGGCGGCGGAAAAAGCGCCCTTCACTTGGAGTAAGCCTGAGAATTTGCAGGCGGCCGCGCCCTGTCCGGTGATTGAGCCGCTGAGACAGAGCCTAAATCTAGGGAGTTGCATCGAATAAAATCTCTGTAAAAGGAAGTGGATGGGTGGATGGGTGGATGGGTGGATGGGCTCTTGATTGGTTCGACATTTGGAGTCGTAGGGTGGGCATCGCCCACCGTATTTTTGAGGCAGGGGAGGTAAAAAGGTGTAGAGACGTAACATGTCACGTCTCTTGGATAGGGGGGATGGAATTAGGAAAGAGATAAGGGGGGATGGGGAGGAGGGTATGTAGTAACGCAATTTATTGCGTTTGGGGAAAGGGCAAAGGGGAATACACGTAATCTAAAATCTGAAATCTAAAATCCAAAATTTGGTGGGGAGTGGGGGGGACTTTGGATCTGCTTATATCTGGCCTTGGAAACGGTTAGGATCGAAGGGTCAGGTCGTGGACTTCTGGTTCTCTGCTAGCGGACAGAAGTTTTTAGGGATGGGGGAATGATGAAGAAAAAAGCGCTGCCGCCTAAGGCCGTCATCAGTATTGGAAAGTATGTTTGGACGACGATGTGGCGGTTAATGATGTCGAAGATGGCGCCCCGCAATCAGGCAGGGGAGTATATTCGACCCGCCAGTCAATTCAGAAACGCTGTGGGGACTGAAGAAGGAAATCCCTATCCGCCTGAGGCGGGACGGTATCGACTATTTGTGGGGCTGGGCTGTCCTTGGGCGCATCGAACGCTGGTGGTGCGATCGCTGAAAGGGCTTGAGGAAGCGATATCGGTCACGACTGTCTCGCCGTCTCCGACGGATGGGGGGTGGGTGCTTGACCAGGAAGAAGCGGGTCGGCGTACGTTAGCCGACATGTACCAATTGGCGCAGCCAGGTTACACCGGACGGTGCACGGTGCCGGTGTTATGGGATAACCAGACGCAAGCGATCGTCAATAACGAAAGCGCAGAGATTATTGTTTTGCTGAACTCGGAATTCAATTCTTTTGCAAAGCAACCTGACTTAGACCTCTATCCAGCAGACTTGAAGTCGTCGATTGACCAGTGGAATGAAAAAATCTACCCCACAGTCAACAATGGAGTCTATCGCTGCGGATTTGCACAGACTCAGGCCGCCTACACCCAAGCTTGTGATGAATTGTTTTCGGCGTTGGATGAAATTGACGCAGCCCTAACCACTAATCGGTATCTATGCGGGGATCGGCTGACCCTCGCGGATGTTCGCCTCTTCACCACCTTGTTCCGATTTGATGTGGTTTATTACGGACTCTTCAAGTGCAATCGTCGAAGAATTCAAGATTACAAACACCTAGGGGCCTATCTGCGTGACTTGTACCAGCTGCCTGGGGTAGCGGACACCTGCAGCTTAGAAGCCGTTAAGCGCGACTACTACGGCAACCTTTTCCCACTCAATCCAGGCGGGATTATTCCGTCCGGGCCAGATTTGGCAAATTTGCTCGAGCATCATGGACGGGAGAAGTTGGGGAGAGAGCTGTAAGGGCCTATTCAAGGCAAGGATGAGAAGCAGGGGAGGCAGGGGGAGCAGGGGGGATGGGGAGAATAGAGAGCAAGCCGTAGGGTGGGCATCGCCCACGCACCTATTTGGGGCAGTAACCAGCGACCAATGACCAATGACCAAAATCCAAAACCCAAAATTCCCGGAAGCTGTCGAGAAGGAAGCGATGAGGAAGGAGGGTGGCATACTGGTTTAGAAGGATGGCTGGTAGAAAGCTGAGGTTATGGTTTTTTTTTCTCCCGCGTTAAAGCAGCGTTTGGCGAGTCCGCTTAAGATTGGGCCGGTGAAGGTGCGGAGCCGGGTATTGCAGTCGCCGCTGTCGGGGGTGACGGATTTAGTTTTTCGTCGGTTGGTTCGCCGCTTTGCGCCGGATTCGATGATGTATACCGAGATGGTCAATGCATCAGGGCTCAGTTATATGCGGACGCTGCCTAAAATCATGGATGTGGATCCGAATGAGCGGCCCATTAGCATTCAGCTGTTTGATTGTCGGCCTGATTTCTTAGCAGAGGCTGCTCAAATGGCGGTGGCGGAAGGGGCGGACACCATTGATATCAATATGGGATGCCCGGTCAATAAGATTACCAAAAATGGCGGCGGGTCTTCTCTGTTGCGGCAGCCGCAGACGGCGGAGGCGATTGTTCGCGCTGTGGTTAAGGCGGTGGATGTTCCAGTGACGGTGAAAACCCGGATTGGCTGGTCTGACCAGGAAATTAATGCGGTGGAGTTTGCCCAGCGGATGGAGGACGCTGGGGCCCAAATGTTGACTTTGCATGGGCGCACCCGGTCCCAGGGATACAATGGGGCCGCCCAATGGGAATGGATCGCCCGGGCCAAGGCGGCATTGCAGATTCCTGTGATTGCGAATGGAGATATTTTTTCGGTGGAGGCGGCGGTGAACTGCCTGGAGCAAACTAACGCGGATGGCGTCATGTGTTCTAGGGGGACTTTGGGTTACCCTTTTCTTGTGGGTGAAATTGATTATTTCTTGAAGACGGGACAACGCCAAAATCCGCCCACCGTAATTGAGCGTTTGCGCTGTGCGCGAGAACATTTAGTTATGCTATGGGAATACAAGGGCGATCGCGGCATTCGTCAAGCGCGTAAGCATATGACCTGGTACGCTAAGGAATTCGCTGGAGCGGCGGAATTGCGAGAGCAGCTTTGCCGGATTGAAAGTGTAGAACAGGGCTGTCAATTACTGGATCAGGCGATCTCGCATCTAGAACAATTGAA
>JAAUYH010037195.1_pt1 | contig 13118 bp, 6 predicted proteins | sample 7278061 | NCBI WGS metagenome assembly JAAUYH01 (sample SAMN14350203, study PRJNA611818) | marine sediment metagenome | isolation source: surface marine sediment (0.6m) | place: French Polynesia: Moorea | collected 2018-08
CGCGAGGTCGGCCCGGGCACCTGCGTCTGGTGGGGTGGCGCGAGCCGCGACATCGGGGCACGATCTACGGAACCGCCACGTTGCGGGCGCCCCTCACCGGCAGGCCGTGTTTGGCCTATGCAGTGGTGCTGCGGGTGGATGAGTTTTTTGGTGGCAACGTCATGGTGATCGACGCCATGACGTCGACGGCCGAAGTGCTCGTGGACGAAGGCCCCGATAATGCGCGCATTCTCATGATCCCGGAAGGATCGGTAGAAATCGACGCGGGCGCCCATGGCCATCATCGCTGCAGCCGGCAACCTAGCGCGAACGCGACCGAGCTACAGATCCGCGATCGCGGCGCCATCGCCGACTATTTGCGCCAGCGCGCGCCTGCGCTGTATCAAGACCCACGACCGCTTTTGCCCTACGACATCGCGGTGGAGAGCATTGTGCCCAATCGGGCCGAGGTCGAAATTGTCGGCAAGACCGTGGAGGTGCCCGGCATGTACCGCGACGCCGGTCAGCGCTTTCAGGTCAGGGGCACGCCATTTGTGCGCTTGCGCGGGTGACGCTGCGCGCGCGCTGGCAGAGCCAGCTTCAAAAGAGGCGGTAGAGTCGGATGCCGATCGCACCATTGCCGGTAACCAGGTGTACGCTCTCGACCCCGGAGAAATTGGTGGCGGCGGCAGAAAAGATGCGGCTATTGGCGCCAGCATCCGGTGGTGGCAGGCCCAGGCCATTGCCGCCCAGGCCGGCACACAGCGTCGGATGTTCGTCCGCGCTGCAGCCCGCTTCGCCGACAAAATCGGCGGCCGTGGTCGGGTTTTGCGCTGTGGACTTAAAGATCACAATCCCGTCGGCTTGGTTGTCAAAGCCGAGGTAGAGGGCCGAACTGGTGGCGACGAGGAACGAAATCGCGACGTTGTCTGCATTGTCAAATTGACTGCGACGGCTGCTGAGAATTTGATTGGTCACGATCAAGTCCCAATCATCTGGATCGCAGGCGTTCGCCACGCCACTGCGCGCGGGCAGACACGTCCACAGCTGCGGCCCTGCAGTGGTATTTCGCGCCATATACAGCTGGCCGTGATAGCTGACGAACGCGGGCACCGCGCGGTCGGCGGGTTCTAGGTCGGCGAGTTTATCGGTCTGGCGCGAGTCCAGATCCTCGTAGGACTCGTCCGACGGGGTGCATTCGACAAAATCGCTGCCGTTGCGGGCCGTGGGGCTGCCATCAATGCTGCGAAAGCATCCGGCGGCGTTGGCGACGTAGATGCGGCCGGCAAAATCGGTGATGGTGTCGACGATGTTGTCACCTTCGCCGTCGTCCATGAATTGATGGGCGCCGAGATTGAAGACCTCGCTGGCGCGGATCGGGTCAAAGCCCGGTTCCGGTGGGACGGCGGCGAGGCGCAGCAATTGTGGCGCGGTATCGGCGGAGTTGTTGGGGAAGCCGACGTAGACGTTGTCGGCAAAGACGTGGGCGGCGGAAAAGCCCTTGGTGGCGCCGTGAAGTTCGTCATTGCCATCGATAAAGCGGAAGTCGATGGTGCCGTCGCCGTAGTCGGTATCGGGCGACATGTAGAACCAATCGAGATTTCCTGCGGTGTTTCCGCTGCCAGCAATGATCCACTCGGTGCTGGCGATGACACCAGCGGTGAAGTAGCCGCGACCATTTTCGTTGTCCGGTCCGCATTCGTAGGTATCTCTGGTGCAGCCGGTGTAGCCGAAACTGGGAAATGGTCCGGGCAGGGTATGGCTATGGGAATTGCCATCGACATCTTTGGGGATGGAGAAACCGCTGCTCTGGGCCCCGCTGCCGTTGGGCTGCATGCGGATGATCGAGCTGCCGTCGGCCGACGGGCCCAAGAAGATCTGGTCGTCGTAGGCAAAGACAAACGCAAAGGAGGTGCCGTCGGCAAAGGGATCGCTGGCCAAGAGCGCGTGGGTGGATACCTCCGTCAGATTGGAGTCCACGGCATCGGCGCGCAGCGCTCGGTCGGTGTCGGCCTCGGTGCCATCGGCGCCGCCGCGAAAGCCGATGACGCCCGCGCTATCGGCGCGGTAGATCCAGGTAAATGCGGTATTTTCGCCCCCGACGATGGCGGCCGAGGTCGGCACTGGCCCCGATAGGGCGGTGATATTGCCGTCACCGATAGACGTTAGCGGGGTGTCTGGTGCAACCGCGACCGCGTCGGCTTCGCCGAGATTGCTGACGCTCATGGACACGGTGAATTCGGTCGATAGGCCAATCTCGTCAGGAACGGCGATGCTGGCGCTCAGGTCGGCGGGGGTGTGAACGGTCGCGGTGGACGCGGCGCTGTCCGATGTGATGGGATTGCCGGTGGCAAGATCTGTGCCGCCCGCAGCGCCAGAGGCGGTGAGGGCGCCCGGGGAGCCGGCGGTATAGGTCCAGCGGAAATCCACCGCGGAGCCAGCGGGGATATCGGCGATCGCCGGCGTCGGGCCGCTGTCACGCGCGGTGCCCACCGAGGTGCCGGTAAATACCAGCTCGTCCGGTACAACCTCGGCGGCATCGCTTTCGCCAACATTGCTCACCCGCAGCGCAATGGCAAAGGATTGCCCCGGGGTCACCGATTCCGGCAAGGTGATGGCGGCTGCGAGGACGGCGGCCTGGTGCACCGTGATCGTTCCCGATGCGTCGGTGACTGCCGGTCCGTGGGAGCTCTGGACGCCGATGGTGCCGCTGCCGGCGGTGAGCGGGGTAAAGACGCCGGTTGCCGCATCAATGGCGTCAATGGGGCCGCTGTCGATAAACCAGGTGAGGGTGCCGACGAGGTCGGTCGGGTTATTGTCGCCGTCTCGAGCGGCGACCGAGAACGCGATCGGATCGTCGCCCTGGGCCACCACGGCACTGTCTGGGACGATGTCGAGCGCGGCGGCGACACCGGGCGCAATGACAATCGTGCCCGACTCATCGGCCACACCGGGGTAAGAACTGGTGGCCGTGATACGGCCGGTGCCCGCGATTGTGGGATCGAGCACCCCATCATCGACACCGAGGGCGCCAATGGGGCCCTGGGTGACGGCCCAGGTAATCGTGCCGACATCGGCGGTGGGATTGCCGTCGGCGTCGCTACCGACGACGGCAAAGGCAAAGGGCGCGGCATCGGCCGATACGGTTGTGCTGTCGGGGGTGATGGCAATGGCGACGGCGCGGCCGGCAGTGATTTCGATGGCGCCCGACTCGTCACTGGGCCCATGGCTGCTGGTCACGGCGACGGTGCCGACGCCGGCTTGGCGGGGATCGAATACACCGGTCTGTGCATTCGAAAATGCACCAATCGGCCCCGATGCCACGGTCCAGGTCAGGGTGCCGGTATCGGTGGTGGGGTTGTCGTCGGCGTCGCGGGCCAGGACGGTGAAGGTATGGGGGGCGGCATCGGCGGAAAGCACCAGTTCGTCGGGGATGGCGGTCAGGGTCGCGGCCCGTCCGGGATGCACGGTGAGTGGGCCGGTACTGGCTGTGCCCAGGCCCGATGCCGTCGCACTGATGACGCCGCTGCCGGGGGTTTGCGCATCCAGGACGGTGTGTTTGCCGCGCTCTGTCGACAGGGTGCCGATGGCGGCCGACAGCGACCAATCGACCTCAATGTCGGTGACGTAGTTGCCATAGCCATCGCGGGCGATGGCGTAAAACGTCGGCGCCTCGTCGGTGCTGATGGAGGTGGCGGCCACCGCCTGCCCCTGAGCGCCCGGTGCGTCGACGATGTCGAGTTTGCTAGCCGATCCCGCAATGACCGTCAGCACGCCGCTCTGCGCGGGTAGCGCGGTTGGATGGGAGGCAGTGATACGACCATCGCCCACGTGCATGAGTTGTAGGACCCCATGATGGGCGGGAGCGGCGTTGGGATCGTCGAATTCGCCGATGCCGCCGGTGACGTCCCAGTGCACGTCTGCGTCGCTGATAAAGACGCCTTCGCGATCGCGGACCACGGCATAGGCGCTGAGTTGACTTCCAGCCGACGCGGTATGGGCGCCGATGGGGGCGCCGTCCCCGCCTGGGGCATCTTCGATGAAAAGGGGCAGGCCGATGGGGTCCTCGACAACCTGCAGCATGGCGGGAGCCAGCACCGTATGGCCCTGCGGTGTGATGAGCTCGATGTTGTAGCTGCCAGCTGGCGTGTTTTTTGGTAGGGCAAAGGTAACGGTCTCTGTGTTGATGAAAGTCACCTCGGGCATACTTGTGCCGCCGACGTTCACTGCGAAACGGTCGCCGACATTTGTGCCATCGCGATCGCCCAAATCGATCTGAGCGGCCAAGAACAGGTGGCGGCCCCGCAATGTGATGGTGTTTGGGACCAGCGAGCTCACCAGGTTGGGCTCGATGGTCTCGATCATGGGCGGCGCGCTGGCAGGAGGCGCGCACGCGCACGGCACCAAGACGCATGCCACACGGAGCATCGCCCTTGTATAAATGGCATGCCCGATTACTGCCACGCCCGGTCTCGTCTATGCATGGGTTTGCTCCTTGTCTACTCGTCTGTGGCCACCACCGCCGATGGTCGCAGCGGCCGAGACGCGGATGGGGGCACACAGGTGCGCCGCGGTGTCGATGTAGCAACGAACCTGGCTACCCTGCGCCCGGTCTGCCATGGAAAATTGTAGTCTATCACTCGCGGGCCCATGTGGTGATCAGGTATAATAAAATAATGAACGATTTGGGCCACGGATTGTCCGCGCTCGTGGTTGATGATGAGGCAGTGATTCTGCTGCTCTTTGAGGAGCTGTTGCCGGATCTCGGTTTCAGTCTGCAGACATGTGCGGATGTGACCTCTGCCAGAGCGTATCTGGCAGAACATACCCCCGATGTAGTTATCCTCGACAAAAATCTGCCCGACGGTTCGGGGCTGGACATCGCCCAGGAGCTGGCCGACGCCGATTGTGCCGTCGTCATGATCTCCGGGTTTGCCAATGTCAGTTCGGCGGTGGCCGCCATTCAGCTCGGCGTCGCCGACTACATCGTCAAGCCATTTGATATCAGCGATGTCGAAGCCCGCCTGCACCGCGTGGTCGACGCGCTGGCCCTGCGTCGGAAAAACCGGGCCCTGCTCGCAGATCTATCGGCACAAAACGCGCTCCTGGAGCGGCTGGTCGCTACCGACCACGTCACCGGGGTGTCCAACTTCGCCTTTTTTCGCCAGCGCCTGACCGATGAGGTCTACCGCAGCCGCGACGAGGGCGCCGTGTTTTCGCTCATCCTCTTCGATCTCGACGGCTTTGCCGATCTCAACCAGCGGGCCGGGTACGCGCGCGCCGACGCACTCCTGGCTCACGTGGCCGATGCGCTCAAGGGCTTGGTCGACGGCTTTCCCACCCGCGCGAGCGACGACGTGGTGGCCCGCATTGGCGCCGATGAATTTGCCCTCTTGCTCCCGGACACCGGGCGCGACGGGGCGGTGTCCATGGCCACCGAGATTCAGCGCGCATTCTACGAACATCTCGACGTTCCCGGACGCGGCCCGCTCACCGCCTCGATCGGCACCGCGACTTTTCCCGAAGATGGCGCCGACGGGGCGGCCCTATTCGCGGCGCTGGAATGTGCGGCGCTCGCGGCCAAGCGGGCTCACGAGCGCCGTACGGCCCTTGTCGCATACAGCGACGATATCGCCACTGCCGGCCGAGAGCGGCGCGAGGCCGCCGATAAGTTGAGCCGGCAGCTGCGGGCCCTGGACGATGCGATTCGCCTCGGCGATTTTACCCTGCTGTACCAGCCGATTGTCGCCATTGATGGCAGCGCGATCTTTGCCTACGAAGCCCTGGCGCGGACCCATAACGACGCATTTGCCCATGCTGGGGAACTCTTTGATGTCGCCGCCCGTGCCGGTCGGGGGCCCGATCTCTCGCGGGTCTTGCGCGAGATGACCATCGAGGCGATGTCGGGGCTCAAAGGCGATCGGCGCATGTTTATCAACCTGCATCCCTTTGACCTCGAAGATGCCGAGCTGCTCGGCGGCGCCGAGCGGTCGCTGTTTCAATGGGCGCCGCGCATTGTCCTCGAGATCACCGAGGTCGACGAGATTCGCAATTTGGAACGGGCGCGGACCAAGGTCGACATTTTGCGCCGCCACGGCTTTCAGATCGCCGTCGACGATCTCGGCTCCGGTTACTCGGGCCTCAACCATCTGGCAATGCTGTCACCCGACTTCGTGAAGCTCGATATGGCGCTGATCCGTGGGATCGACCGCAACCCGCGCAAACGCCGGCTCATCAGCCATCTCGTCGATTTTGCCGAGGGCGAGGGTATGCGCGTGATCGCCGAGGGCGTGGAGACCGCGGGGGAATACGAGACCGTCAACGAGATCGGGGTCCACATGGTGCAGGGCTACTATATCGCTTATCCGTCACCGCCGTTTTGGGAGCTCGGAGGTGATTGAAGGCCAGCCCTTCTGGGGGCGGAAATGAGTCTGCGCGGCAAACTCGTGGTCGTGACCCTCTTTGTCGGTCTGCTGCCACTACTCATCTCGGCGGCTACGAGCCTGCGTATCCACCAGCGAGCCTTTGAGCGTGCGCTCGAAGACGGGCGCCACCGCGCGGCCACGCTGCTAGCCGCCACCGTCCGCGAGATGTGCCGCGCGGCCCTGGGGCATTTTGGCCGTGCCGCCAATGCGCTGCCGTGGCCGGAGCTCAATCCGGCCGAACTGCGCGGTGCGCTCCACATTTTGTACCGGCAACACCACGATATCGCCGTGGTCGCATTGATCGACGAGCGCGGGGACAGCGTGGTGGAGAGCGTGTTTGTCGAGCAGGGCGATGAATCCGATGGCCATCCCACGGGGTCCAGGGCCCTTCGCGGCCGGCTGTATCGCCACAGCCCTCTGAGACAGAGCCAAGTGGGCGAGGTGGTCTTGGGCACGCCCTTTATCGGCGATGATAATGACGACGCCCGGCAAGTGCTGGTGCCGGTGGTGGCCACCGTTTCCGGGCGAGCGGGGGCGACATGGCAGGTGGTGTTTGCCTGGTCCTTGGCCTCGATCTGCGATGTGGTCCACGAGGACGCCACCTCGCAGAAAAATATCTACCTGGCTGATGCGGGCGGGCGCATCGTCTGCCCCGTCCATGGTCAAGAGCCGCTGAGCCTGTTGCCGAACGTCGTCATCGCCATGGGACACGGGGGACAGAGAGGACAGGGACATGATGACAGCTTTCGGTATCGCGCGGGTGATATGGTCTATGATGCGGTACTCGAACGCCCCACGGACGATTGGCTGCTACTGGTCCAGCAGGCGGCTGCATTTGCCGAGGCGCCGAGTAAGTCGATTCTGTGGCAGTCGCTATTTTGGATCGGCACGGGATGTATCATCGCGGTATTTGCCGGGGTGTTCTTGGCCCAGGGCATTGCCAGTCGGGTCAAGGTGTTGGTGCGCGGTGCCGAGCGCCTCGGTGCTGGCGATCTCGATCATCGCATCGACCAGGCGGAGGACGATGAACTCAGCACTCTCGCAGTGGCCTTCAACCGCATGGGCGATGAGCTCAAAGCGGGGCGCGCCGAGATCGAAGCCTGGAATGAGACCCTGCAGCAGCGGGTCGAACAGCGCACCGCCGAGCTCGAAAAGGCGCAGAAGCAACTGCTCGAATCGCAGAAAATCGCCGCCATGAGCTCCCTGGCGGCCGGCTTGGCCCACGAGATCAATAATCCGCTGACCGGCGTGCTCGGCCTGACGCAATTGCTGCACAATCGTTTCGCCAAGCAGGCCGATGGGGGCAAGACCGCCAAGACCTTGGGGCTGATTGCATCCCAGGCCCAGCGGATCCGCGAGATCGTGCAAACATTGCAGAGTTTGTCCGAGGAGGAGGCGGCCGGGGTCACCGCCGTGGCCGTGGCCCCCCTGGTCACCGGGGTGGCCAACATGGTCACGAGCGAGGCCGAGGCCAAACAGGTGACAGTGGTGACCGAGGTGAAAGACACGCCTGCAGTTGTTGGGGATGCGGCCGAGCTTCAGCGGGCGCTCATGCACGTGCTCAAGAATGCGCTGGCGGCGTGTGGGCCGGGTCATCGCATTGGCATCACGGCTCAGCCCTTTGGCGATGGTTTGGTCAAATTGGTGGTGACCGACACCGGCAGCGGCATCGCCAAGGAGTACCTGGGCCGGGTATTCGAGCCGTTTTTTACCACCAAGCAGGCATGGAGCAACAAGGGGCTCGGGCTCACCGAGGCCTATCGTATGATCCATCAACAGCACGGGCGTATCGAACTGGATAGTGTCGAGGGCGAGGGCACCACGGTCAGCGTCTATCTGCCCGTCTTTCGCGAAGGGGCTCATTTATCATGAAACAGCGCGCAGATTCTCACGGCGACGGCGAGGCCGAGGATCCGGGACAGGGACGAGAACGGGGCCCGGGACAGGGACCGGGACTGGGGCGAACATCGACGGACAGCGATGCCGAGCTGCTCGTCGACCTCATCGGTGACCTCCTCGATCGCGACCGAGTTGAGACGCTGCGCAATCTCGGTCTGGAGATCACGCTTCATCCCGCCCATGGCATGACCCTGGACGGCGAGTTGCGCGCGAAGCTGCTGAGTATGGCTGCTCGCTGGCGCGGGCAACAGGCCAAAGCCCAACGATTGGCCACGCTCGGCACCATGGGGGCCGGCATCGTTCACGAGGCCCGCAACTTGCTCACCGCCATTGTCGGCTTTGCCCAGGTGGCCCAGCGTAACGGGGGCGCCCCACGCCGGCAGGATCTGCTGGCCGTCATCGAGAGTGAGACCAAGCGGGTGGCCGAGATGCTCAGTCAATTTTTGTCCTTTGCCCGCAATCGGCCCAAGACTCTGATGCGTTTTGACCTCAGTCAGTCTGTGGCCACTGCCGGCCGGGCGACGCGGCATCAGTTGCGTATGCACGATATCGACCTCGATATCGCAGTGAGCGAGGTGCCGATGCCGCTGCTCGGTTCTCCCGAAGAAATCGAGCAGGTACTCATCAACCTCATCGTCAACGCTCAACAGGCATCATCCAAGGGCAGTACGGTCTGGGTCGGCACAGCGCGGGTAAAGGACCGGGCACGCGTGACCGTCTCGGACCGCGGCTGCGGCATTGGGCCCGCCGATCTAGACAAGATCTTCGAGCCCTTTTTTACCACCAAAGCTGCGGGTACGGGCCTGGGACTGGCCATCTGCAAGCGCATCGCCGAGGAGCATGACGGTGAGCTGCTCGTCGATAGCGAAGTTGGTGTCGGCACCACCTTTACCCTGATCTTGCCCATCGGTGGGGGGGCGAGTGGCAATGGCGCGGCTGGCCACGGCCCAAGTGGCAATGATTCGCCAGGCGGCGGTGCCGCTGGTTCCTCTGATAACGACGCGTCTGGCGACGGTGCGTCTGGCGACGGTGCGCCTGGCGACGGTGCGTCTGGAGACCGCGCGCCTGGCGGTATTCTTTTGGGCAACGGTTCTGCTGGGAACGGGCGGGGTAAGGGTTGACGCGGAGATTCATCATCGCCGCCATTGCCACTGTCGTATTTGTCGCGGCGGCCTGGGGGATATACCATCGCTTTATCCTCGTGGAAATCACCTTTGACGAGCCCGCGGTGGACGCCGCGCCACCACCAGCACCGCCGCCGGTCGATGCCGCGGTGGCCGAGGTGCCACAAGTGCGGGTGCTGAGGACCGTGGGCACGGTTGAGGTGGCCGTCAATGAGGCCGAGTTAGCCGAGGCTGGGTTAGCCGAGGCTGGGTTAGCCGAGGCCGGGTTAGCCGAGGCCGAGTTGGCCGACGGAGACCGCGATGGAACAGCGCCAGGGAGCTGGATTGTTTTGGCCGCGGGAGACACACTCAAGCTCGGCGATTGGGTTCGCACGGGGCCGGATTCCGCAGCCGTGGTCGATATTGCCGGCACGGTACTCCACATCGGCGAGCACACCACCTTGACGGTTCCCGAATTCAGGCGGGTTTCCGAGGTCAGGGGGCAGGTGACAGCCAATGTCGAGCCCGCAGAAGAGGTCTTTGTGGTCGGTGCCAGCCAAAGCGATGCCACAGCGAGCCAAGATGCCGGTGAGTTTTCCCTTTTGAGCGACGGCCAGGGACGGGTGGCCGTGGCATCCAAGCGCGGTGAGACCGTCTTTCGCGCTAGCGGGCGCACGGTGGTGGTGCCCGAGGGCAAGGCGTCGCTGGCGACTGCCGGTGACGGGCCGAGCCAGCCGAGTGATATTCCGTCGTCGCTCTTTCTCAAGGTGGCGCGACCGGGGAAAGCAGTGCGCAAAAAGCGCTTTACCCTGCGGGGGCAGAGTAGTCCCGGGGCATTGATTCGCGTCGACGGTGAGCTCATCCGCGTGGGCGATGACGGCACCTTCCAGCATGTGGTGGTGCTGCGCGAAGGACGCAACGAGCTCGCCGTGATCAGCACCGACGTCCTCGGACGTCGTGAGAGCCAGCGCGTCGATGTGGAAGTCGATTCGAAACGGCCGAAAATCGACGGTAGGGTGAGGTGGCGATGAAGTGTCCTCGCCTCATCGCATGTGGGGTCATGGTTTGGCTCGCTGTAGGAACGATGGTCAGTCTGGCGCCGCGGTGGGCTGTAGCCGATTCTGGTCCGCGGCTGGTCGTAGATGTCGATTCAGCGGTGGTCGGCGATGGCGAGGCCCAGACGCGCGTGCGGCTGCGGGCAAGTCATGGGGGGGCCCTGACGGGCGCCCGGGTGTTGGCGTCGGCCGGCACGGTGGCCAGCGGCGAGCGCGACGGCGACGCCTGGGTATTTGCCTATACCGCACCGCGCGTGAGCGAAGATACCACGGTGACCTTTGCGGCGTTTGCCCGGGTGGGTCGTCGGCCGCTGCGGGCGCAGGCCACGCTGCAGGTGACGGCTGTACGGCCGGTGGCTCGGCGCGTACGAGGCCGAGGGCCGCTTTCGCTTATGTATCCCGCATGGCTCGCCACGGGCGAACACACCGTGATGGAATTCTCTATCCCCGGTGAGGAACAGAGTGGGGCGCCGCGCGCGGCAAACATGCCGATTGTGGCCGTCAACCGCGGCCATGTGGCCGCCGTCGAGGCAGTGGGCGACCACTGGCGGGTGCGCTATACCTCGGCCGACGGGTATCCGTATTTTGCCGTGCTGGCAGTTGCTTCGGCGGATGGCGCTCATGTCGACTGGGCCGTGATCCCGGTATTGGCCACGCCCACTATCGAAGTCGTTACCGAGCCCCATGCCCGCATCGATCTCCGCGTGGGCGGGGAGCGGCACGGTCCATTTTCTGCCGGCCGTTCGGGAACGCTGCAGATCGCGGTGCGGGTGAAGCCGGGGATCGAGGAGGCGCTGGTGACCGGGGTGGATCGAGTAGGAAATTCGATTACGCAAACACTTCCTCTCGCGCCACCGCCGTATCCGCGCATGGCCCTTTTGTGTCCGGCGACAGGGGCTCGCAATTTGCTCGTGGCCGTCGACAGCGATGGCGACAGCGATGGCGTGCCGCATAAGGGGGCGCAGTTTCGCCTGCGTACGAGTCTGGGGGAGGCCGGCGCCCTGGTCGCCAAGCAACCGGGCGTGTTTGAATTCGCTTTGCAAGGGGCGTTTCCCGGCAATGGGATGGTCGAGATTGACGCATACATGAGCGACGTAGACATGAACGAGCAGCGAACGAGCTGCGTGCGCCCACCGCCGGCGCAGTTGCCGACGGCTGTGCGTCTGGCTTTATCGCAGAGCGACTTCCGCCCAGGCGATGGACCCATCGAGGTGGGCATCGGCGGGGAATTTGCCCCAGACGGCCGGCCGGTCGATATCGTGCCCACGTTGACGGTCAGCCGCGGCAGACTCGGCCCGGTGCGTCGAGTCGAGCGCGGGCGCTATGCGGTGACTTGGTCACTGCCGGACACTCATGAGGGCGAGGTCGAGGCCGGGATTTCCGCGACATTAGGCACAGTATCGGCAAAGCGCGTGGTGCGACTCAAGCCGGGGCCGGTGGCCGCTATGCATCTTGTGCGCCGGGGGCCGGCGCCGTCCGCGCCGCTCATGGCGAATGGGCGGGCACAGGTGCCGTTGGGGGTGCGCGTCGTCGACGAATACGGTAACCCGGTTTCTGGCATGGCGCTGTCCGCGCGCGCTACCGCGGGGACGCTGGGGCCCTTTGTCGAGGGGGGGGGCGGGCAGTACCGGGCCATATACACGGTGCCCGAGAGCCATGACCCGGTGCGCGAAACTGTGACCGTGACCGGCTCGACGATGGCGGGCTTGAGCGTCGAGGCCGCCGTGGGCTTTGATGTCGCGGCCTTGCCGCGGCGGCGCGCGGTGGCCGCACGTGTCGGAGGCTTTGTCAACTTTGGCCGATTAATGGGGTTCGCACTCATGGCCGAGGTCGTGCATGCGCGGCCGTTTTGGTGCTGTGTTGCCGAAGTCGGCGTGCAAGGGGGGGTGTTGTATGGCGACGGCGGGATGGACGGAGAGGCGAGTTCGGGGGCCGTGCACACGAGCGCCCGCAGCGTGCCGATGTTGGCCAAGGTGAGTCTTCGCCAGCGCTGGGGGGCATGGATGGCGAGTGCCGGCGTCGGCGCTGGGGCGCTGTGGTCCAAAGTGTGGATCCGCTCGGACGATATTGGTACCGCCGTCGATGATGCCATTCGGCCATCGGCCATGGCTTCGCTCGCGGCTGGATGGGCGATATCGCGGGGGCGGATCGGCCTCGATATTGCGTATATTTATGCGGACTTAAACGAGCGCATCGCCATTGGCAATCCCGCCGGTCTCGTGATCACGGCGGGCTATCGGCTCGGTTTCTGAGGGTGGCTTGGATGCAATCCCAGTGTGAGTACGTTGCGGGTAGAGTTCCCTGCTGATGCCGAGCGTAGGCCGGTTGTCGAATCGCCATGGGCTTGGAGTTTCCCGCAGGTGGTCTTTTTCGTCCCCTGAGAAGAGTCTCCCTGAGAAGAGTCTCAGAGGAATGCGTCCTCTGAGAAGAGTCTCAGAGGAATGCGTCAGCAGTGGCTTCCGTGCGCCTGGAGAAGAGTCTCAGAGGAATGCGTCAGCAGTGGCTTCCGTGCGCTACTCTTAGGGCCTGTGAATCAACAAGCCGATCACAGAATTGGTGCGGAGACGCCCGGCTGGCGAGGCGAGATCAGGGCTCCGGGTGAGCCCCGATTCCCCCTGAGAAGAGTCTCCCTGAGAAGAGTCTCAGAGGAATGCGTC
>JAAUYH010064766.1_pt1 | contig 13117 bp, 20 predicted proteins | sample 7278061 | NCBI WGS metagenome assembly JAAUYH01 (sample SAMN14350203, study PRJNA611818) | marine sediment metagenome | isolation source: surface marine sediment (0.6m) | place: French Polynesia: Moorea | collected 2018-08
CGCTTTTTGGCTTTCCGACTATTTACAAGAGCAGTATAAAAATAATAAACTAAGTATCTTTCAATTAGAAAGTTTGCAAGCAGATGTAGATCGAATGGTGGATATTTTAGGGGCCTGCGAAAGAATCCTGAAAACACCAGTTCCAATTGTTTATGCGATCGTTTTTAAAATTTTACTTGCAGTTTATTTTGTATTGTTACCTTTTAGTTTAGTTCAAGGAATTAATTGGTGGACTGGCCCGGCAATGGTTTTCATCAGTTTAATCATACTTAGCATCAATGAAATTGGCACTGAGATTGAAGAACCATTCGGTCGCGATCCTAACGATTTACCTCTAGATTTTATTTGTAACGGTTTAGTGAAGAATATTCAACATTTGCTCACACTAGATCCTGATTCTCCTTACATTTATAAAGACTTTTATGTTGAAGATAGAAAGGTTGCTTGAAAATTGCTTGATTGAGGATCGAGGTTTATACTTTGATATTTTGTTAATTTGATTTAAATAGAGTTTGGCAAAATTACCTCATCTCTCTGTTAAAACAAAAATTTTCATGATAGCCAGGATTTGACCTCCCAGCCTTGCTTGAAAAAGAGCGGGTGGGGGGAATCGAACCCCCATCATTAGCTTGGAAGGCTAAGGTTTTACCACTAAACTACACCCGCATAAAGGTCTATTTAACCTTTTGCAATGAGATTAATTATATCATAATTAGAAAAACTTGACAAGATATTTTTCAATAAAATCGAGCTTAGTCTTTTAACCCGCTTTCTTGTAAAGCTGCTAAATAATCGATCGCCGCTTCTAATTTCGATTCGTAAGTATAAGCAAATTCTTCAAACCAGAGACCTTCATCAGACCTTGGATCTAGATTATCGAGCCACGCTCGAGCTTGACGAGTTAGTGCTTTTCTTCGACGCTGTCTGTTTAACTCTTGTTGCTGAATCTCTTCTAAATTGTGCAAATTGTGATTTTTTCTTTGCTGTTTCTGTTTAGTGCGATATTTCGATCGCATTTGCTCGATTAAATTATCTCTTACTTTTGACTTCTTTGAATGTAGGGATGAGGAGCGAGCAGAAGAACTGGCTTTGCGATCGAACTGAGATTTAATATTAGCAAAGACATCTTTTGTGCTTTGCTCTGACTTGGCATTATCTGCTGGCTGCTGATATTGAGACTTTAATTGCTCTAAGGCATTATCGGTCGCAGAATTCCCCTCTTTTGCTTCGACTGATTTTTTTGAATGTAGGGATGAGGAGCGAGCAGAAGAATTTGCTTTGCGATCGAACTTAGATTTAATGTTAGCAAAGACATCTTTTGTCCCTTGCTCTGACTGAGCATTATCTGCTGGCTGCCGATATTGAGACTTTAATTGCTCTAAGGCATTATCGGTCGCGGAATTAGCCTTTTTTGCTTCGACTGATTTTGATTTTTTAGGGTCGAGCGAATTTTTATCGTTTGTTTGCTGCTTATTTTGATATTCTGTTTTAAATTGAGACAAAAGTCGGTCTACTTCATTCATCTTTTCTTCTCATCAGCGATCTAACCAAGAATTGAAATTGCTTCTAAATTCTATAAACTTTCTCTTCATCTCCAATCCTAACAAGAATATCGAGCAAGGAATCACTTTAGCAGAATTTAGCAATAGAATTAAAAGCTCTTATCAAAAAGCAAATCTTTGGCTTATTTCAGCTATGTTATACCCTGCTCGAATTGAATTATTCTAAGATCTGCTTAAAATTAATTAAGCCCCAGTTAAACATTTTTCTAAAGGTTGCCAGCGAAAATATCGCTCTCCCCCCATTTCGACAACTATTTTAAGACGAGGTTCTTCTTTAGGTAAATTTACTAAATATTGCAATTCTGTTTTAGAAAGAATAAATCCTTCAATAATCCACAATAATAAACCTTTAGATCTCGCTGGCAGGTAATCCAATTGATAGCTGGCGATCGGAGCTACATAATATCTAGGGCCGACTTGTGCATCCTGAGCAATATTCTTTTTGCCCAAGTGAGGAGGACGAACCCCGTGTACTTGAGTTAAATATGCCGCTAGATCGCCCATTCCTCTAGCGGTCAGACTGAGACTTTGATAACCAGAAGCGCGCAAGCGTCTTTGATAGCGACCTTCATAGCCACCTTCAAGGGGGGCATAAACCGCTACAGCTCCCGATTTCTCAACATCGCGAATAAATCCTTTACCAGTGGTCAGTAATGCCATAATTGCCTTAAATTTTATTAACAATTCTCGTATCGATTATAATCCACCGCGTGCCCTCAATGGCACGAGCTGAGGAGCATATTTAAACGACTCAACAGTCTTAATTTTCGATCGCTAAAAATAATTTTTATTTGAATTTTTAGATTTGAATTAATAATTGCAGCTAATTTTAATTGGCTTTAAATCTACAATTGAACCGAGATAAACACTCCCAATTTAATCGGTTGTCAAAATTGAAATTAATAGTAAAAGAAACAAAATTACCAAAAAATATAAGTTTTGAGCAATTTATCGAGCAAGCTGATTTTTATTCTTTTGTCATTTTTTCAGTTTTTTTTAGACTAGAAAATCATTTCAAGCTCGGTACGATAGCAAAACCGAAAACAATAATTAATTTCAATTAGTAATTAACTAACTAAATTGATTTTGACTCCAGAATTTTTAATGCTCGCAAGCTTGTTTCTAGCCCGACAACACTGGCGATTTTCTACGGCTCTTAATTTTAAAAAAAATATACTTGATTTTATGACACTGGATAATCTATAATTGACGATTGTGACCCAAATAACGATTGTAAAGCAACCAAAGTTATTATTTGTCGTGCTTTTAGCCTTAAATAAAAGCTAATTCAAATCATAATTTCGGTCTAACTCACTCAATAAAAATAGCAACTGGAACAAAAGTACCGCGCGCTTCCTTTATTTCTTTGCCTCTTTAAGATACTGAGGAATTAATCACTTAAGTCTTAAGGAAACAAGGCAACTAAATCAGCTTTTTAAACTGTTAGAAGGAAAATTTAACAAAGCTAAATTATTGAGTAATATATAAGGTTTCAGGACTGTAGATAAGATTTACAGTATCAATAGTTCCTGAAAAAATAAAGGCTGAGTGAGTTAACAGTCGCGATCGGGGTCGATCGATTAAATAGTTGTCTAGTAAAAGAAGAGGCTAAAGCAGTGTCTGTCGGCATCCTTGGCACAAAACTTGGCATGACCCAAATTTTTGAACAAAAAACGGGAGCAGCTATTCCCGTTACAGTAGTTCAAGCAGGGCCTTGCACGGTTACCCAAATTAAAACTAAAGAAACAGACGGATATAAATCCATACAAATAGGTTACGAAGAAGTAAAACCAAAAGCACTCAATAAGCCAGAATTGGGTCATTTGAAAAAAGCAGGAGAAAACGTACCCCCCTTGCGTCATCTCAAAGAATATCGAGTTGAGGATGTTTCGGGATACGAAGCCGGTCAAACCCTCAAAGCAGATCTATTCAGCGACGGGCAACTCGTAGACGTGAGTGGAAAAACCATCGGTCGTGGTTTTGCCGGATACCAAAAGAGACATAACTTTAGAAGAGGTTCGATGTCTCACGGTTCTAAAAATCATCGACTACCAGGTTCGATCGGGCCCGGAACGACTCCAGGAAGGGTTTATCCAGGCAAGAAAATGGCAGGACGTTACGGCCATACAAAAGTAACCATTCGCAAATTGCAGGTGGTGCGAGTAGATGCCGAGCGAAACATCTTGCTGATCAAAGGAGCGTTACCAGGAAAACCAGGGACGTTATTGAGTATTAGTCCGGCGAATATAGTAGGTCAGAAATAACCACGGCGATCGCCAAAAACAATCAAAATCTTTAGAGATTGCAATCAAGAATTAAACACTAATAAAGATGGTTAACTGTGTAGTTAAAAACTGGGAAGGAGAGCAAGTAGGAGAGGCATCTTTCGAGCTAAAAGTAGCAAAAGAAGAAAACGCCGCTCACATCGTGCATCGCGCCCTCGTCAGGCAAATGACCAACTCTCGTCAAGGCAGCGCGTCAAGCAAAACCAGATCTGAAGTTAGAGGTGGGGGACGAAAGCCCTGGCGGCAAAAAGGTACGGGTAGGGCAAGAGCTGGTTCGACACGTTGTCCATTGTGGCGTGGAGGTGGTGTAATCTTCGGGCCAAAACCGAGAGATTTCAACATTAAAATGAACAAAACAGAGCGTCGTCTAGCAATTAGAACCGCTTTTAGCTCCAAAGCAGAAAATTTAATAATCGTAGAAGATTTTGCATCTCAACTGCCACAGCCAAAAACCAAAGAATTAATTGAGGCTTTAAGCCGTTGGGGAGTCGATTTCGGCAAAAAAGGCGACAAAGTATTATTAATTTTGTCGGAAATAGCAGATAACGTTTATCGCTCCGGTCGCAACATAGAAAAGTTGAAAATAATTAAAGCAACCAGCTTAAACGTTTACGACTTATTACACGCAGATAAAATTGTTGCTACCTCCGACGCACTAGAAAAAATCAAGGAGGTTTATGGTGGCTGAATATAACGTTCGAGAATTAGCAGATCTGGTAGTAAAACCAATTGTTACCGAAAAAGCAACTCTACTATTAGAGCAAAATAAGTACGTATTCGATGTTTTACCCAAAGCAACTAAGCCAGAGATAAAAGCAGCGATCGAAGCTTTATTTGAAGTCAAAGTAACCAAAGTAAATACTATTAACCCACCCCGCAAACAAAGAAGAGTGGGGAGATTTATTGGTTACAAAACTAGATATAAAAGAGCGATCGTCACCTTAGCAGAAGGGGATTCAATTACCTTATTCCCAGATGTATAAAAGAGCAGCGATCGCATTTTAAATACAGGCAAAATACAACAAAAAACCACATAAAAGATTATGGGTATTAGAACTTATCGGCCCTTAACTCCGGGAACTCGTCAAGCCAGCGTCCAAGACTTCGCGGAAATCACCAAAACTAAGCCGGAAAAATCACTTACAAAATACAAGCACAACCCCAAAGGACGCAACAATCGCGGTGTGATCACCTCTCGCCATCGCGGTGGCGGACATAAAAAACTTTACCGTCAAATCGACTTCCGTCGCGACAAACACAACATCCCCGCTAAAGTAGCAGCTATAGAATACGATCCTCATCGTAACTGTAGAATCGCCTTATTGTTCTATCAAGACGGCGAAAAACGCTACATCATTGCCCCAGCAGGACTAGATGTTGGCGATAAAGTAGTCTCCGGTGTTGATGCCCCCTACGAAATCGGTAACGCTTTACCCCTCGAGAGAATTCCTCTCGGTACGGAAGTCCATAACATCGAATTAAAAGCAGGAAAAGGCGGACAAGTCGTTAGAGCAGCCGGAGCATTTGCCCAACTAGTCGCCAAAGAAGGTAACTACGTCACCCTCAAACTTCCATCCAAAGAAGTACGGATGTTCCGCAAAGAATGCTATGCCACCATCGGCAAAGTAGGTAACTCCGAAGCAAGAAACGTCAAACTCGGCAAAGCAGGAAGAACCCGTCGCCTCGGCAGAAGACCCCACGTCAGAGGAAGCGCGATGAACCCCTGCGATCACCCCCATGGCGGTGGTGAAGGTAGAGCACCAATCGGAAGAAGCGGCCCCGTTTCACCTTGGGGTAAACCAGCTTTAGGTGCAAAAACCCGTAAAGCCAAAAAACAAAGCGATCGCCTCATAGTACGTCGTCGCAATAAAAGATAGAAAATAATAATCGATCGAAAAGAGAGAAAGATTTATGGCTCGTTCCTTAAAAAAAGGCCCTTTTGTCGCCGACAGTCTGCTGAAAAAAATCGAAAAACTCAACGCAAAAGGTGACAAACAAGTAATTAAAACCTGGTCGAGAGCATCGACAATTTTACCCCAAATGGTCGGTCATACGATCGCAGTGCACAACGGCAGACAGCACGTTCCAGTTTACGTTTCCGAACAAATGGTCGGACATAAATTAGGAGAATTTGCTCCGACAAGAACCTTTAAAGGACACGCCAAAAGCGATAAAAAAGCTGGACGCAGATAATAAAAAACATCGATTAAGATTCGGAGATATCCAATGGCAGTAGATACTAAAGAAGAAGTAAAAGCGATCGCCCGTTATATCAGAATGTCTCCTTACAAAGTACGGCGAGTTCTCGATCAAATTCGCGGCCGCTCTTATCGGGAAGCCTTAATTATTTTAGAATTTATGCCCTATCGAGCCTGCGAACCAATTCTCAAAGTGTTGCGATCGGCAGTCGCTAACGCAGAACACAACGCAGGTTTAGATCCGACTACTCTAGTAGTCAGTAAAGCATATGCCGATGGCGGCCCTTCCTTAAAACGCTACCGACCCAGAGCACAAGGTCGCGCCTATCAAATTCGCAAGCCAACCTGTCACATCACCGTTGCAGTAGCCCCCCAAATAGAAAAATAGCTAACCATCCAAGCATCAATCATCTCAAAGCACAAAGGACACAAGCGTGGGACAAAAAATACATCCGGTCGGTTTTCGCCTCGGAATTACTAAAGAACACCAATCCTGTTGGTACGCCGACAGCAAACAATACCCCTATCTGCTTCAAGAAGATCGCAAAATTAGGGAATTCGTGCAAAAACAATTAAGTAATGCCGGTATATCTCATATTCGGATCGAACGCAAAGCAGATCAGGTAGACTTACAAATCCATACAGCAAGACCTGGCGTAGTAGTAGGTCGTGGCGGTAGCGGTATTGAAGCTCTCCGTACCTCACTCCAAAATGAATTAGGCAGCCAGCGACAAATTCGCATTAATGTGATTGAAGTTGCCAGAGTAGATGCAGACGCAGCTCTAATTGCCGAATACATCGCCCAACAACTCGAGCGCAGAGTCTCCTTTCGTCGTGTAGTGCGCCAAGCAATTCAAAGAGCGCAAAAAGCCGAAGTAAAAGGAATTAAAGTTCAAGTTAGCGGTCGGCTCAATGGAGCTGAAATTGCCCGCTCCGAATGGACAAGAGAAGGAAGAGTTCCCCTCCATACTTTACGTGCCGACATCGACTATTCTTATCGCACCGCAAAAACCATTTACGGAATTTTAGGGATAAAAGTTTGGATCTTTAAAGGAGAAATTATTCCCGGACAGGAAGACATTCCAGCACCCGTTCCCGAGCGATTACCTCGCCGTCAGAAACGGAAACAAAAATTTGAAGATCGTTCCAATAAAGAATAGTTAGAAAAATTAATTAAGATAGGGTATTTATCATGCTCAGCCCCAGAAGAACGAAATTCCGCAAACAGCAACGCGGCAGAATGAAAGGTAATGCCAACCGAGGTAACAAAATCGATTTTGGTGATTTTGCCTTGCAAGCGATCGAACCCTGTTGGATCACTTCCCGTCAAATTGAAGCCGCAAGAAGGGCAATGACTCGCTACGTTCGTCGTGGCGGTAAAATTTGGATTCGCATTTTCCCAGACAAACCCGTAACTATGCGACCGGCTGAAACCAGGATGGGTTCTGGTAAAGGATCTCCAGAATTTTGGGTAGCAGTGGTTAAACCAGGTCGGATTATGTTTGAAATTGCCGGAATTTCTGAAGAAGTCGCTCGCGAAGCAATGCGTTTAGCAGCCCAGAAATTACCAATTAAAACTAAATTTATTAGACGTGAAGACGAGATCGGTTAGAAAATTATGCCATTTCCCAAAATAGAAGATGCCCGGAAATTAAACGACGAAGAACTTGCCAGTGAAATTATCTCCGTCAAACGAGAATTATTCGATCTGCGCTTTCAAAAAGCGACTGGCAATTTAGAAAAAACCCATCAATTCAAACACAATCGCCATCGTTTAGCCCAATTGATGACCGTAGAGCGGGAAAGACAATTGGCAGAACTAAAAGGAGTAACCAAGCCAGAAACATCAGAAGCAGAATCGGAATCCACCGAGCAAGCAGAATCAGAAGTAAGCCAAACAGAAACCCAACCAGAACAGGAATAAGCTCCAATGCCAATTAAAGAAAGAGAAGGAATGGTCGTCAGCGACAAAATGGATAAAACCGTAGTCGTCGCCGTTGAAAGCCGCGTTCCTCATCCAAAATACGGCAAAATCGTCGTCAGAACTAAAAAATACAAAGCTCACGACGAAGAAAATCAATGCAAAGCCGGCGATCGCGTCCGCATCAAAGAAACCAGGCCCCTAAGCCGCACCAAGCGATGGGCGATCGCAGAAATACTCGAATCGAGTGCGACTCAATAAAATAGCTCCTTATCTATTACTAAATATTAACCACCAACTATTAAATCCGTGATTCAACAACAGACATTTCTCAATGTGGCTGACAATAGCGGCGCGCGCAAACTAATGTGTCTGCGCGTCTTAGGGACTGGAAATTGCCGCTACGGCAAAATTGGCGACGTAATTATCGCCGTCGTAAAAGAAGCCATCCCCAATATGCCAATTAAAAAATCTGATGTTGTCAGAGCCGTAATAGTTCGTACTAAACATTCTCTCCGTAGAGATAGTGGCATGAGCATTCGCTTTGATGATAATGCTGCCGTAATTATTAATAACGACGGCAATCCTAAAGGTACTCGCGTTTTCGGCCCGGTAGCTAGAGAATTGCGAGAACGAAACTTCACTAAGATAGTATCTCTTGCTCCAGAGGTAATTTAAAATGGCTCAAAAACAAAAAAAAAGTTCCCCAAAACGTTACAAAATGCACGTTAAAAAAGGGGATACCGTACAAATAATTTCCGGCGCAGATAAAGGTAAAATCGGCGAAGTAACAGTTTCTTTACCTAAAGAAAGTAAAGTAGTTGTTAAAGGGGTGAATGTGAAAACAAAACACATGAAGCCCAAACAAGAAGGCGAATCCGGTCAAATTGTTACCTTTGAAGCTCCAATTCACAGCTCCAACGTTATGCTTTATTCTGAGAAAAAGAAAATAGCTAGTCGGGTCTGTTACACTTTTACCGAAGACGGTCGTAAAGTTCGGATGCTTAAAAAAACCGGAGAAGTAATCGATTGAATTATCGCTAAAAAAAATTCGCTCGCTCATCATCTTCAAGCCTATTTTCAGACTCTTTCCACTTCAAAAAGTTAAAGTTTAAAATTAACTATTCCTGACAAAGCCCAGGATAATAAAGCAGCAAAAACTATGACGCAACGACTCAAAACTGTATATCTAGAAACCATAGTTCCTAAACTTAAAGAGCAGTTCGGTTACACTAACATCCATCAAGTACCCAAGGTTGTCAAAATAACCGTTAACCGAGGTTTAGGAGAAGCATCGCAAAATGCCAAAGCTCTAGAATCTTCGATCGCAGAATTAGCAACTATCACCGGACAAAAACCAGTCGTTACTAGAGCCAAAAAAGCGATCGCCGGATTCAAACTGCGTCAAGGCATGCCCGTTGGAGTAATGGTAACGCTGCGATCGGAACGAATGTATGCTTTTTTAGATCGCCTAATTAGTTTGGCACTGCCTAGAATTCGAGATTTTCGCGGCATCAGTGCGAAAAGTTTCGACGGTAGAGGTAACTATACTCTCGGTATTAAAGAGCAACTAATCTTTCCCGAAATCGAATACGACAGTATCGAACAAATTCGCGGTATGGACGTATCGATTATCACTACAGCCAATACTGACGAAGAAGGCCGCGCCTTACTCAAAGAAATGGGGATGCCGTTCCGCACCAATTAAACAATCCTTACATCAATGGAGGGAGTAAAACCAAGAATGTCCTCAACAGATACAGTTTCAGATATGCTGACGCGCATTCGTAATTCCTGTTTAGTGCGTCATACAACTACAGTAGTACCTACCACCAGAATGACTCGCAGTATAGCTAAAGTGCTCAAACAAGAAGGCTTTATCGATAGCTACGAAGAAAATGGTGAAGGGATCAAAAAACACTTGATAATTACCCTGAAATATAAAGGTAAAAATCGTCAACCTATCATTCAAACCTTAAAAAGGGTCAGCAAACCTGGATTGAGAGTATATTCAAATCGTAAAGAATTACCTCGAGTTCTCGGAGGAATTGGCATAGCGATTATCTCCACATCTAAAGGAGTTATGAGCGATCGAGAAGCTCGCAACCAGGGCGTAGGTGGTGAAATACTTTGCTACGTTTGGTAAATAAAAAAATTCTTTTTAATAAATAATAGGAGTAGAAGCGATCGTGTCTCGTATTGGCAAACGCCCAATCCCCATTCCTAAAAAAGTCGAAATTAAAATCGATCGACAACACATTGTTGTCAAAGGGCCTAAAGGCGAATTAGAACGGGTTTTACCCACAAAAATAATCGTAGAAAAAAGCGAGGAAAATCTCTTAGTCAAAAGAGAAGACGAATCTCGCTTAGCCCGTCAAAGACACGGTTTGTGTCGTACCTTAGTTTCTAACATGGTAGAAGGAGTATCTTCAGGCTTTCAAAAACGCTTGCAAATCCAAGGAGTTGGCTACAGAGCGCAAGCACAAGGAAGCAAGTTAACCCTCAACGTCGGTTACAGTAAACCCGTTGAAATGCAAATGCCTCAAGGAATAGAGGTCAAAGTAGAAAGCAATACCCAAGTAATCGTCAGCGGCATTGATAAAGAAATTGTTGGCAATATAGCTGCTAAAATTCGTGCCGTTCGTCCTCCAGAACCATACAAAGGTAAAGGAATTCGCTATCTAGGCGAATTCGTCAGACGTAAGGCTGGTAAAGCAGGTAAAAAATAAATAGGCTATGAAATTAACTCGCAAACAACTAATTCAGCGTCGTCACCGCAGCTTGCGCGGTAAAGTCAGCGGTACTCCAGAACGTCCCAGACTAGCTGTTTTTCGCTCTAACAAACATATTTACGCTCAAGTAATAGATGATGTTGCTCAACACACTTTAGCTGCAGCATCAACACTCGAGCCAGATTTGAAATCTCAGATCTCATCCGGTGCTACCTGTACCGCTTCAGAAGCAGTCGGGAAATTAATTGCCGAGCGCAGCAGAGAAAAAGGTATTGAAAAAGTAGTTTTCGATCGCGGCGGAAACCTCTATCACGGTCGCATCAAAGCTTTAGCTGAAGCAGCTCGCGAAGCCGGATTAAACTTTTAAAGTCAAACAAAGGAGCAAAGTATCGATCGTGGCAAAACGTCGTAAAAGTAATCGCGCTAAAGAAAAAGATAGCAACTGGCAAGAACGAGTCATTCAGATCCGTCGCGTCAGCAAAGTTGTTAAAGGCGGTAAAAAATTAAGCTTTCGGGCGATCGTTGTCGTTGGCAACGAAAAAGGGCAAGTTGGAGTCGGCGTAGGTAAAGCCGGAGATGTAATTGGCGCAGTCCGCAAAGGGGTGGTTGATGCCAAAAAGCATTTAATCGAAGTATCTATTAATAAATCTAATTCGATTTCTCACGTCGCTAACGGCATTTCTGGAGGAGCAAAAGTATTCATGCGCCCAGCAGCACCAGGTACTGGGGTAATTGCTGGCGGTGCAGTTCGTACCGTCTTAGAACTATCTGGAATCAAAAATATCTTAGCGAAGCAATTAGGTTCTAACAATCCCCTCAACAACGCCAGAGCAGCTATCAATGCCCTCGAACAAATCAGAACTTTCTCTCAAGTAGCTCGAGACAGAGGCATTGCTTTAGAACAAATCTATACTTAAGTTAGGAGATAATAACTGATGAAATTAAACGATGCCGTACCTAAAGAAGGTTCTAAACGGCGCAGGAGAAGAGTAGGACGAGGCATATCTGCCGGTCAAGGGGCTAGTTGCGGCTTCGGTATGCGAGGACAAAAATCGCGATCGGGTACGGGAACGAAAGCAGGTTTTGAAGGAGGACAAATGCCTCTTTATCGTCGCGTCCCTAAATTAAAACACTTTACCCTAGTTAATCCCAGTTATTACACTATAATCAACGTCGAAAAATTAGCATCTTTACCCGCTAATACGGAAGTAACCCTCGACTCTTTAATTTCTGCAGGCATCATTACTACCGATGACGGCCCTCTGAAAATTCTTGGCAAAGGCGAATTAAATATTCCCCTTCAAGTTAAAGCTGCTGCTTTTACCAAAAGTGCCAAAGAAAAAATTGAAGCCGCTGGCGGTAGCTGCGAAATAATTGCCAGCTAAAACTGAAACTCGGGTTACTCTGTATGGGGAGACAGATATAAAACTTATAAAATAATAAGCTGATAAGAGGATAATTATCCTTTTCTTTTTGAGGTAATTTATTAATGGACGTAAGTCGAGGTAAAACGCCAACTGCTCAAGAAACATTCGTGCAGATGGCTCAAGCAGCAGGACTCAGGGGTAGAGTACTCGTAACTCTGGGCCTGCTTCTTTTAGTACGCTTTGGAATTTTTATTCCCATACCTGGAATAAATAGAGAAAATTTCGCACGAGCAATTGAAAACATCCCCGGATTGGGCTTTTTAGATATATTCACTGGCGGAGGGGTATCTGCCCTAGGGATTTTTGCCTTGGGAATTCTACCATTTATTAACGCCTCCATCATCATGCAGTTACTAACTGCTGCTATTCCCAAACTAGAAGACCTCCAAAAAAATGAAGGGGAAGCCGGAAGAAGGAAAATTTCCCAAATTACTCGCTATGTGGCTCTAGGGGGCGCAATAATCCAGAGTACAGCATTAACAACCACTTTACTCAACAGACCAGAAATTGCCACCAATCCTGGATTTGCTTTTGTTGCTGAAACCATTTTGGCTTTAACTGCCGGATCTATGTTTGTGATGTGGATTTCTGAGTTAATTACCGAACGAGGCATCGGTAACGGGGCATCTTTACTAATTTTTGTTAACATTGTTGCCGTCTTGCCCAGTACGTTAGGTAGTACGATCGAATTAGCCAACGATAACTTGCAAAGAGGAAACCGAGCTGTATTAGCGCAAATCGTAATTTTGTTACTGGTATTTTTAGTAACTATCGTCGGCATCGTCTTCGTTCAAGAAGGAACTCGTCGTATTCCGATTGTTTCTGCAAAAGTTCAAGTTGGTAAAAGATTTCGGAGGGAAAGAAAAAGTTATCTACCCCTCAGATTGGTTCAAGGCGGGGTAATGCCAATTATTTTTGCTTCTTCAGTATTAGTTTTACCTTCCTTTTTATCTGGCTTGCCATTTATTCAAGGAACACCAATTCTGCAGCGA
>JAAUYH010185204.1_pt1 | contig 13115 bp, 8 predicted proteins | sample 7278061 | NCBI WGS metagenome assembly JAAUYH01 (sample SAMN14350203, study PRJNA611818) | marine sediment metagenome | isolation source: surface marine sediment (0.6m) | place: French Polynesia: Moorea | collected 2018-08
AAATTATGTCTTGCAACCCCGAACGTCAGTTCATATGTTTTCCCACTAATCCCTAGCGGGGTTCCAAGCCATAATTTTTTATGGGACAAGAGATGTGCGGAATGTGGGATTTAAATTTAACTTCGATTTCAACACTGGTAGTTTAAGTTTTAATGGTCAACAATTCGCCACTTTACTCAACATAAATAACCCCTCTGACTTTATCACTAGCTTAGATATTATTCTGACTTAATTATGAATTTATCGGAAGAGTGAACAGGTATCTGTCCATTCTTCCCCAAAAACTTTCTATTTTGATTCAGTCTAGAATTGAAAAAATTTTTTTCCAAGATGGTAATTTCGATCACAGCTTTGGGAACAATGAAGAGGTAAGCAGCCTATGATTACTGCCTTATGTCCTCTTTGTCTTCTTCCAATTTAACGTCTACGAAACGCAGTCGGGCGGTTGCCCTGCGTAATTACTTTTCACCCTTCGGCAATAAACTGATCGAGGCCGGATACGTCGGGCCCGATCAAATGAAACAGGCCCTTGTGGAAACTCGCAACACCGGTCGTCCTTTAACAGAAGTGTTACAGGTGATGACTGGGGAACCTTTATCTCCCGATTTATTACGACAATATAAAAAACACCATTTATTTGAACTAAAAATCCTTTATGGTGTCGACTCCATCGATCCCGAAGTTTCTCCTGTCGCGGATCGTGAGATGGCCGAATTAATCAATGCCTTAATTCCTTTTGATATTTGCCGTCGCCATAAAATTTTACCCTTATCTCAATACGACGGGGAACCTCCTTCTATTTTGGTGGCTATGGTTGACCCGGATAACCTAGCAGCCCAAGATGACTTAAACCGCATTCTCAGGGCGAGAAATCTAGAGTTACGGCGCATGGTCATTACCCAAGAAGATTATGATCGTTTATTAGAACAGTATCATGAACTTCAAGGGGAAATTGACGAAGAAAATGAACGTCTCTCCAAAGAAGAAGCCCTCAAAAAAATGGCCGATCTGACGGACATTGTGGGTAACTTAGATGCTGCCATGTCCGAGGAAGATGACGACAGTCATGATGCTCTAGATTCCAATGATGCTGGCCAAGCACCGGTCATTAATTTAGTCAATAAAATCCTCGCCAAAGCACTTCAGGAAGGCACGTCCGATATTCACGTTGAACCCCAAGAAGAAACCTTAAGAATTCGTTTCCGTAAAGATGGGGTACTACAACAAGCGTTTGATCCCCTACCCCGAAAAGTGACTCCGGCGGTGGTAGCGCGGTTTAAAATTATGGCGGATCTCGATATTGCCGAACGTCGTCTTCCTCAAGATGGTAAAATTCGACGCATTTATCAAGGTCGAAAAGTGGATTTTCGGGTTAATACCTTACCCAGTCGCTACGGTGAAAAAGTTTGTTTACGGATCTTAGATAACTCTGCCACTCAGTTAGGGTTAGATAAACTCATTACCAACCAAGAAACCCTACAAATCGTCCGAGATTTGGCCAGTCGTCCCTTTGGTTTATTGCTAGTAACAGGACCAACCGGTTCGGGTAAATCCACCAGTTTATATTCAGTCTTAGCCGAAAGAAATAACCCTGGGGTGAATATTAGTACCGCCGAAGATCCCATCGAATACTCGTTACCCGGTATTACCCAGGTGCAGGTGATTCGAGAAAAAGGCATGAACTTTGCCTCTATTTTACGGGCATTTATGCGACAAGATCCCGACGTGATCCTGGTGGGGGAAACCAGGGACGTAGAAACGGCAAAAACCGCCATTGAAGCAGCGTTAACCGGACACTTAGTATTAACCACCTTACACACCAATGACGCGCCAGGGGCCGTTGCCCGTCTCGATGAAATGGGGGTAGAACCCTTTATGATTTCTGGGGCGTTATTAGGGGTATTAGCACAACGATTAATGCGTCGGGTGTGTAGCGAATGTCGAGTGCCTTACCACCCCACCAAAGCAGAATTAGCCCGTTTTGGTCTATCCGCCTCCAACGATGAAGAAATGACCATTTATAAGGCCAATAAATTAACAGCCGATGAAATTGCCGAAGCCAAACAAAAGGGAACCCTTTGTCAAAAATGTGGCGGGAGTGGTTACAAGGGACGGGTGGGGGTGTATGAAGTGATGCGGAATACGGAACGCATTCAAAGCCTGATCAACGAAGGGGCCACCACCGATCGCATCAAAGAAGCAGCCGTCGAAGAAGGGATGATTACCATCCTCGCTTACAGTTTACAACTGGTTCAAGAAGGTCATACCACCCTAGAAGAAGTGGAACGGGTGACGTTTACGGATACGGGGCTGGAAGCGGAATTGAAAGCCAAGCGTAAAAGTTCCCTGGAGTGTAAAACCTGTTCTGCGGGCCTTGAACCGGAGTGGGTTGACTGTCCCTACTGTATGACTCCCAGATTTACCTAATTACTAACCTCATTCAATTTTAAGGAGAAAATCCAATGGATATGATGATTGAAGACTTGATGGAACAACTTGTGGAAATGGGGGGTTCCGATATGCACATTCAAGCCGGTGCGCCCATTTATTTTCGCATTAGTGGTAAACTTGCCCCTATTGATGAAGAACCGTTGTCGCCCCAAGAAAGTCAAAAATTGATTTTCAGTATGCTCAATAATTCTCAACGAAAAGAGTTAGAACAAAACTGGGAATTGGACTGTTCTTATGGGGTAAAAGGGTTGGCACGATTTCGGGTCAATGTGTATAAAGAACGGGGGTGTTACGCGGCTTGTTTACGGGCGTTATCCTCGAAAATTCCTAATTTTGAACAGTTAGGATTACCGAATATTGTACGGGAAATGGCTGAACGGCCACGGGGAATGGTGTTAGTGACGGGTCAAACTGGATCGGGCAAAACGACAACGTTAGCAGCGATTTTAGACCTGATTAATCGCACTCGCCAAGAACATATTTTAACCGTTGAAGACCCCATCGAGTATGTTTTTCCTAATATTAAAAGTCTCTTTCATCAACGACAAAAAGGGGAAGATACCAAGTCTTTTGCTAATGCTTTAAAAGCCTCTTTACGGGAAGATCCTGACATCATTCTGGTGGGGGAAATGCGGGACTTAGAAACCATTAGTTTAGCCATCACCGCAGCAGAAACAGGACACTTAGTTTTTGGTACGTTACACACTAATTCAGCCGCCGGTACGATTGACCGTATTGTGGACGTATTTCCCGCTAATCAACAAGCTCAAATTCGGGCGATGTTGTCGAACTCATTGATTGCTGTTTTTAGTCAATCTTTAGTTAAGAAAAAGAATCCCAAACCGGGTGAGTTTGGTCGGGCAATGGCGCAAGAAATTATGATTGTAACCCCTGCTATTGCTAACCTGATGCGAGAAGGAAAAGCGGGTCAAGTTTATTCCGCGATTCAAACAGGAATGAAATTGGGAATGCAAACGATGGAACAAGCATTGGCTAACTTAGTCGTGAGTGGTTCAGTTGCCTTTGAAGAAGCCATTTCTAAAAGTGGTAAACCCGATGAATTACAACGTTTAGTGGGGGGTGCTACTATGGCGATGAAGTCTAAATCTCGTCGTTAAAATCCTATCGTTAATTGCCGTTTATTTTGTATCCAAGAAAATGCCTACTTACGTCGCTCAAGTCAAAGACTTAAAAGGAAAAATTTCTAAGCAAAAAGTAGAAGCAACTTCCCCTGAACAAGCCAGGGCAATGCTTCGACAGCAATATCCTGCTATTGGAAAAATCAGTGAAGCGGGAATGCAGTTTGATTTCTCAGGTATCAGCGGGGCTTTAAATAACGTTACTGTTAAAGATAAAGCTGTCTTCTCTCGTCAATTTTCTGTAATGATTAATGCAGGGGTTGCTATTGTTCGTTGTTTGGGAGTTTTATCCGATCAAGCTGGTAACCCTAAAATGAAAAAAGCGTTACTTGCTATTAGTGCAGAAGTACAGCAAGGGATTAGTTTGTCGGAAGCTTTAGAAAAGCATCCTGACTGTTTTGATCAACTGTATGTCAGTATGGTAGAAGCAGGAGAAACAGGGGGGGTACTCGATGAAGTGTTAAACCGTTTGGCGAAACTTCTAGAAGATATGGCTCGACTACAAAACCAAATTAAATCTGCTATGGCTTATCCGGTTACAGTTGGTATGTTAGCGGTCATTGTTTTCTTTGCTATGACTATCTTTTTAATTCCAGTTTTTGCGGGAATTTTTGAAGATTTAGGAGCAGAATTGCCAGCGTTAACCCAATTTATGCTTTACTTAAGTGGCATTATGAGAAGTTGGAAAATTCTGATTCCAATTGTGGGATCGATTGCTTTTGTTATCGGTATTAAACAATACTATAAAACCCCTGTAGGTCGTCTGCAAATTGATAAATTTCTCTTAAAAATGCCTTTGTTTGGTGACTTAAATGAAAAGTCTGCAGTTGCCCGTTTTTGCCGAGTTTTTGGGACGTTAATGCGTTCTGGTGTTCCTATTTTAACCTCCTTAGAAATTGTTTGTAACACGGTTGGAAATAAGGTTATTGCTAATGCAGTGGCTGGGGCCCAAGCGGAAATTCAACAAGGGGGTATGATGAGTTTAGCCCTACAAAATGCTAACGTTTTTCCTCAGTTAGCTATTCAAATGATTTGTATTGGGGAAGAAACAGGGGAACTGGATGCCATGATGATGAAAGTGGCTGATTTTTATGAAGATGAAGTCGAACAAGCGGTCAAAGCATTAACCAGTGTTATTGAACCGTTAATGATGGTGGGTATTGCTGGTATGGTAGGGGTTATTCTTCTATCGATGTATTTACCTATGTTCAAAATTTTCGATCAACTGGTATAAAAAATTGGTCAAGATTTCAAATTTATAGAGACGTTTTCCTAAACGTCTCTATAATAGTTTTATAGCAGTTTTCATATCAATAGACTAACGATGAACATAAAAATTCCCCCCCACACTCCCCACCCCTCCCACACTCCCCACACTCAACTTGACTAGAATATTGATACACCCAATTGAAAACTGCTATTAGGGCTTATTTTATTATTAAAGGTGTTATGTCGATTAAACCATCTCATTACGAACAACTTTTATGTGAATATAGCGATCGCTTGGGGGCTATTTCTCTCTTAAAACAGCATCGTTCTTATCTGGAAATGATCCCTAGTTTACGTCGTCCTGAAGAAAGTTTAATTACCATTCCTTTACCGGTTGTTAAAGTTCGTCAACGGAAAGCATTAAGTGAAAGTAATTTAATGTCTCCGAGTATCCAAGAAGCGATTCAGTTACCTTGTGATTTAGCGATTATTATGTGTGACCCAGAATGGAAAATTAAATTAGGGTCTGAAATTCTTATTTTTATTCATCGTCCTGATGAAGATTTTTCCCATTTATTAAGTCGTTGGCGACAAACTCAAATTCATTTAGATAAAGATTATGAATGGTTAATGCCTGAAACAGAAGCCCATATGTTAAGTGAAGGAGGGGAGAAAGTTCATCCTTTATTTGTGGTATTTGAACATACCTTAGACAGAATTAAAAAAGGATTAAATGGGGCTTGTTTACCTTATATTGTTCGACAGGCTATCCCCGAAGAAACTGAGGAGATTTTAGAACCTATGTCTGAATAATAATAGGGTTCTGTAACGAATTACATAAAACTTCTCTTAAAAGAACTGGGCAAAAAATTGGAAATTGTTAATCACAGCGAGGATAAACAGGATGAACTGATGGAAGACTTAATCGCAATTATCACCTCGTTTTGTTCTCGAATTTACGGATTAAGAAGGTCGAAAAGAAAAACTGAAAAAATCATAGCAGAGTTAAAATCAAATGGATCAAAATGAAATTAGTTGAAAGACATATTATAAAGTGCTAATCCCTCTCTCCATCGCCCCATCTCTCCATCTCCCCGTCACCCCGTCACCCCGTCACCCCATCTCCCCATCTCCCCATCTCCCCGTCTCCCCGTCACCCCGTCACCCCGTCACCCCGTCACCCCGTCACCCCGTCACCCCATCTCCCCGTCTCCCCCTCAGTCTCAATGACCAAATTAAATAATGAACAGCTTAGGTGACGACGGTGATGGTGTAAACTTCAAGATTTAAGGTTAAATAATAGAAAATATATCAAGAAAATCTATGTCGTCACCGTCTAAGCGAATATTATTTATCAGCAATGGCCATGGAGAAGATAACCACTCATCCTACGTCATAGAAACCCTATTGCAACTATATCCTAATCTAGAAGTGGCGGCTATGCCCATTGTAGGGGAAGGAAACGCCTATCGTCGCTTAGATGTTCCGATTATTGGCCCTACCCAAAATATGCCCTCTGGAGGCTTTTCTTATATTAACCGTTTGCGTCTGTTGACAGACCTAAAAGCGGGGTTAGTGGGGTTAACCTGGCGACAGTTACAAGCGGTTTGGCAATACGCCCCCAGTTGCGATTTAATTATGGCAACCGGTGATACTGTATCTCAAGGGTTTGCTTATTCGACGGGTTATCCCTATGTTTCCTTTATTTCCTGTTTATCTGCGTTATATGAAGGAACGTTAAAGGTTGGTCCGTTTATTGGCACTTTTTTGCGATCGCCTCGTTGTTTAGCGGTGTTTACGAGAGATCCCTACACTGCTAAAGATTTAAAAAAACAAGGCATCGGCAAAGCCCAGTTTGGGGGTATTCCTTCCCTAGATAAATTATACCCCACAGGCAAAGATTTGCACCTAAAATCAGATGTTCCTATGGTGGCTTTATTGCCCGGATCACGACTTCCTGAAGCAGTTCGTAATTTTAAATTACAACTCAATCTTATCTTAGAACTTATTAAAGTAATGCCCCCCGAAAAAATACAATTTCGGGCTGCCTTAGTTCCCAAATTAATGCAAGAATTAACAACAATAGCCCATAGTGAAAGCTGGCAATATGAAGATAATAAATTAAGCTATCAAACCGATCAAGGAATCGTAGAAGTTTTCTGTTATTCTGATGCCTTTAATGACATTTTACACAACTGTACGTTAATGTTAGGAATGGCAGGGTTAGCGGTGGATCAAGGCATTGCTTTAGGCAAACCTGTAATTCAAGTACCAGGAGAAGGCCCCCAGTTTACCTATGAGTTTGCAGAAGCCCAAACCCGTCTGATTGGCAGTTGCGCCCAAACTATCGGTAAAGGACCTGCTACCAACGAAACCCTCAAAGAAGCAGCGAAATGTGTGGCTAAAACTGTTACGAATCAAGCTTATTTAGAAGCCTGTGAAGTGGAAGGAAAAGCTCGTTTTGGTCCTCCTGGGGCTTCTGAAAGAATTGCCCGTTTTATATTAGCTAATTTGGGGGTTAATGAAGCATAATTATAGTTAAAATGATTAGTCTCGTTTCTAAGATTCAAGTTATCCTTAAGATAGGAGACACATTTAATAGGAGTTAAACCCATGAGTCAAACACCCATTACCGTTACTTACTCGTTAGAAGAAATCTTAAAAGAGATCAATAGTAAGTTAGATAAAATAGATGAGAAATTTGAGACTAAGTTTGAAAAAGTTGAAACCAAATTGGATAAAATTGATGAACGTCTCACTAAACTTGAAATTGGATAAGCTGAAATCAAAACAGAAATAAAAGGAATTAATAAAAGATTAGATTCACAAGAATTTATTAATCGTTCTATTGCTATTGGAGTTATTGTTGCTTTAGTGACTGGTGTGGTTAAATTGTTTTTCCCAAATTTCCCTAATCTACCTCATTAATTATCTGATTTTTATCATCTCGAAAAAATAAATTTTGTGTTATAATAGCCTTTTGCTTTTGTTGAATTCGTAATCCTAATGAAAAAACGATCAAATTGGTGGAGATTATTACCTTATTTATTAACAGAATGGCCGTCATTATTAAAAGGATTTTTATGTATTTTAGGCTTTGTTTTAATTACCTTAGCGTTACCTTATTTAGCGGGACAAGTTTCTTTATATATTGGACAAGGTAATCTTCAGCAAGTAGCCTATTGGTTGGGTTTAGGAACTTTAGCCTTTTTAATTAGAGGTATTTTTCAATACGGGCAAAATATCTTTATGATTGATGCTTCTTTAGAAATGGTGTTAAATGTTCGTAAGAAAGTTTATGCCCATTTACATAAGTTAGGACTCGATTATTTTGAAACAGCAAAAACAGGTGATTTAACTTATCGTCTCACAGAAGATATTGACAAGGTAGGGGAAATTGTTGATAAACTATCCCATCAATTTGTTTCTAATGTACTGCAATTAATTGTTATCCCTGCCTATATGTTTTATCTGAACTGGCAGCTAACCATTGCTAGTTTAATTTTAGCCCCTTTAATGGCTACTTTAGTCGGTATGTTTGGCGAAAAGTTATTAATACTTTCTCGTCGCAGTCAAAATCAAATTTCTAATCTTTCTTCCTTATTAACGGAAATTTTTAGTGGTATTCGAGTGGTTAAAGCTTTTGCAGCACAAGATTATGAAGTAGAACGATTTGCCCAAGAAGCTAAACAAAATCGTCAAGCAAGGTATAGAGCAGAAAAACTCAAAGCCACCCAATATCCTGTGGTGGGATTTTTAGAAGCTGTGAGTATTATGTCCCTCTTTTTTATTGGAGGATGGCAAATTTCTCAAGGTAATTTAAAATCAGAAGAATTTGTTAGTTATTTAGCGGCTGTTGCCATATTATTACATCCCATCGATTTAATGACCAGTAATTATAATGAATTTAAACAAGCAGAAGCATCGGTAGATCGTATTTTTGAATTAATGGATGAAGAACCCACCGTCATCGAAAAATACAATAGTTTAACCTTGCCAGAAGTGACAGGAAAAGTCGAATATTGTGACGTTAGTTTTGCTTACAAATCAGATAAACCTGTCCTTAGAAAACTCAGTTTATTAGCACAACCAGGACAAATTATCGCCTTAGTGGGGTCATCTGGTGCAGGAAAAACCACCTTAGTTAATTTACTACCTCGTTTCTATGATCCCCAAGATGGACAAATTTTAATCGATGGCATTAATATTAAAGAGGTTAGTTTAAAAAGTTTACGCCGACAAATTGGAATTGTTCCCCAAGAAACAACTTTATTTTCAGGAACTATCGCTCAAAATATTGCTTATGGCCAAGAAGAATTAGACTATGAAGCAATCGAAAATGCTGCAAAAATTGCCAATGCACACTCATTTATTAGTCAATTTTCTCAAGGATATCAAACTTGGGTAGGAGAAAGAGGAGTTAACCTTTCCGGGGGACAAAAACAAAGAATTGCGATCGCCAGAGCCGTCTTATTAAATCCCCGTATTATGATATTAGATGAAGCCACATCGGCCCTTGATTCCGAGTCAGAAGCGTTGGTACAAGAAGCATTGGAAAGAGTAATGGAAAATCGTACCGTTTTCGTCATTGCTCACCGTTTAAGTACCGTCCGTCGTGCTGATTGTATTTTAGTCTTAGAAAAGGGTCAAGTGGTAGAGTCCGGAACCCATGATGAATTATTGGCTAAAGAAGGCCGTTATGCTAAGTTTTATAAGCAACAATACGCTAAAGGTTCAGAAGAATTTTAATTAGCTTGATTTAATGATCTGGAGAATTTTTGAAGTTAAACGCTTCAATAAAACTTTACATATCCAATTAAACTAACTCTATTTCAGCCTTATGTTAATTTTTTTTTCTAATTATGATCTATTGTAAACAAGATTTGAATCTTTAATAAGATATCAGAAAATTTAGCAAAATACTGTTACCGACAAAATAAATAAGGTTATAAGAAAAGTAGTTGCCAGAATTTAGAAAAAAATTCCCTAAATTTTAGCCAAGATTTCCTTAATTATTGTTGTACTTTCTAATGAGAGATATTGTTGTAACTTGTGGTATTGCTATAGGGACATTACCCTTATTCATATTAGTGAAACCAGTTAACGGTGTTACCTTAGACTTACTTCCCCAAACCCAAAACGTCACCCTGGGAGAGTCAGTTATTATTGATGTCCAAATTTCAGAATTAGGTAACGGTATTGCTCCATCTGTAGGGGGATTTCAGTTACAATTGGATTATGATCCTGGGGTATTAACTTTTGATGATATAACCTTTAGTGGGTTAATTGATTTATCCAATTTAGGAACTCAAAGTTTTGATTCATCAACCCCTGGAATGTTTTTCTTTGGGGATGCTTCCTTAGATTCTCCTGCAGAGTTAAATTCAGCACAACCCGATACTTTTAGTTTAGCAAATATTGAATTTATTGGCAGTGGAATTGGGACAAATAGTCCACTAAACTTAAGTATTATTGAGATCGTGGATGAAAATTTTATTGAGTTTGATCCAGTTACACAAAATGATGCTACAGTGACAGTTAATCCGGCTACAACTCAAGTTCCAGAATCTAGCTTAGGACTAACGGTTTGGGGACTGTTATTAGGATTGTCTTGGATGATTACTAAAAAAAAGCAATCCCTTTGAATTAAGTTTTTTCATAGTAACTAACCATTTTTTCTAGAATTAGGTCATTTATTCTTGTCTATTAAAGACCTTTCTAGATAGTTCAAGCTCTGTTGTTTCCTACCTTTTAAATTTTATTCTTTTATCTTAGAAATTGATTCATAGATTTCTAAATTAATTATTGTTGGAGTCATCAATTATGGAATTTTCTGATACCAATCCAAATATCTCAGAAGAAGCAAACATATTAATCCCTGAAACAACAGATAATCCTTTAGAATTATCACAAACTTCTTCACAACAATTAAACAGTTTTGAAAATCAACAAGTAGAAGAAACAGCAGAATTATTAGCTGATTCTATAGCAGAAATGTCTATACCTGTAGTAGAAGAAATTACTGTTATGGGAGATATGACAGGAGACGGAGGGTTGGATTTTGATGACGTTCGAGAATTATTACGGAGTTATCGTTCAGGAATGATAGACCCCGATGATCCCAGAGATATTAATGGAGATGGTCGACTTTCTTTATTAGATATAAGAGAATTAGGTTTAGTTGTTAGAAATAATACCGATAAAACTGCGCCTAATTTTTTAGTAGGTTTAGTGAATGATACAGGAAGCTTAAATAATGATCAATTAACATCAGATCCGAGTATTTCAGGAACATTAAGTGATGAGAGTCTAATTACTCGATTTACAGCAGGATTTAATGATACTTCTGTGGATAACTATGTCAATATTCTGGGAGTATTGAATGAAGATGGAACATTTTCTCTTGACGAAACCCAACTACAAGAAATTAATAATAATAATCCTTTAGAGGATGGAGAACACACCTTACATTTCTTCACTAAAGATCAATGGAATAATATTACAACCTTTGATATTAATTTTGTTTTAGATAGTAATGCACCCAATATAGGGGTTTCTTTATTAAATGATCTAGGAATTAGTGACACAGATAATATTTCCTCTGACCCTACTTTAACAGGAAATATTACTGATTTTAGTGATATAGAAACCTTAGAAATAAGGAACACGTTAGAACCCATTGTGGGTCTTACTATTGCAAGAGATATTACTAATTTAATTGACGCTGATGGTAACTTTATAGTTAATACAGATATTTTATCCCAAATTATTCCTTTATCTCCTTTATTCAGTGACTCTGTCTATTTAGTAGGAACAGATAGGGTAGGAAATGTCAGTAGTCCCCTTGAATTTAGTTTTACAGTAGACAGTCAAAAACCTCTTTTAAGCATCGTTTTAGGGGTTCCAAATAATTTATTACTAGGAAATGTTCAAGATAATCCACTTGGAGATACAGGAGTCGCTACTTTAACTATTCAAATTGATGAAGGAGAAATTACTGATATTCCTTTTTCAGAAGGTGAACAATTTACCGTCAGTTTAAATGATTTTAATTTAACATCAGGAGAACATCTCGTTACAATTACTGCAACTGATGTTGCTGGAAATAATATAATATCTAGTCAGAATATTATTGTTGATAATGCGTCAGCACAATTGACCATCGGATTAACGAATGATACGGGAAGAAGTGACAGCGATAATATTAGTAGTATTTTAGGAATCACAGGAACTTTAATTGATGATAATCCTATTACTACCTTTGAAGCAGGATTAAATAATGGTGGAACTTTAGACGTTTTAGATACCTTGCAACCCGATGGCACTTTTATCTTTGATGAAGCTAAATTATTAGAGATTGCAACAGCAAGTTTAGTGGGTTTAATACCAGGAGAATATACCCTGAATTTAACCTTTAATGATGGTGAAACTATACTTCGTTCAGAAGATTTTACCTTTACTTATGATCCCATTCCTACTTTTCCCACAGTAACCACAAATTTCAGTCAACCCATTACAGAAACTACTCTATTAACGGGAAGTATTGTTGAAGATTTATCAGGTTTAGACAGATTAACTTATCGTTTTGGTGAGGGAGAAGAAATCGATATTATTGTTGATGAATTTGGCAATTTTTCTCAACCTTTTGATTTAACAGGAGTACCCAATGGAATTTATGATATATTTATTGAGTCAGTGGATATTGCTGGAAATGGTTTAGGTCTATCACTAGACAATATAATAGTCGGTGATATCAATATTCCTAATTTAACTTTGAATTTAGTGGACGATACAGGTGTCAGTAATAATGATAGCATTACCCAAAATTTTTCTTTTATTGGTACAGTAACGGATGAAAGTGAGATTACAATTTTAGACGTAACTTTAACTAATTCTACTACTGGTTTTAGTAATACTATTTCTATTTTAAATGAAGTACAACCCGATGGAAGTTTTGCCATAGATGAAACCGTTTTACAGCAAATTAACCAAGGACAACCTTTAACTGATGGTAACTACAGGTTATTTGTTGAGGTAAGTGATGAGTTCGGAAATTCAGGAATTTTATTTAATCCTTTCTTAGTTTTAGATCGAGAAAATCCCAGTTTAACTATTAATACTCCTATGAATAATGGAAGTATTAATGAAGGCGATCGCATTATAGGAAATACGGACGGAACGGGTTCAGAAATTGCTAGTATTAGTTATCAATTTAATGACGGTGTAATCATTCCAATTACGGTTGATAATGACGGCAATTTTGATCAAGTATTAGACTTAACAGGGTTAGACATAGGAGAACAAATATTAACCCTA
>JAAUYH010137979.1_pt1 | contig 13114 bp, 11 predicted proteins | sample 7278061 | NCBI WGS metagenome assembly JAAUYH01 (sample SAMN14350203, study PRJNA611818) | marine sediment metagenome | isolation source: surface marine sediment (0.6m) | place: French Polynesia: Moorea | collected 2018-08
CACCGACTTCCCGCGCAAGGTTGTCACCCACGACCACCTGCGCATCCCCATGCCCGATGGCATAGAGCTCGCCGCCCGCCTCTGGCTGCCTGAGGATGCAGAAACCAACCCGGTGCCCACGATCCTCGAACACCTGCCCTATCGCAAGAACGACGGCACCATCGCGCGGGATGAACTGACCCACCCTTACATCGCCGGCCATGGCTATGCCTGCCTGCGTGTCGACATGCGCGGCAATGGCGACAGCGAGGGGCTGATGTTCGACGAATATGAGCAACAGGAATGGGACGACGCCATCGCGGTGATGGAGTGGATCGCCGCCCAATCCTGGAGCACCGGCGACTGGGGCATGATGGGCATCAGTTGGGGGGGCTTCAATGCGCTGCAGGTGGCAGCCTTGCAGCCCAAGGGGTTGAAGGCGGTCATCTCGCTTTGTTCGACGTCCGACCGCTACGCCGACGACATCCACTACAAGGGCGGCTGCATGCTGGGCGAAAACCTAGGCTGGGCCGCACAGATGCTGGCCTATTCCTCCCGCCCGCCGGACCCGATGTTCGTCGGCGACGAATGGCGCGAGATGTGGCTTAAGCGCCTGGAATCCCAACCGCTTCTTCTGGGAACCTGGCTCGAACATCAAACGCGAGACGCGTACTGGAAACATGGGAGCATCTGCGAAGACTGGGACGCCGTCGAGGTCCCCGTCCTCTCGATCGGCGGCTGGCACGACGGCTACCGGAACACGGCTGCCGCGCTGGTTCGGAACCTGAAGACCGCGAAGGCCATTGTCGGCCCCTGGAACCACAAGTACCCGCATTTCGCCGGGCCCGAGCCGCGCATCGGGTTCCTTCAGGAAGCGCTTCGCTGGTGGGATCACTGGCTGAAGGGCAAGGAGACGGGCGTGGAGCAAGACCCGCGCGAGCGGCTTTACGTGATGGACACGATCAAACCCGAACGCTGGGTCGAAAGCCGCCCCGGCCGCTGGGTCGGCCTCGACGGCGAGAGCGAGATTCGGTCCCTTCCGTTCACAAACACGACGACAGAGGTGAAGTCACCGCAGCATTGTGGCGCGGCGGGCGGCGAATACTTCCCCTTTGCCTTCGGTCCGGAATTGCCTGCGGATCAAACCGAGGATGATGCGTTGTCGGCCTGCTTCGATTTCGAGGCCACCACAGAAGACACGGTCATCATTGGAGCGCCCAGTGTGGACCTGACGATCATTCCGAAGGGCACCACCGGACAACTCGCCGTCCGGCTGTGCGACCTGTCCCCGGACGGCACCTCCGCCCTGATCGCCCATGGGTTTCTGAACCTGACGCATCACAAAAGCCACGAACAACCGAGCGCGCTAAGCCCTGGCGAACCGATCGGGATCACCGTCCCGCTGGACCAATGCGCCTACAAGATACCAAGGAGCCACAAGCTCCGCATCGCTATCTCGACCGCCTACTGGCCCTTTATCTGGCCCGATCCCGAAAACGCTGGCATCACCCTGACGAGCGGGACGCTCCGCCTGCCGGTCCGGCAGGCGCCCTTTGACCAGATCACCTTCCCCGAACCGGAAGGCGCGCGCGCCTGGCAGCACGACACCCTCCACTCCGCCGAGATGACGAGGAGGACTCACGAAAACTGCGGGCACCACGTCACCGAGATCGACACCGACAACGGCCAGACCCGCGACAGCACCCATGGCCTGACGGTGCACTCCTTTTGCCGCGAATCTTGGGGCATTCGTCCCGACGATCCGCTTTCGGCCGAGGCCGAGATCAAATGGGCCACAGGGCTCAAACGCGACGACTGGCAAGTGCGCACGCTCTGCGACGCCTACCTGACGGCCGACGCCACCCATTGGCACCTGAAGGCCAAGATCAGCGCCTTCGAGAACATGGACGACCTGATCTTCGAACGGGAATTCAAGCGTTCCATCCCGCGAGATCACCTCTGATCTTCGCCCGTTCCGAAATATCCCCGCCGGAGGCACACTGCGCTTTGCGGCACGCGAAGCGCACAAAACCTCGTGTGCGTGCGCCAGCACGCCCCTTTTGTTGGGCTTCCGGTTGTCAACACCGCGACGCTTGGCCTAGGCTGAGATCAAAACACCGGGGGGTGAACCGTTTTGCATCCGATCCTGACGACCGTGCTTCAGCGCCTGGCCATGGGCGTGATCACACTGTTCTTCGTCTCGATCATCATCTTTTCCTCGATCGAATTCCTGCCGGGCGACTTCACCGAAGCCGTCCTCGGCCAGTCGGCCACCGAGGAAACGGTGGCCGCCTTCAGAAAAGAGCTCGGGCTCGATAAACCCGCCTATATCAGGTACATAGACTGGATCGGCGCTGTCATGCAGGGCGATCTCGGCCAGTCCTTTTCCGGGCGCGCCGCCTCGGGCGTCGACCGGTCGCGCTCGGTCGCAGATCTCATCGGACCGCGCCTTCAGAACACGCTTTTTCTAGCCGCCATGACAGCCATCGTCGCCGTGCCGCTGGCGCTCTTTCTGGGCATCACAGCCGCGCTCTGGCGGGGCTCCATCTACGACCGCAGCGTCAACGCCGTCACGCTCTCAACCATTTCGATGCCGGAATTCCTAGTCGCCTACCTGCTGATCCTGCTCCTGGCGTCGCTTAACCCAATCTTCCCGAGCCTCGCCAATATCACAGCAGAATCGCCTTTCTGGGAAAGGGTTTACAAGTGCGCCCTGCCCGCGATGACACTGCTCTTGGTGATTGTCGCGCACATGATGCGGATGACGCGCGCGGCTATCATCAACCTCTTGGCCTCGCCCTATATCGAGATGGCGCGACTGAAGGGCCTATCGCCCGCAACCGTCATTTTACAGCACGCACTGCCCAACGCCTGGGCTCCCATCGCCAACGTGATCGCCTTTAACCTGGCCTATCTGGTCGTGGGCGTCGTGGTGGTCGAGGTCGTCTTTGTTTATCCCGGCATCGGTCAACTGATGGTCGACAGCGTGACCGCGCGCGACATCCCCGTCGTGCAGGCCTGCGCACTGATCTTCGCTGCGACGTACATAATGTTGAACCTGATCGCCGACATCATCTCGATCGTTACCAACCCAAGGCTCTTGCACCCACGATGACCGAAACCTATTCCGCAAAAGACGAGGTCGGTCAGGTCCGGCAAAGGCGCAGCCGCTGGGACCGAGCGTGGATCGAGCTGAAGAAAGCGCCCCTGACGGCCTGGTTCGGCATGATCGTCATCTTGCTTTATGTCTTCGTCGCGATCTTCGCGCCGCTCATCGCGCCATATGGCGAAGCAGAGGTTCACCCTCAACCCTATGCCCCCTGGTCGTCGGAGTTCATCTTTGGCACGGACCAGATCGGTCGGGACGTGTTCTCGCGCCTGATCTACGGCGCGCGAAACACCATCGGCATCGCCTTCATGACGACCATTCTGGCGTTCATCATCGGTGGCGGGCTGGGGTTGATCGCCGCGATCAACCAGGGCTGGCTGGACCAGATCATCAGCCGCGCCGTCGATGTACTCATGGCGATCCCGGCGCTGATCTTTGCGCTGATGCTTCTGTCGATCTTCGGATCAAGCGTCTGGTCGCTGGTCGTCATCATCGCTTTGCTGGACTCGACCCGCGTCTTCCGTCTGACCCGCGCCGTGTCGATGAACGTGGTCGTCATGGACTATGTCGAGGCCGCGCGGTTGCGCGGCGAGGGCCTGGGCTGGGTCATGCGACGCGAGATCCTGCCCAATATCCTGCCGCCCCTTGTTGCCGAGTTCGGATTGCGCTTCTGCTTCGTCTTCCTGACGATCGCGGCTCTGTCTTTCCTGGGCGTGGGCATTCAGCCACCAACGGCTGACTGGGGCTCGATGGTGAGGGACAATGCAAGCCTGATCCAGTTCGCCCAATACGACCTTAAGGCCGGGCTGACACCAATCCTTCCCGCCGCCGCCATCGCGCTCTTGACGATTGCGGTGAACTTCGTCGTCGATTGGTTCCTGATCAAGACAAGCGGGCTGCGCGATGAGGTGTGAGCCTGATATCGCCGCGCGTACCGCGCGTCGACCAACTGGGGGAGCGCTGCTCCCCCAGACCCCCTCGGGATATTTTCGGGCCGATGGAGGAGTGACGCGTTGAGTGACTTGCTGCTGAACATGAAGAACGTGGTCATCGACGGGTTTTCCGACGAGCGGTGGCACGAGATCATCAAGGGCGTCGACCTGACCCTGAAGCGGGGTGAGGTCCTGGGATTGATCGGTGAATCAGGCGCCGGCAAATCCACGTTGGGCCTTGCGGCCATGGGATTTGCCCGCCCGGGCTGTCGCCTGACCAGCGGCGAGATCTGGTTCGATGGCGTCGATCTGATGAAGGTCTCGGAGCGTGAACGACAGGCACTTCGCGGCTCGCGCATTGCCTATGTCGCGCAATCCGCGGCAGCCGCCTTCAACCCCGCCCACAGGCTGATCGACCAGACGGTCGAGGCCACGGTGCGCCATGGCCTGCGCCCCGCGTCGGAAGCCGAAGAGGACGCCAAGGCGCTTTACGAGGCCATGGACCTGCCCGAGCCCCAGACCATCGGTTTTCGGTATCCGCATCAGGTCTCGGGCGGGCAATTGCAGCGCGCCATGACCGCCATGGCGATGAGCGCGCGGCCCGATCTGATCATTTTCGATGAACCGACGACCGCGCTGGATGTCACGACCCAGGTCAACGTGCTGGCCGCGATGAAGGACGCGGTCGAGCGGTTTGACACCGCCGCGATCTATATCACCCACGACCTTGCCGTGGTTGCGCAGATGGCGGACCGTATCAAGGTGCTGCGCTATGGCGAAGAGGTGGAAGAGGCCGAAACGCGCCAAATGCTGGCTGACCCGAAGCACCCCTATACAAAGTCGCTTTGGGCGGTCCGCAGCCTGCAGAAGCCCAGCGAACCGGCGGAGGAGACGATCCTGTCGCTGGAGAATGTCACCGCGTCCTATGGCACGGTGCCGGTCCTGCACGATGTCACGATCCGCGTGCCCAAGGGCCGAACCGTTGCCATCGTCGGTGAAAGCGGGTCAGGCAAGTCGACGACCGCGCGCGTCATCACCGGGCTCTTGCCGCCGATGGAAGGATCAGTCGATTTTCATGGCGAGCGACTGCCCGATGCCTTGAAGGATAGATCGAAGGATCAACTGCAGCGCATCCAGATGATCTATCAGATGGCAGACACCGCCATGAACCCGCGCCAACGCGTGGGCGAGATCATAGGCCGTCCGCTGGAGTTCTATCGCGGGCTGAAGGGCCGCGCGCAGCAGGACGAGGTCGCGCGCCTTTTGGAGTTGATCGAACTGGACGACAGCTTTGCCGACCGTCTGCCGGGCGAGTTGTCGGGCGGGCAGAAGCAACGCATTTGCATCGCTCGCGCGCTGGCGGCTGATCCCGAGTTGATAATCTGCGACGAGGTCACATCGGCGCTGGATCAGGTGGTGCAAGAAGGCATTCTGAAGCTGCTTCTGAAGCTTCAGGCGGAACTGGGCGTCAGCTATATCTTCATCACCCATGACATCGCGACGGTCGAGGCCATTGCGGACGAGATCGTGGTCATGCACCAGGGGCGCGTCGTCGAACAGGGCCGGAAGGAAGATATCTTTTCGCCGCCCCATCCCGACTATACGCAGCTTTTGTTGTCGTCTGTCCCGACAATGGACCCGGACTGGCTGGAAGGCGCGCGGCAGCGCTGATGCTGGCCCGTTTCATCGCGGCCAGCGGGCTGACCAACCTTGCCGATGGCGTTGCGGTTGTGGTCTGGGGGTGGTTGGCTTCCCTGCTGACGCGGGATCCCTTGCTGATCGCCGTCCTGCCGATGGCCATGCGCCTGCCGTGGTTCCTGTTTGCCATTCCGGCGGGTCTGATCACCGACCGGGTCGACCGGCGCAGCTTGTTGCTGACCGCGGATATGGTGCGAACCGGGGCTTTCCTTATCGTCGGTATCGCGCTTTGGCTTGCCTTGCCGCTTGCTGACGCACCCGCTACAGGCGTTTCCGACCCGAGGCTGTTCGCGCTTCTGATTGTCGCGGCCCTTGTCATCGGCTTTGCAGAGGTCGTGCGTGACAACGCCGCGCAGACCATGATGCCGCGCCTTGTCGCGCATAACCAACTGGAACGTGCGAACGGACGCCTTTGGAGCGTCGAGCTTGTGGGCAATTCGCTTCTTGGCCCGGCCCTGGGCGCCTTCCTGATCGCCAGCTTCCTGCCGCTGCCCTTTCTTTTGAATGCGGTCGCATTTGCATTGGCGTTTTTGTTGATCCGAGGTCTGACCGGGTCATTCCAACCGCAGACGGCGGCCGCGCAGGATTGGCGCCGCGACCTTGGGGAAGCCTGGCGGTTTCTGATGGCCGCACCTGTCCTGAAGCTGCTGGCTGTTGCGACAGGGGTTTGGAACCTGTTGCACCAGATGATCGTCATTGCGCTGGTGCTGCACGTTCAGGAGAACCTCGGGCTGGGCGCGACTGCTTACGGCCTGATCCTTGCGGCCGGCGCTGTGGGCGGCATTTGCGCCGGAACGGTGGCCGAAAGGATCGTGAACTGGCTTGGCCGTGCGCGGGCCGCGCAGCTAACAACGCTGATCTCGACCCTGGCCTTTGCGACGATACCCTTCGCGCCCGGGCCCGTCGCACTCGCGCTTGTCTTTGTCGTCAGCGAAGGCGCGGGGCTTATCTGGAACACGGTCAGTGTGTCCTACCGCCAGCGCGTGATCCCTGACCGGATACTGGGTCGGGTCAACAGCCTTTACCGGCTCTTGGCTTGGGGGATGATGCCGATTGGTCTTGCGGCTTCGGGCTTGCTGACCCGCTTGGCGGACGGACCGCTGGAGCGGGAGGTTGCCATAACGGTGCCGTTCATTGCCGCCGGTTTGGGCGGCTTGCTCTTGACGGCAGCGATCTGGAGGCCGCTTGGGCGCGCGTTCGACTGAGCCCTAGAGAGTTTCGCCCTCGACCTGCCGCTCCAGACGCGCGATCGCGTCTTTCAGACCCTCGCGGTTGGGGTGCAGACGCTCGACTTCACGCCAGGCGGCAAGGGCATCCTCTTTCTGGCCGAGCTCTTCCAGGATCAAGGCAAGTCCGCTCATGGCCGCGAAGTGACGCGGGTTCAGTTCCAGCGTTCGGCGGATGTCTTCCAGCGAGAGACCGAAGCGCCCTGCCTGGAAATAAGCCGTCGCCCGCCCGTTGTAGCCTTCCGCAAACTCAGGCGCATGATCGATCAGTGCGGTGAAGTGCCGGATGGCAAGGACATTGTCCCCGGCTTCCAGCGCGTTTCGGCCCCGTTCCAGAAGCAGGTCCATGGATGGCGAGCCTGAGTTGGACCAGATCTCGTAAATGCGGCTTTCGATCTGCGCCGCCGCTGTGGAATCAGCCCCTTGCAGCCCTTCAAACAACGCTTCCAACTCGGCATTATCAGCCAAAGACGGCGTTGCGACCAGAAATGCCGTAACGATGCATTTGAGAATTCTCATATTTGGAACCATAACCTGAAAGTAACGTAACTTGGGCCAAATGCGAGCCCCATGACAACGAAGTGAGGATTGGACCGATGAGTGATGTGATTGAGCATGCGGTGAATGCACTGAATGAAAAGCTGGCCGGTAGCGGCTTCGACGGTACGGCCAAATTCGTGATCGACGGCGAAGGCTCGATCATGCTGGACGGTGACGGTGCGCGTGCGGGCGACGATGAGGCGGAAGTTACGATGACGGCAGACGCCGATACCTTTCGCGAGATCCTTGACGGATCGCTGAACCCGACCGCCGCGTTCATGGGTGGGCGACTTCAAGTCGATGGCGACATGGGCGCGGCGATGCGTCTGGCCCCGGCGCTTGGCTGACACCTGATGGAGCCCGCGCCCTTCCGAGCTGATCTGGCGGATGCGCCCTGCAACGCGCAGGTTGTCTTTCGCGAGACCGAGGATGGTGTGCGTCTGCGGCTGGGCTGGTGGGCGCCGGAAAACCCCAAGGGCACGGTTTATCTTTTCCATGGCCGGACCGAATACATTGAAAAATATGGAAAAGTTGTTCGTGATGTGACGAATGCAGGTTGGGCCGTGATCACGCTCGATTGGCGGGGACAGGGGCTGTCGGACCGGCTGGAGGAAGACGAGCGACTGGGCCATGTAACGAAGTTCAGTGAATATCAGCATGACGTGCATGCGGTGCAATCCCTGGCGAATGAGGTAGGGCTGCCGTCTCCGCGCGTGCTTGTCGCGCATTCCATGGGTGGGTGCATCGGGCTTGGTGCCTTGTGTGCGCGTCTTGACGTCGAACGCGCCGTCTTCTCTGCGCCGATGTGGGGCATCGAGATGCCGACCTATGCCCGACCGCTGACCTATATCCTGCCCCCGGTTGCGCGCATCCTGAAGACAGAAAAAGCCTATGCCCCCGGAACGCGACCGACCAATTACGTTTCGGACACCGGCTTTGACGAGAACATGTTGACGACCGATCCGGACACCTATGCGTGGCTTGGCTCACATGCCGCATCGGCGCCCGAGTTCGCATTGGGTGGGCCTTCGGTTCAATGGGTCGGCGAAGCCACGCTTGAAAACGACCGCTTGTACCGGTTGCCGCGGCCACCCATTCCCGTCCTGACCTTTGTCGGCACGCAAGAAATGATCGTCTCGGTTTCCGCGATCGAACGTATGCATGCCGACTGGGAAAGTGGCGAATTGCGCGTGATCCAAGGCGCAAAGCACGAAGTCATGATGGAGGCCCCCGCCATGCGCAACCGCTTCCTGAGCGAGACGCTCGAGTTCTTCAGCGCGACAGTCTGACAACAGCTAAGCCGCTGTAATCAAGACGCTTTGTGGTGACCCAGCGTTTCGGCGGCGCGCATGATCTTCGAGGTCACGCGAACGACGTTGTCGTTGGCCGCGACCTCGCTCAGTTCGTCTTCGATGCCAAGCGCGGCAATCAGCGCATCCCGGTCGATGAACCCCTTGCTGCGGCGGCGCGCAGGACGAACCGGAACATCGGCCTCGGACGCAGAAACACAGGCTTCGGGGCAAGGGGAGATGTCCCGCAGAAAACACGCATGGGGACCTTGGCAATGCTTGAAATTACACATGGTTTCGACACTCGTTAACAGACAACACACAGCGAGAACCACATGCCCCCGCATGAGGCAGTTTTAAGCTCAAAATGTGGCAAGAATGTGGCCGGTCAGAAAATTTTTGTGTTTTTTTAATTAGTTAAGCAGATCTTAGGCGCGTAAAAGGCGCGCTCCACCCCACTGGAACGCGCCTTGCCCCACCCAGTCCGATGTTAGTCAGGTCCCACCAACACGAGAGTGCCTGACCGCCATCGCGAGCGTTCTTGTTCAATTGTCAGACGGGAATACGTCGCAGGAACCTTGTCGCCAGAAGTTCAGAAAAACGGTGGTGGCTGATGCGGACGACCCCAACTCTCGAAGTAGAGACGCCTCCGGCTGTACGCTGTTGCGGCACGGGACAAGCGACCGCAGAAACGAAGGAGACAATTGCCGGAGACCGCAGCGTCGCGTCCTGCGCATCCGCCCTGGACAGAAAATTGGGCGAACCGCAGTCTGGCGACGCATCTGCGCTTTTGTTGGACAGAACCGGATCAAGAGAGGGTCGGGACATCGCCACCACCTGATTACTCACTACACACACACTCAAGGTCAAAACACACTGACCTTCCTTACACACTATGAGGCCGGCAGACATCGGCCTCGAAGACATTTTTAGGTCATAAATGTGGCAGGAGTTTGGCGCTGTTTCACTATATTATCGCCAGAGTCGATGTCCGACGGGCCATTGACAGCTAATTGCTGAAGAAAACGAAACAGTAACGCTCGAATGCGTCATGAAACCCCGCAAAGATGACGGAAATAGGGCGGCTCATCTTGGCGCGATTCTTCTTTTGTTAACCTGAGAGGGCTCCGGCCCAGCCAGCAGTTGGACCCGCTTGCAGCGAAAAACGCGGCTCTAACAAAAGAGCCGCGCCCCAAAGTTCTGCGGGCCGGATCAAGGCAGGTTCGAGATCTCGGCCATTACGCGGCGATTGGCGCGCGACTTATCGTCGGTGTTGACGATCGGGAAGCGTTCACCGAATGAGGCGACGACGCTGATCCGATCCTCGGGGACACCCGCCGCAACAAGGTAACGCGCAACCTGATCGGCACGTCGCTGTCCAAGGCCCTGGTTGTAGGACGCGCTGCCGGTCAGGTCGGTGTGACCATAGATGTTTATGCGCGCCGTTGGGTTAGACAGGATCCAGTTGGAAAGCTCACCCAGGCGCGCAATTGAATCGTCGTCCAATTCAGTTTCATCCAGACCGAAGTTCACGACATGCGGCACAACCAGCCGTCCTTCCTGCGCCACTTGCCGGACGTCCTGGGGAATGACGGGCTGTTCAGTCAGCAATCGTGGCGCCGGACGCGCAACGACGATTTCTTTGGGCTTGCCGAATTCAGGCAAACTGAGCTTCAAATCCGCAAAGGCGATCGAAGGTTCGGGAAGACTGATATCCGGGACGGAGAATTCTGGAATATCCTCGACCTCGGGCGCGGGCAGCAACCCCATGCCCATGAGGAGACCAGCGGAAACAGAAGCAAAAACAACCACGCGAAACATTTGCGCAACCCACCACTAAATTACACCAAACAACCTCCAGAACACGGAGGCATTAAAGGCGACTTTCTGTCAGAAATATGGCAGAATTTGGGCACAATATTAAGTATTTACGGCCAATTTTACCTCTTTCTTGCAACAGCGGGTCAATAGCGAACGAATTGAATTCGTTTCGACTACAATACGGACGAAATTCGCGGCGCCGAGTGTTATTGGCGCCGCGACGCCTGAGCCCGCCTAGCCGGCGTCCTTGTAAGAGACCTGCTTGACGTCTGCGTCCGGGTCCGATTTCTGACGGCGGACCAGAAGGCGGTTCAACGCGTTGACATAAGCTTTGGCGCTGGCCACCACCGTGTCGGTGTCAGCCGACTGCCCGGTGGTGATGCGCCCATCTTCCTCCATCCGCACACTGACCGTGGCCTGGGCATCCGTGCCTTCGGTGACGGCATGCACCTGATAAAGCTGAAGGTGCGCGTTGTGTGGGAAAAGTGCCTTCACGGCATTGAAGGTCGCGTCGACCGGTCCATCGCCCTGCGCCGTCACCTGATGGTCTTTGCCATCGATGGTCAGCGTCAGATCCGCCGATTGCGGTGCCTCGGTGCCGCAGATCACGCGAAGGAATTTGACCTGGATACGGTCGTATTCCTCGCCGGACTCCTGGTCCCGCATCAGGGCGATCAGATCGTCTTCAAATACCTCTTTCTTGCGGTCCGCCAGAGCTTTGAACCGGACAAAGACGTCGTTCAACTGGTTGTCGGCAAGATCGTATCCAAGTTCCTTGAGCTTCGAACGAAGAGCCGCCCGGCCGGAATGCTTGCCCATGACGATGTTGGTCTCGGACAAGCCGATGTCTTCGGGGCGCATGATCTCGAACGTCTCGGAATTCTTCAGCATCCCGTCCTGGTGGATGCCACTTTCATGCGCAAAGGCGTTCTTGCCAACAATGGCCTTGTTGAATTGCACCGGGAACCCGCTGACTGTCGAGACACGGCGCGAGATGTGCATGATCTTCGTCGTGTCGATGCCGGTCTCGAAGGGCATGATGTCGCCACGCACCTTGAGTGCCATCACCACCTCTTCGAGCGCCGTATTTCCCGCACGTTCGCCAAGGCCGTTGATGGTGCACTCGATCTGACGCGCGCCGCCTTCGACAGCGGCGAGCGCGTTTGCCGTCGCCATGCCAAGGTCGTTGTGACAGTGCGTGGCAAAAACGACTTCGTCCGCGCCCGGGACCTGTTCGATCAACTTCCGGATGATGTCCGCACTCTCGCGCGGTGCCGTATAGCCGACCGTATCGGGGATGTTGATCGTCGTGGCGCCCGCCTTGATCGCGATTTCGACCACACGGGCCAAATAGTCCCACTCGGTTCGCGTCGCATCCATGGGCGACCATTGCACGTTATCGCAAAGGTTCCTGGCGTGCGTGACGGTATCATGGATGCGCTCGGCCATCTGATCCATGTCAAGGTTCGGAATGGCGCGGTGGAGCGGCGAGGTCCCGATGAAGGTGTGGATGCGCGGCTTTTCAGCGTGCTTCACCGCTACCCAGCACCGGTCGATGTCCTTGAAGTTGGCGCGGCTGAGGCCGCAGATTACCGCGTTCTTCGCGCGCTTCGCAATTTCGGATACCGCCTGGAAGTCCCCTTCGGAGGCAATTGGGAAGCCGGCTTCGATGATATCAACACCCATGTCGTCCAGAAGTTCGGCGATCTCGAGCTTTTCGTCGTGGCTCATGGTGGCGCCCGGGCTTTGCTCGCCGTCGCGCAATGTCGTGTCGAAGATCAGCACATGTTCCTTGTCTGCCATGTTCGCCTCCTCAGATACGGGGTTTCGGGGCCGGTTCGCGGTCTGCGTCACCGGAGTTGGGTTCGCCCTTGGGCTCGATCAGCAGAACCTTGCATTCCGCTACCGCCCGGGGCCTGTGCACGACGCCTTTCGGCACGATGAACATCTCACCTGCACCGACGCGCCGGGGTGCTTCGCCGTCGATGTCCATTTCCATCTCGCCGTCGAGGACGAGGAAGAAATCATCCGTGTCATCGTGCTTGTGATAAGGGAACTCGCCCTGGAATTTGACGACCATCACGTCATTGTCGTTGTAGTCGGCAACGACATGCGGGTCCCAGTGCGACGAGAAACGGTCGAGCTTCTCGGAAAGATTGATCGTGTTCATGGATGTCTCCTTTAGCGGTGTCTTATCGGCGCTGAAACCCCTCTGAGCGGTCGCGCCGGGAAGGCACGCTCAGAGGCGGCTAAGGAGAAGCAGAAGCAGGTCGGCGCGAAGCGCGCGCGGCATCGGGATATGACGGACCTTGTTCATGGCTCGCGAGCGTAAGCGCCACCTGACGCCCTGTCAAACAGGGATTGCGCCGCGCGGTCGCGCGTCGCGGCGAGCGAGGGGGCGTTGCCCCCTCGCGCTCCCCCAGGATATTTTTAGGTCGATGGAGACGAGATGATGGACAAGGGTGACGAGGCGGAAAAGCCGATCAATCCCGTTGTCAAACAGGTGCTGGAACTGGGGCC
>JAAUYH010197476.1_pt1 | contig 13113 bp, 8 predicted proteins | sample 7278061 | NCBI WGS metagenome assembly JAAUYH01 (sample SAMN14350203, study PRJNA611818) | marine sediment metagenome | isolation source: surface marine sediment (0.6m) | place: French Polynesia: Moorea | collected 2018-08
CACAAAGCTCACGGTGGGCTTCGCTATTCTTGCTCCAAACATAGATGCACCAAACGCTTCATACCTTAAGCTTAATTTTTATCCCTTCGGAGTGATTGAAGAGCGTTAATACCTGGGTGATAAGCTTGCAGTGATAGGACTCGGTTTTTAGTGCTAATTCTTAAACCATATGTTAGGATCTGAAGCTGCAACTTAGTCCCGGTCCATTGTTGCAGTATTGGAGCTTGTTTATTCAAGCCATCCAAGAAAAACTCTATACTTACTGCTCTTAAGACTGGTCCCAACGGTTAATTTGGGTTAGGGGCACATCTAGGAGCGATTTAACTTCATGACATTTCAGAGCCTCGGTCTTTCGACCGAATTGTTGCGTGCTGTCGCCGATGAGGGATACACCACAGCCACCCCAATTCAGCAGCAAGCGATCCCAAAAGTTTTGCAGGGGCAAGATGTTTTTGCCAGCGCCCAAACTGGGACGGGTAAAACCGCAAGTTTTACTCTGCCATTACTACAGCGCCTGAACGCCATTCGCCCTAGCAAAGGGCCTCGCTCTCCCCGCGCCCTTATCCTCACCCCAACCCGAGAGCTGGCGGCCCAAGTCGACAATAGTGTTCAGGTCTATGGCAAATACCTGTCTCTCCGGTCGGTGGTGGTTTATGGCGGTGTCAGCATTAAGCCTCAAATTCAAGCACTGAAGCGTGGCGCTGATATTGTAGTTGCGACTCCTGGTCGATTGCTTGACCACTTGGGACAAAAGACCGTTGATCTTTCCCAAACCGAGATGCTGGTGTTGGATGAGTGCGATCGCATGTTAGATATGGGGTTCATCCATGACATTCGCAAAGTCCTGACGAATCTGCCCGATTCCCGACAGACCCTGATGTTCTCCGCCACCTATTCCAAAGCAATCCGCAAACTGGCTGGCGCGCTGCTTGAGAATCCGGTTCAGATTGAAGTGGCGCCCCGGAATACGGCTGCTGAGCAAGTAGAACAGATTGTGCATCCCGTTGATCGCAAACGCAAGCGGGAATTGCTGTCTTATCTAATTGGCTTCAATAATTGGAGACAAGTGTTGGTATTTACCCGCACCAAACATGGCGCCAACCGTCTGGCCGAGCAACTGGCTAAAGATGGCCTGAAAACCGCCGCGATTCACGGCAACAAAAGTCAGGCCGCCCGTACTCGCGCTCTGAAAGATTTTAAACAGGGGAAGGTGCGAGTTCTTGTCGCTACGGATGTGGCCTCACGAGGGTTAGACATTGATCAACTTCCCCATGTGGTGAATTTTGAGCTGCCCAATGTACCTGAAGACTACGTGCATCGGATTGGCCGGACTGGACGCGCGGGGAATGAAGGACAGGCGATTTCTCTGGTCTCCCATGATGAAAATTCTCTGTTGGACGGTATCGAACAGTTGCTGAACCGACGACTGGAAAAAGATGTAATTTTGGGATATGAGCCAACAGTTTCTTCCCAGTCTGGAACAGAGCAGGCCAATCATCAACGCTCTAAGCAGCGTCGTAGTGGTCAAGGCCAGAAACATCCGCAAACGTCCTCTTACCGGGGTAAAAGGTCCAAAGGGACTAGCAATGGGAAGCGTAAACGGCTTCGCACAGCTTAATATCCCATTAGAACGTCCTGGCTTCAGTGATACCCCTAAATCGAATTGGCTGAGCGGCCTGGGGGCGAAACTCAGCCAATTCGATTAATTTTGCTGATTGGCGTGATAAAGGGTCTACTTTACGGCTTTAGATTGATTAGAGGACTTCACCGCCGGGTTATTTACTCGCGGAATTTACCGCAGCACTGTAGATTGCCTTGTTGTAAGTTTCCAAATCTGGAGCTTGTTCAATGGCCCCTTGAGTCACCATGAACTCAGCCGATTCTCGGAGAACTTTAGCCAAAGCGCCGACCTGATTGGGCGTCCCCAAATACTTAGCGCTGGCTTGATCTTCGGCGCTAAGCCAGACCAACTCATCCATCGCCATTAGACTTTGCTCCGGGGTTAACCCCAGTTCACTTGAAATTGCCTCAGAAGCCGCTTTTGGATCGGATCGATATAGAGTCACTGCTTTATCCAACGCCTCGACATACTTAGACATCGCTTCAGGATATTGACTCGCAAAGTTTTGATGGACAACCGCTAAATCAGCGGTGATGATGCCTTCATCCGCCAATTGTTTAGCCGATACAAGCACAATCCCATTGTCTTCCAACATCTTGCCCAGGGTTGGATGCCAGACAAAACTCCCATCAATTTCTCCTTTTTGCCAGGCGGACAGGATCTGATCAGGCGCCATATCAATGATCTCTAATTGCCCCGGCTCAATGCCATTTTGCTTCAGTGAGGACAGGAGGCTGAAGTGGGTGGTCGAGCCGAAGGGAACCGCAATTTTCTTACCCTTTAAATCTTCGAAGCGGACGATGCCAGAATCCGTTTTGACGGCTAGGGCTTCATTATCGCCGATAATATCGTGAATAAAATAAACCTGATAGGGCAATTCAGTTGCGACCCCGGTAGAAACCGGAACAGAGCCCGCCAAACCTAAATCAATTTCCCCATCCGCCATCGCTTTGTTCACATCGCCGCCAGAGCTGTATTGAATCCAGGAAATCTTGACGCCGGGTAGATTTTCCTCAACTAAGCCCTGTGACTTAGCTAACAATTCAGCGTTCGGAATAATCTGGTAGCCAACTCGAATTTCATTTGGCATACTCACAGTCCCAGAGGTGGGAGCGGTCTCCACCGTCTTGGATGAGCAGCCAGAGAATGTCAATGCTAGTCCTAAACTGGCTAGGCCAAGCAACGTATTAAACTGCCTTCGATACAGACGCTTAAAACCGAGTTGATTTGAAACCATATTGAGTTTCCTCACCGAGTGTCTACTGCGTTCTGAGACAACTTGCAATCGGGTTAGCGATCGCAGGTTTGAGATTTAGGAGTTAGCATTCCCAAATCCGGTGTCTGAAACACAATTCATTCCCAAATTCAACATCAACAGCCATTCAGAGGCCTTTTGGGCTCACTGATCATTGTTTATCCATCCTTGTCAGCAGGGTACTCTAGCAATAATCTCCCAGGAAGAGGTTCAGCAGCTTTAGGGTTCTATCCATGCCGCGTCAGTACTCTAATGCGAGGTAAAGACAACGAGGCTCTCAGAATGACCGATAGTTTCAATGGAATTCAGGTGTGTCGCGAAATTGCACAGTCCGACAAAAACGGCTGTTTTCAGGTTGAAAGCAATGGCGTAACTTGGAAAGTTTATGTGGCCAACGGTAGACTTCAGTACGCATACAATTCACTTCACTCTATAGAGACGCTGATCTATCACTTAACACAACTTGGCCATGAGCTTTCCTTCTCTGGGCGAGAGACCCTCCACGCAAATTTTCAAGTAGCCTCTAGCAACCCGCAACTTGCTCCGTGGGGGCCGTTGTATTTCAGCTTAGAACGCTTATATCGGCAACAGGGGCTAGAAGCCAACACCTTTGCGACGGTAAACATCGCTCTGTCAAAAGATGCTCTGGAAACACTTCTATGGCTGCAGCAGGCAAATCATTTTTGGAGCGAGGGGGCTTCCGACCTTGTTGCCGGTCTTCCCTCGCTCAGCGATATTCTGGATCGTCTAGAAATGCGCCTTCAAGCATGGCGGCGGCTCTGTCCGGTGATTACGTCGCCTGACCAACAGCCCTATTGTCCCGATTTAACCAAGCTCGATCAACCGGTTTCCCAAGGCAGATTGAGTCGCTCATTGCTGACAATGCTGGTTAAACTGATGCAGGGAAACAGCATTCGCCAGCTCTCTCTGTTTCTTAAGCAAGACAGTTTGAAGGTGGCGCAACTGCTACATCCCTACATTCAGCAACAGATTCTACGGTTACATCCTCCAGCTTCTCCCTTGGACAAGCTGCCCCCTATTCCACCTGTGCAAGCATCTCAACCACCGATCCTAGCGATTCCCCAGTTACAAGACAGGCAGCAGCCAGTGCTGAGCCAGGAGCCTTCTCCATTTCAGGTTAGGCAGAGGGAAGTAAAAAAGGTCTGCAAGATTGTTTGTATTGATGACAGTCCGGCCATGCTGGAAACCCTTGAGCGATATCTGGGGGCAGAGGGGTTTGAGGTGGCTACAGTGGAAAATCCGATGGAATCCATGTCAACCCTATTTTCAATGAAGCCGGATCTGATTTTGATGGACGTGTCCATGCCCGGATTGAATGGGAATCGACTATGCCAAATCCTTAGACGGAGCGCTGCTTTCAAGCAGCTGCCGATCATTATGGTGAGCGGTAATACGAGCGCTTTAGACAAGGCCAAAGCAGAATCCTCTGGAGCCACCGCTTATCTGACTAAACCCTTTTCGAAAGAGGCTTTGCTCGCGATTATTGATACTCATCTTACAGTGGCGGCTACTGTTTAATTTTTTACGGATCCGGCCGACCTAGCCTTAAGTTTTCTCCATAGCCTGTTACAAAACATTGACCTTTACCCAGGAGCGCATCATGGCCAAAACCGTACTCGTTGTGGATGACATGCAGTCCCAACTGCAACTGATTTCAAACTATTTGTCACGGGCTGGATATAGCGTAACCACAGCCGATAGCGGCGCTGTCGCCTTGAAAAAGATTAAGGAGAGTAAGCCCGACATTGTGGTCACAGATTTAGTTATGCCGGAACTGACCGGTTTAGAACTTTGCCGAGAACTAAAGCGCACCCCCGAAACTGCTGAAATCCCAGTCGTTGCTTGTACAACTAAAAATCGAAAGATGGACCAAAATTGGGCCAAAAAGCAAGGTGTCGCCGCCTATGTGATTAAACCCTGCACTGAAGAGCAACTAGTCAGCGCTGTCCGTTCAGTCGAACCTTAAATTACCCTAGTCAAACTTGTCATTATTCGTGGTGCTCTCCTTCACTCTATGTCGACTCAAACCTCTCTTGACCGCCTCCAAAGCTTACTTCCGGAGGTATTTAACCCCACGCCGCAAACTGGGGATCTATACCTCAAATTTAATCTCGGGTCCTCCCTAAAAGCGGTCATTTCCCTCAGCCAGATTGTAGAAACGTTACGCATCCCGGCGCAGAGTATCACACCTATCCCCAACATGCCTGCCTATACCTTAGGTCTGATGGGGAGCCAGGGGAAGATATTCTGGGCAATCGATCTGGCGCAGCTGTTAAGGGTTCCACAAAAAAACCTTCGTTCTCGACAATATGAAGTCATTGTCGTGGAGGCTTTATCGTTTAGCCCTGCAGACACGCTTCATTCTGATAACGGAGCCGAAGGCCTCCTGTTGGGGCTGTCGGTGCAACAAATTCAAAGAACATTACGCTTCCTGCCAGATGAATTAGAACCAGCCCCTGTCGATGCAATGCCTGGCCTACTCCCCTTCATGCAAGGTCGGGTTAAGCAGAATGGCGATGAGATGCTGATTCTCAATGTCGAAGCTATTTTTAACGCCCAGTGCTTGAGTAGCGTCTGAACATCCACCCATCCACCCAGTCGCCCATCCACCCATCCACCGCCTTCTAATGGGACTTCATTTCTACGCACATCCCTAAAGATATCGCCTGACTATTCCATTACCCATTTCTGCATTGAATTATCATGGTTTTTTCCGATCCTACTTTCCCAAATCAACCTCAATCGGGGTTTAAAGAAACGCTTGATCAGCAGCTTAACCCTCAAGGCGGGAGTCTTGAAGCAAAAAAACTACCCCCTCCTCAAGACTCAAAGAGCATACATCAGCCCCAAGCACGACGAAAAGGGAAAACCTTAACCCAACGACTACTCACCTTTGTCTTGCCTGTAACGCTGATTCCTTTGGTGGTGGCGGGTGGACTGGGATTCCAGACTGTAAAGAAAAAGGCGCAGTCTGAAGCCTTAACAACCTTGAAGGTGGAGTCGAAGTTGGCGGCTGAGGCGGCGACCACCTTTATTCAGGAAACTCTCAAGCTGCCTGAAGTTGTTGTGTTAAGCCCAATCGCTCTGCAGGCGCTACGGACAGGGGGAGATAAAGTCGCTAGCGAGGGACTGCACACTAAACCCATTGATGCGGTTGAACAAGAGTTTTCTAGCTACAAGCTTCTTTCGCCAAATGGAACCCTCAACCAATACCTAAGGGATGTCGCAAAAGCGGAAGGTTTTGGTGAAATCTTCTTTACCGAACGTCATGGTCTCAATGTTGCCTATAGTCACCCCACCTCCGATTTTGTACAACGGGACGAGAAGTGGTGGCAAATTGCTGATCAAAAAGGTAAGCATGTGGGATCGCCGGAACTTGATGCTTCTTCAGGCGTGTTCGGCGTAGCCTTATCCCAAGCCATTACGGATCCGGTGAACGGAGATTTTCTTGGGGTGATTAAAGCGCTGACTCCAACTGATGCTTTGGATACGAAGCTGGCTGATATCATTGCGGGTAAGTTGCTTAGCACTCAAACCATTCAGCTATTGGACACGGCAACCGGTACTGCCATTAGTTCAATCTCTGCGAACAATATCGAGGACGATAATCAAGCTGTAACGGGGGGCGATGTGGTAACAGCCATCGCCAAACAGTTAGACCGGGCTTTGAATAATCCGTATGCGCCCTTGGAAGAGATTCGTACTGACTTACTAGTTGAAGTGGAGCGTCCCTCCTTAGACCTGGAATTGGAACAGTTGACCTCTGCCAATGGGGAGTCCATCTTTACCGCTATGGTAGAGCTGGATAATAAAAATTATAGTTTCACGACTATTCCTGGAACAGACTGGGTTGCGGTCGCCTCCGTTGACACAGCGGAAGTTCAATCTGCCGGGAATGACCTGCTTCGCTTATTTGCAGTCACCACTCTAATTCTGGGTGTGGCGGCCACCACTGTACTGGTGTTGTTGGCTCGACAGTTGGCGGCGCCGCTCGAGTCTCTGACCGCTACCGCTCAGGCGGCTACTGCGGGAGAGTTAAGCGCTCGGGCGCGTTTGGCGGGCACCATTGAGACTCAAACTTTGGGGGAAGGTTTTAACCAACTCCTTAACCGGATTCAAAGCTTGCTGAAGCAACAGCAAGATGACGCCGTCGAACAGGAACGCCAACGTGAATCCTTAGAACAGGAAATCTTCCAATTGATGGAGGATGTTGGCGACGCCGCCGAAGGCGACCTCAGAGTTCGGGCTCAATTGTCTGAAGGTGAAGTGGGGATTGTGGCGGATCTATTCAACTCCATTATCGAGAATCTGCGCATCACTACCCAGCAGGTAAAATCGTCTACGGGGCAGGTCGCAAACTCCCTTAACCAAAATGAAGCCTCGATTCGCGCCCTGGCGGATCAAGCGATCGCTGAGGCTGCATCTCTAAAAGAGACAATGGAAGCGGTGGAAGATATTACCGGCTCCATTCAGGAGGTGGCCAACAATGCAAATCAGGCCTCCCAATTGACCCAAGATACCTACGCCACAGTTCAATCCGGCGCAGACTCAATGGACCAAACGGTGGATAGTATCCTGAATCTACGTTCAACGGTGGCTGAGACAGCAAAGAAGATTAAACGATTGGGAGAATCCGCCCAGAAAATTTCTCAGGCGGTTAGTTTGATTGATCAGATTGCCCTGAAGACTAACCTGTTGGCGGTGAATGCGAGTGTGGAAGCCGCCCGCGCTGGAGAGATGGGTCAGGGCTTTACGGCGGTGGCCGAACAGGTGGGCTCGTTGGCGGAGCAGTCTTCCGCCGCGACTAAGGAAATCGCCCAGGTTGTCGCCAGCATTCAAGCTGAAACCCAAGAAGTGGTTGAGGCCATTGAAACAGGGACAGCCCAGGTGGTAGATAGCACCAACTTGGTGGAAACCACTAAACAGCGTCTGGCGGAAGTATTGGCTAAGTCAGAGCAAATTAACCAGCTGATGACCCAGATTTCGGCTTCCGCCACCTATCAGACGGAGTCTTCCGCTGCGGTTAGCGAACTGGTGAAGGAAGTAACCCAGGGCTCTGAACAGCGCTCTGAATCTTCGAAACAAATGGCTTATTCCATTCAAGAAACAGCCAAGGTGGCCAAAGCTCTAGAGTCCTCTGTGGAAAAGTTCAAGCTAGAGGACTAAACATTTAGGGTGAAATCAGACATTCAATGGGAAATCTTAAGCGCCCGACTATGGATAAGGATCAACAGGCTCGGCTGAATTTTCTAGAGGAATCTGGGAAGTATTTCGATCAGATTGAGCAAGTGCTGCTGGACTTGCCCACTGCAGAGAATTACGCCCAGCAGCTCGACATCGCCATGCGGGCGGCCCATTCCCTCAAGGGGGGCGCAGGCATGATGGGCTTTATGACCATGGCGCAAGTGGCCCATAGCCTGGAAGATTTTTTGAAAATTCTACGGGCCCGCAGAATCCAAGTGGATACGGAGCTGGAAACCCTCCTGCTTCAGGGTTTAGACTGTCTCAAAGAGGTGCATCGACAGCAGGCAGAGAATCAGCAGGTGGATCAGTCTTGGATGGTCGCTCAAGCTGAACCGGTTTTTGGGCGGCTGCGCGATCGCCTTGGGGACTTGAGCGAGGCTGACGAGGACAGACTCCTGTCCGAAGAGGAAGACATTGACGAGGCTATTCTAGTCTTTAACAGCGGGGTTGAATCATCTCTTGATCAATTTGAATCAGTCTGGATGTCCCTCCAGGGGGAAGCGCTGCGTCAAGCGCTCAGCGATCAAGCTGACCGACTCAGTGATTTTGGATTGATGGGCGAACTCGACGCCTTTGTCAACCTCTGCCAATCCGTCAGGATGCAGGCGGAAACAGTTAGTCTGAACCAACTCCCTGCTCTAGCCGATCAGTCCCTCGCACTGTGGCGTCGATCCCAGTCCTTGGTGCAGCTAGGCCGAACTGAGAAGTTACCCCATCAGTTAGACTTTATTCCCGCACCTGTGTCTGATTCGGCCGCGATTCCCTCAGATACGCTTAATCTTGAGCCCCTCCCTTCCGAGTTGCTTGAACCCCTTGCCATAGAAGATGCCATAGAAGATGTCCGTCTAGGGGATGAAGAACTGGCGACCCTGCAAGCAGAACTGGCCCAAGCGATGGGTCTAGAGGAGGAGTTATCTGAACCTGTTGCATCCGAAAACCTGGACCAATCCTTGGTAGAAACGCCTCAACTGATTCAGCAGCCAGAAACAGAGGGAGCTCCCCCACCGATATCGTCCCCAGCAACTCCAGCCCAGCTTGAAATAGACCAGGCCCAGCTTGAAGATGCTGTGAGAGAGCTTGAGGCCTTGGCGGCGGAGGCGATTGACGAAACCCTTGCTGCCCCAGACACCATTGATCTAGCCGATCTCTGTGAACTCCAAACAGCCTTTGCTCAAATTGACGGCGGGGAGGTTCTCCTTACCCCAGAGGAGGCCGCAGACGCTGAGTCAGTTGTCTCTTCCCCCGCTAACGGTTCTGAAGCGTATGAACAAACCATTAGATCGGCTCCATTCGCCAATTCCTCCTCCCAACCGTCTCTCTCTCAGTCTGTTGGTTTACGTCACCGCAGCGGCGCAGTGCGGGTTGCGGCGGCCGAATTGCAACAGATCAACCTGCTCTTTGGCGAGCTGATTCTTGAGCGGAATGCGATTAACTTACGTCAACGTCAACTTGATGATTTTGTGGCGTTACTACAGGAGCGGATGCAGTCTCTGGAGGTCTTTAACCAGCGTTTGCGCCAGTGGTACGATCGCGCCTCCATGGAAAACCTGGCGCCGTCCATGCCTCCAGCCAATGGATCAGCCAATGGATTGGCAAATGGCTCGGCCTTTAGCATAGCCCAGACGTTGGCGTCGGCCACTCGGCAGAACATGTCCTTGGCCCAGGATTTTGACGCGCTGGAAATGGACCAATACTCTGACCTACACTTGATGGCTCAGGAGCAGATGGAAACCATTGTTAAACTCCAGGAGGTCACCGCCGATATTCGTTTAGGGTTACAGGATATGGGGCAGGCCGCGCAGTCTCTCAACACCACTACGCGTAAGCTACAAAGCCGGATCACACGCGCCCAGATGCGTCCTTTTTCGGATATTGTCGGCCGTTTTCCTCGCGTGATTCGAGACCTTTCGGTGCAGTATGGCAAAAAAGTTAAGCTAAAGATGGCGGGGGAAACAACTCTATTCGAACGGGCCACGTTGGATCTGTTAGCAGACCCAATTAACCAACTGTTGCGGAATTCCTTCGACCACGGTATTGAATTTGAGACGGAGCGTCAGGCTCTGGGTAAATCCCCAGAGGGCGTCATTACCCTGCGGGCTTTTCAGCAGGGTAATCAAGCGCTTATTGTGATTAGTGATGATGGTCGCGGCATCAGTTTGGATAGGATTCGCGATCGCCTTCGTCAGCATGACATTTCCGACGAACACATTGCTCGCATGAGCGAACAAGAACTGTTGGCGCTCATTTTCGATCCGGGCTTTAGCACTGCTGATCAGGTCACCGAACTATCGGGACGTGGGGTAGGCATGGATATTGTGCGCGCCAACTTGAACCAACTCAACGGCGACATCCAAGTTGAAACGAATTTAGGCCAGGGCTCTACCTTCACTATCAACATTCCCCTTAGCTTGTCAGTCCTACGCATCATGTTACTTGAGCAACAAGGGATGATATTCGCCATCCCTGTGGATGCGGTGGAAGAACTCTGTCCCTTGTCCCCCGAGGCAATTATCGCTTCTGATAACGGGTCACAGTTCTGCTGGCAAGGCCAGTCCATTTCCCTCACTCCCCTGGAACAACACTTGGCGTTTCATAGTAGCGTCGCCCTCACCCCCCTTGACGGCGTTCCCGTGATTAACCACTCCATGGTTGTGATCGTCAGCCATGGTCAGGGATTTTACGCCATTCCTATTCAACGATTTTGGGGGGAACAGGAAGTAGCCGCCCGCCCTGTTTCCAGTCCCATGCCGCTACCCCAAGGCTTTACCGGAGCAACGGTCTTGGGGGATGGTCGCATTGTGCCTTTAGTTGATCTCTCCCAGCTAGTGGCGGGAGCCGCAGCCGTCACTCAACCCTCCATTGAACCTACCCAGTTCTCCTCCGCTGGGCAACCATCCGATCCGACACCCTCATCCCTCCAACAAACCATACTGGTGGTCGATGACTCGGTGCACCTACGCCGCTACCTCACTGCCACCCTAGAAAAGGAGGGGTACTTTGTGGAACAGGCGCGAGACGGCCAGGAGGCTGTCGATATGCTCTTGGGCGGTCTCAGAGTTCAGGCAGTTCTCTGCGATGTGGAAATGCCTCGACTTGACGGCTATGGCGTTTTAGACGAAATCAAGGGTCGATCTGAGTTCAAGTCTTTACCAATCCTAATGATTACTTCCCGCAGTAGTGAGAAACACCGTAAACTGGCTATGAATCTGGGCGCCTCAGCTTATTTCGCCAAACCCTATAATGATCAACAACTCCTCAAAACCCTGGCAAATTTGATCACAGCTTCCCTGGGCTAGAAGTCCACGTCAGGTTATCAACTTGAAATGGACAATTTATCCGGGGGCAGAACACAGAAGTCAGGAGACAGAGTCCAGTTCAGCTATCAGGTCAAAGCCGAGAACTTATCTCTGAGGGGTTCGCCCGTCAAGGCGTTCAACGCGCCCGCAAAATCGCCTTTGAGCGAGGTAGGCAGTATAGGACAGGCGTTAGGTAGGGCATGAAATGATTCAAAGCATCCCTACTGTAATTAGGTACAAAGCGGCTTCCTCTTCCCCATCGATTTGTAGGAGTTGATTTATGGGGTCGTCGAAAAAGGCCCCAATACAACACACTCCGAGTCCCAGAGCAGTGGCCGCCAGATAGAGGTTTTGTCCCAGGTGTCCGACTTCCATCAACACATAGCGGTAAGTTCGCTCGTGGTACTTCCAGCGGGTTCGCTGAAAAATGCCGGACACCACAAAACAGACATTTGCTTCACCCAAAAAGTCCTGACTGAGACCTGCTGTGATCAGAGGTTGCCGCAAGTCCCCTGATTTGACGAGTTCTAGCTTGTGGTGCTGGATGGCGTGGTGGTAAAGACCGGGTTCCAGTCCTCCAACCCGATGGACAATGGGATAAATTTCCAGAGGATACAGGGCTCCAGAAGACGGGACGGCTCGAAATTCCCGATTGTCCCAGGTAATGCCCTGAGCTAGATACAGCAATTTGGATAGATGCGCCAGAGGCAAGATACTTTGGGTGTTGTAGTTACGGCGCGATCGCCGGGTGGTGATCGCGGTGACAAGATCCAAAGTTGGCGCTGAGCTTATCTTGCTATCGGAACCAGGCGGAATGAAATCAGGCGTCGGAAGATCGATCTGAGGCGCATCTGGGTAGGTTTTGTAGCGGGGGGGCTGTTTGCCCCAATTGAGTAAGGTGTCGATCGCTTCAGAATAGCCAGGTTGACTCCATTTATGGTAAAGCAGGCCAATATCTCGCTCGCCTTCAGGTCCATTGATTTCATCTCTCGGGGTGATAAGACGATCGAAGCCAATGCCAGTCGCAATCGCTAAAATGGCCAGCAGCAAATACCGCCGCCCAGCCTGTTCCCCCTTGCTGGGACCTTTGGCGGAAGTGGAGTCTGTAGAGGATTGAAGGGTGGGTGAACGGGTGGAGCTGAAAGCAGTAGAGGGCTCTGGCGGGGCGGAGATCGCGTCGCCCGTGGAGTGGGTGAGGATGCCTGGGCGACGAGGGGTGAGGGCGAGATCGCGGAATCGATTTCGAACGAAGGCTCTCACCCTAACCCAAGTTTGAATCAAATGAGCCACCGCCAGAAACATCCAGAGGTATCCCACCTGACTGTGGAGTCCAAAGTGATGCAAACCCATGGTGTCCGCAATCAACCCTGTGACAAAGACGTAAAGGCTGCTGCCCACCAGCAGGACAATCACGACGTAGTCGAGGTCACGTCGTTTCATAGAAACTCCTGTTGTATCCAGCCACTTTTCTGGACACTCCTATGATAAGTGGTTATGCAAAATCAATTTCACATTTTCAGCGCAGAAATCCTTGCTCTGCCTTGAAAGACTGTGAAAATAATTCTGCGCGACTACTTAACGCTCTTCAATCACTCTAAAGGGACAAAAATTAAGCTTAAGGTGTGAAGCGTTTGGTGCGTCTATGTTTGGAGCAAGAATAGCGAAGCCCACCGTGA
>JAAUYH010040586.1_pt1 | contig 13112 bp, 11 predicted proteins | sample 7278061 | NCBI WGS metagenome assembly JAAUYH01 (sample SAMN14350203, study PRJNA611818) | marine sediment metagenome | isolation source: surface marine sediment (0.6m) | place: French Polynesia: Moorea | collected 2018-08
CCAGTATGCACGTAGGGCGGGGCGGCAGCGGTTCCGGGCCAGTAGGTTGTCGAATCAACGAAGCGTATAGCCGCCGTCCGGGAATAGTACGCTACCCGACGTGGCGCGGCTGGACATCAGGTAGGCATAGGTCTCGGCAATGTCGGCAGGCTTGGCAACATGGCGCGCGGGCAAGGTGGCTGCGGTTTGCTCGATCAAGGTGTCTGTGCCCTGGTTGCCAAATAGTCCACGAATCAGCGGTGTATCTGTCAACCCAGGGCTCACGGCGTTGACGCGAATTGGCGCTAGATCAATCGCCAAGCCGCGAACCAGACCTTCCATGCCAGCTTGCACCGCGGCCAGCGAGGTCGCGCCAGGTACCGGACGCTGACTGTATGCGCCGCTCATCAAGGTGAGCGATCCAGACGGGGGCAAGACCTTGGCCGCGGCTTTGGCAATGAGCCATTGGCCCCAAAATTTGCCATTAAACTCCGCTTTGACAGTGGCGTAGTCCAGCTCGGCAAACGGGGCAAATCCCGGTGCTGGCCCTGTCACGGCAACGTGATCGAGCCTGGAGATTTGGCCAAATAGCTCTGCAATACTGCCCGGATCGGTGATGTCGACCGAGAGGCCCTGGGCATTGTGGCCGATCTGTTCGACAGCGCGGTTCAGCTTGGCCAGATCTCGCGCGGCGACAATGACGTTGGCCCCCTGCCGGGCTACAAGCTCTGCGGTCGCCAAGCCAATACCGCTGGAACCGCCGATAATGAGAATGTGTTGCTGATTGAGTGATGCCATTTGTCTACTCCGACATGCAATAGGTTGGTGGGGTGTTGCAGACCAGTATGGCGCGGCTGCGGTGTGTTGATAATTCGCTTCACTGCTGAAGGATTGTCAACGCTTGGTCCATAATGGACCCATGGAACAGCTCAACGATCTGGCCGTCTTTGTCGCAGTTGCCGAGACGTCGGGCTTCAGTGCCGCCGCCCGCAGGCTCGGCGTCACGACATCGGGCATATCCAAGAGTGTGGGACGTCTGGAGGAGCGCCTTGGCGTGCGGCTGTTTACCCGAACGACTCGGCGCGTCGCGCTCACCGAGGAGGGGGCGCGCTTCTATGACCGGGCGCGGCGTATTCTCGCCGATATCGCAGATGCCGAAGAAGATATCAAAGCCAGCGCCGGCACTCTGCGCGGCCGTATTCGCATCGACATGCCGGTGCTATTTGGGCAGAAGTTTGTGCTGCCGCTCTTGCTGCGATTTCGCAGCCAGTACCCCGCGATCGATCTAGGTATGCGTTTTCATGACGAAGTTCGCAATCTGGTTGCGGCTGGCGTGGATCTGGCCATTCGCATGGGCGACTTGGCCGACTCGGATTTGTACGCGCGCACGATCGGCCGCACGCAGTTTATCACGATGGCATCGCCCGCCTATCTCGACGCTCACGGTGCGCCGCGAACCATCGACGATCTCGATGAGCATATCTGTGCCGCCTACTATATGAAGAGTTCCGGCCGCCTCTTTCGCTGGCGTTTTCGCGATAAGGGCAAGCTGCGCTACTACGATCCGCCGCTTCGATTGGCGGTCAACGACGGCCATGCCTATCATATGGTAGCGCGTTCCGGGCTTGCCCTGGTGCAGGACCTTGCCTTTCATTTTGCTGCCGATTTGCAATCCGGCGAGCTGGTGCAAGTGCTCAAGCGCCATGTCGCTCCGGGGTTGCCGATTTCCATCATCTATCCCGAGGGCCGGCATCTGCCCAAGCGCGTGCGCGCGTTGCTCGACTATCTCATTGCCGGTTTAAAACATGCCTGGTCAAAATAATGCTTTCGTCATGGCAGTATTGTCAGTCCGGCACGGAAAATCTGTCGATCGCGCCTGTTCAGCTCTGCGGATTTTGTAGGATGGCCCTCAATTCACCATCTGCCAGGTGCCGTCGGGCATGCGACACGCCGTGCCGTAGACCCAATCCTGACGGCCGTCAATCCATACCTCCATGGCGAACTCGCGGCACGGGCCGTCATCGCCGTCATAGGTATTGGTGGGTGTTAACGTGTATTCATAGCCTGTATCTGGATTTACCCATGCTGCGGGTTGATCAGTGGCATGGTATTCAAGCGCATACGACATGTGACGGCGGTCGGCTTCGTCCATTTGCCGGCCGATTTCCGCGCCCACGGCGGCGCCGATGAGGGCTCCGATGACGGTGCCGACCGCGCTACCGCGCGTGAGAGCCGATCCTGTGGCCGCGCCAACTCCGGCTCCGGCCAGAGCGCCAGTTTGTTCGTGGGTATAGCATGCGGCAGTTGTGAGCAAGCTCGCCAAAAGTGCGCACGATATCGATTTGTAGAGTGCTTTCATCGTTCTCAACTCCGGCAACGGGATGGTTCTGGTTTATGCCTATGCAGGGAGTGTTCCACCGCGCACAGCCGGCAGTGGGCTGCGCGTTTACTGCAATGACCAGGTGTCGTAAAATGGGCCAAAGCCGGCAGCGATTTTGCCAAACGACTCGACTTCGACCCATAGGGTGCCTTCGAGCGCGAACGGCACGGCGAAATTGGGCTGGCGTCCGGCCTCGATCTCGCGCAGGGCATCGCGGGCCACGGAGGCCACGATCTGCAGCATGGATTGCGGTTCGAGTTCCAGGCGGGCCAGAACTTCAATGGAGGCCCCGGGCGGGATGGTTCGCACCTTGATATCGCTGGGTTTGGCGGTGCCCATGGCCACGGCCACGAGCAGTCCCGCCGTTGCTGCGGCATAGTCCTCCTTGGTCTTGAGGCCCTCGTCGGCGCTGCTACAGCCGTCTTCGGGCGGAGGGCCGCAGTCTTGGCCTTCGGGGCAGAGAGCCAAGCACACCACGCCAGCATTGGTGGGCTGGTTGGCATCGGGATAGGCGGTAAAGGCCAACATGGTTTCCACGGCCGGCAGTGGCACGGGGTTATCGTTTTCCACGGTCAGGGTGACGTCAAAGACAAAGACCAGCTCGGACAGCGCGGGCGCGGGGCCGAAGATGCGGCAGATGAGGACGTTGGCGATTTGGGGGCAGAAATACATGGCCAGGGCCACGTTGGTCGGGGCGGCGACGAGGGCGACCGACGACACCGCAACCTTGGGGGGATCAGGAGGTGCAATTTGGGGTGCCTGCTGCAGGGGCAGCTGCTGCAATTGCGCACAACCGATAAACGACAGCACCAGCAGGGCAGGGGCGATGCGCGATGTAATCCATCTCGTCATTATTGGTCTCATTCTCCTCGTTCTCCTCGTTCTCCTCGTTCTCATAGATAAGCTCCTTGTAAAAGTCTAGGTGACCGACTCCCGGTTTCGGTCCGTGTGCAGCGCTGAGCTTATACGGGATCGAAGACGACTGTCTCGTCCTGCCCGCCAGTCTCCACCAATCCCGGCCAATCCCGGCCGTCAATCCCAGTCCAAGGCTTTGGGCTACAGCGATTGCCCCGACCAATCTGCGCCCGCGAGAGACATCCAAGCACCCATTCCCTGCCATGAAGTCGAGTCGACACCCGATGCGGGCTCCCCGTATGGTTACGAGCACCGCCATGTCCACACCATCCCCGCCCGTGACCCATTCCGCAGCCAAACCCCTCCGCATCCGCCATTTGCTCGCATACGGCATCGGCGACATCTACGGCGGCGGGGCCTTCTTGCTCATCGGCATGCAGTTTCTGTTCTTCTTGACCGAGATTGTCGGCCTATCGCCACTCTTGGCCAGTGTGGTCTTTGGCGCTGGCAAGATCTGGGACGGCGTCTCCGATCCCCTGATGGGCTACATCTCCGACCGCACCCGCTCGCGCTTCGGCCGTCGGCGCCTGTATTTTCTCCTCGGCATTGGGCCCGTATTTTTGAGCTTTCTTTTGCTCTGGCTCCCCGTCGATAGCACCAACTCCCTGGTGGCCTTTGCCTACTATGCCGGCGTCTACCTGCTATTTAGCACGGTGTTCACCATGGTCATGGTGCCGTATTCGGCCCTCAACGCCGAAATGACCTCCGACTACGGCATGCGTACGCGGCTGTCGGGCGCGCGCATGATGTTCTCGCAACTGTCGGCTCTGCTGGCTGGCACGGTGCCCCGCCTCATCATTAATCGATATCCCGAAGGCGACCCCACCGGCTACTTTGTCATGGGCATCATCTTTGCCGCGCTGTACGCGGCGCCGTGGCTGCTGGTGTATCTGGGAACGTGGGAACTGGCGCCGGAATCAAATGCCTCCGATAGCGCCAGCGCGCGCGGAGGCGGCTCGCGGGCGACGTCGCCGCTGGACATTTTTCGCCAATTCAGCAGCGTGATCAAAAATCGGTCTTTTCGCATTCACCTGGGCATGTACATCTGTGCCTATAGCGCTATGGACATCTTGATGGCGCTCTTTATCTATTATCTGACGTACTATATCGGCCGCCCCGACATCTACACCGTGGCCATGGGGGTATTGCTGCTGAGTCAGCTCGCCATGCTGCCGGTATACGTGGCGCTGTCCAATCGATTTGGCAAAGGTCGCGCGTATATGATGGGGTTGGCGATCTGGAGCCTTGGAACCCTGCTGTCCCTGGGGCTCGGGCCCGATACGGCGCTGGTGCCGACCCTGGTGATCTGCGCCGTGATCGGCATGGGGCTATCGGCGGGCGTGCTCATTCCCTGGGCCATGTTGCCGTCGATCATCGATGTCGACGAGCTCATCACCGGTCGGCAACGCGCCGGTATGTACGCCGGGGTGATGACGCTTGTGCGCAAGCTGGTGCAGGGCGCGATTGCCATGCCGAGCGTGGGCATTGTGCTCGCGCTATGCGGCTTTGGCGGCGGCGCTGAAGCAGTCGCCGAGGGCGAGGTGTCAGTGGCCGGCCTGCGCTGGTTTTTTGTCTGTGGTCCGGGGCTGCTTCTCCTCGGCGGTTTGCTCATCGCCAGTCGCTTTCGCATCACGCCGCGCTCGCACGCGGTCTTGTCTGCGGAGTTAGAGCGCCTGCGCGCTGGCGGCAATGCGGATGAGGTCGAAGCCGAGGTCCGCGAGGTCTGCGAACGGCTGAGCGGGCAGCCGTATGGCGTGGCTTGGAAGGCTCGCGCTGCGTCTCCGCAGGACTAACGACAAATGCTCGGATGCTGGCCCCCAGCCAATGATGGAGGCCAATGATGGTTGTCGTGGGGACAGGCCGCTGTGTAAACTGCTATCGGCCATTACGTTGCGGGTATCATCATGAGCATTTATACAGACTGGGGATTTGTCCAACCACCGTTTCAGTCCAATTCGCTGCCAGCGAGCGAATTGGGGAAGACCCTGCTGGTCGGCCGCGAACGAGAGCTTCGGCGGGTAAAAAGCCGTCTCACCAATCCATCCAAACTGGTGACCATGGAAGGGCCCAACGGCATCGGCAAAACCAGTTTGATCAATGTGGCGTCGTATTCATGTTTTGTTGAATCACTGCAAGTGGCCGACGGCCCGCTATGGATCCCGTGTCATCGTACGTTTCAGCTGAACGCCGACAGCAGCACTGAGGAGTTCGTCGACGAGTTCTTTTACGCCCTGGCGCAAACCTTGGTCGAGCGCTCCAAGGAAATTCTGCCCAAAAAGTCCCAGTTACCAAATCAAAAAGCCATTGCACGGTGGCTCAACGCTCCGCAGGCGCAAAACTATAGCGGCGGCATATTTGGTATCGAAGTTGGGGTCACGACCGAGACCAACACGGGGCAAGGCTTTCACCGCTCTGGCTTTCGCCGCATCGTGCGCGAGTGGCTCAGCACGCTATTTCCCGAGCCTGGTTCTGGCGGGATCATCTGCCTTATCGACAATCTCAAGCTATTACAAACCTCCCAAGCCGCGCGTCGTCGCCTGGAAGAGCTCCGCGATCAGGTGATGACAAATCTACCAGGTGTTCGCTGGGTTTTGTGCGGCGCCCTCGGCATCATTCTCGGCATGACGTCGTCACCCCGATTCGATGGATTGCTGCATCGCCCGGTCGAATTGGAGGCAATTTCACAGACCAGCATCCCAAGCATTTTGCAGTCGCGCGTCGACGTGTTTGCCGACCCTGATAAATCGACCTATCCGCCGATTTCCAGCCAGGACTTCGAGCATTTGGCGGTCCTGTATAATGGGAACGTGCGCAGCTTACTCGGCTCGGTAGACGATTACTGCCAATGGATTTTCGATGAAGACATGGCGCCGAGCACGGCGGAGGACAAACACAAGGCCTATGTTACCTGGCTCGATGAGTTGAGCGAACAGGCCCTGGATGCGGTCTCCAAGTATATCAAGCCGCGGGCCTGGGACGTCTTCGACGTTGCCGCCAAGCGAGGCGGGTTGTTTGCCCCCAGTGATTACGAAGAATTTGGCTTTAACTCCATGGCCGCGATACGCCCGCATGTCAAAGACCTAGAGGACGTGGGATTGGTATCGAGCAGCCGAGACGATGGCGACAAGCGCCGCAAGACAATTCAAATGTGCGCCAAGGGTTGGCTGGTGCGTTATGCCCGCTCACGCGGCAAGCAGTGAGTGCCGTCGCCGCAATCTGTCAAGACCCTGTCAAGACTACTGAGGCGATGCATGTCCCCGTGTACCCCGTCCCCGTGTAACCCGTGAGGGGGATGGGGAAGCGGTGAGAGTAGAGAGTTATTCTTGTGTGTGGCCGGAGGCGAATAGGACCTGGTCAAGGGTGTCGGCGGAAAGGATACGGTCGGCCCAGAGTTCTAAGGTGGAGACGTTAGCCTGTTCGACCTGGGCTAGGACTTTGGGATCGAGGGGGCCAAAGCGTTTGGTGAGTTGTCGCAAGATAACGGTGCGTTGGCCGAGTTCGATGCCGGCTTTTTCACCTTCTTTGCGGCCTTGGGCGGCATGGTATTTGGCGAAATCACTTTGGGGTTGATACTTGCGTGCGGTCATGAGGCTGTCCAATTTTTGCAAAACGGCGGGTCCGAGCACGGAATAGATGAAGTCAGAATAGCGGGTGGCGCGGTCGATGTCGAGGCTATGGGCAGCGGCGAGTCCGGCGAGGGCGATGTCGGCGGCATTGTCGGTATCGTCAGCATGATCGCCTTGGGCGTGTGCCACAGCGGAAAGGATAGCGAGTTCGGGCTCCTGGCGGGCTTGGTCGAGATCGGTGATGTGCGGGATCTGTGACGGGGCGACAACGACGGGGTAGACGATGCTGCCGTTGCGGTCCAGATCAATGGGTTGGGCACACCAGGTGGCGACAGCCTGGTCGAGGGCAAATACGAGGATGGTGGCGGGGCAGCGGTAGCGAGCCCGGGCACCGGTCATGTATACAGGCCAGCTGCGGCGCTTTTTCTCGTCACGTGCTAGCTGAATTTCAACAATGACGATGTCGGACGGAGCGGAATCGGAAGCATCGCCGTCGATGCGTATGACGGCGTCGGCGCGATATTCATCGGCTTTGATATCGGCGAACTCGGCAGCGGTGAGAGAAGGGGTCTGTGATTCCTGCGGCGGCAGTTTGCCGAGATGAAAGAGTATGTCTGGTGCAAGTGCGGGGCAATCACGGAAAAGGTCGACGAGAGATTCATGGATGATAGACGGCATGAGGCTCCATAGGGCGAAAGTGACAAAACACCTTGTAGCACTGGTAATGATGCTTGTCATGGATGAAAAATGGTTTTTCGTGGAAATAAATAGGTGCCTGGCACCCGATTGCATATCACTCGGGGAGGCAGAAATACCGAACATTTTCGCGTATGAAGATAATGTTGATATGAAAATGGCAAGAATGTGAATGAGGGGTGATCACGCTTTATCGAACGACTCCGGATTGAGCTGCGAATTGGGCTGTGGGGGCCGGTGTCTGCGAGGTGCCAGGCACGATGTGGACGCGGATATGCGCTCGGCTTGGGAAGAAACGAGTCGGTGATACGTGGATGTTCTCGGAGTCGATACCGGGAGTGTTATGAAAGATGTTTGTGGCAGCAGTACAAAGTCACTGAGGACCTGCTGTGCAACTCGCAGCACGATGACTTGGCCGCAGAGTTCCGCAAATGAGCGTCACCTCGCCAGCCGTATACTTCACCTCGACGTTGCAATAGCGCTTTTACCTTGAATAGGAGCGTCGATGCTCAGGCCGCATCGGATACCCTCAACCCGGCCTACCTCTTTGCAATCAGAACGGATTTTTCATTCTCGGCCAGAGCTTCTCCGTCCGAGCCCCCCCGACCTCAGCCCCCGATCCCGTCCTCTCAAGTTGCCGTGTGTTACAATCGCCTCATGACTCGCCTGCTTACCCTTTTGGCCTTGCTGGCCGGGTGCGCCACGACCACGCCGGCAGCTGTGCCTGAGACGGCATCTGTGCCGGAGCCGGCAGCGACGGAAACGCCGGAACCAGCTACCACCACCACACCAGCGCCAGCGAGCGCTCCAGCGCCACTTGGCGGCCCCACCGCCGAGCGGGCCGCTGGTCTGCGCGAGGCCGCTGATCTGCTCGAAAAGGCGGACGCTGCCCGCACCGCCGGTAACCGCAACCTGGCCGAGCTGCTGTTCAGTTCGGCCGAACTCATCACTGGCCCCGAAGCAGTCGCCAGCCTGGCCGCGATCTTCCGCGCTGGCGCACCGCCCCGGATCGAGTCTCCGACAGTGGCGGTGGACGTCAACGCTCCGCCCCAGCCCAAGGCGGTGGGCTCGTCGGAAGAGGATGAGCCCGACCAGAAGCAACGGCGGGTGCGCAACTCGCTGCGCGGCTCGGTGGTGATCGATGGCAAGCCGCTGAATGACAGCTTTGGCGTGGTGATGCTCGAGCCCCTCGACCGGCGCTGGAGGCCGCGCACGCCCAAAGAGCAAGTCATCGAACAGCGCGACCGCCAGTTTGCGCCGCGGGTCATGGCGGTGCCGGTGGGCTCGACGGTGTCGTTCCCCAACTTCGATACGATTTATCACAACGTGTTCTCGACCTCGGAGGCCGCAAAGTTCGACCTCGGCCTGTATCCCCGCGGCGAGGCCCGCGAGGTGGTCTTGGAGCGCGAAGGCATCGTGCGCCTCGGCTGTAACCTACATGCAAAAATGGTCGCCTATATCGTGGTGGTCGCCGTGCCTCATTACGCCATCACCGACGACAATGGCCAGTTCTTCTTCCGCAGCGTCAGGCCCGGCCGCTACCGGCTGCGGGCGTGGAGCGAGCGCAGCTCCCAGCCAGTGGTCCAGGAGATCACGGTCAGGGCCGGCGCCAACGAGATCGACGTCGGCGTTGCTGACGATGTGCCGGCTGGACCGCTGCCCGATAAGTTCGGAGCGCCGCGTGGCCGTTCGTAGTGTGCTGGCGGTCTTGGCCGGTGTGACCGCTGCTGCGGCGGTGTGGGGGACGACGCCGGAACCGCCGCCGCCAGTAGCGCCCGCTGGCGCCGCGGAGCTGGCGGCCGAGCTCGATGGCCAAGTGCGCGAAATCTCTGCCGCCCTCCACGCGCGGGCGCTGACCCTATCGCAGCTGCCGCGTCTGGCCGCGGCCGTGGCCACCGACGCTACTACCGCGGCCGATCTCACCCAGGAGGAGCTGTCGTTCCGTCTGCAGCCGGGCGAGGCGTTCGAGTTGGCACAGATAGAGGGGGACGAGCTGAACAGCCTGTTGCGCATACCGGCTGGCACTCCGCCGTCGCCACTGGCCGGTCGTTTTGGCCGTCATATGCTCGTCCGCGATGGCGCGCTGCTGCTGGGCGAGACCATTGAGATCATCCCGGTGCAAGACGCCGACCGCCTAACCGGCGCCGTACTGGTCACGCGCAAGCTCTCGCTGGCCGATGTCGGCAGCCGCTTCGAAGCGCTGGGCGCGGTGGCGCGTCTGGAGATCGGCGACGCTGGCGGCGATCGTGTGGCGCTCGGGACCGGCACGACCGAAGGCGGTGCAATCGATAGGGCGACGATCGACAGTGGCGCGCGCGTCGTCCGGCTGCCCCTGGCCGGCGCACCAGTGGCGGCACAGATCGTGGTAGTGGCCGCCGCTGCGCCTGGACCCTCGGCCGCGCGCACCGTCGTGGCGTTGGCCCTCGCTCTGACTGGGTTGATCGGCGCGTTTCTGCTACGGCGGCGCCGGCCGGCTGCGGCCGTCGGGGCAAAAGACGGCGCAAACGATGGCACAGACGGTAATGCTCCTCTGCCTCCCACTGGCGCGGACGCGGCGTCGGCTGGCCTCCCGGAGTCGGTGGCACAGGCCCACGCACCAACGGCTGACGCAGTGGCGTCCGGAGCCGCGCAGCCGCCGATTGTCGCGCCAGCCGCACCGGCCGCGATCGCGCCTGGGGCCCAGCTCGGCCGTTACCGACTAGATCGCCTGCTCGGCTCCGGCGGGATGGCCGACGTGTACTTGGCCTATGCCACTGGGGAGGCCGGATTCGCCAAGTCGGTGGCACTCAAAGTGCTGCAGCCGCACTTGGCGAGTCGGCCCGATGTGGTGGCCTACTTCCTCGATGAGGCCCGCTTGGCGTCGCGTCTGAGCCATCCGGCCGTGGTGCAAATCTTCGACCTGGGCCGCGCTGGCGACGGCTACTACATCGCCATGGAGCTCATCGAGGGCGCCGACTTGCGGCAAGTGCTGCACGCCGTCCGCGCCAAGGGCCGCGCAGTGCCGGTGGCGATTGCCGTGCACCTTTTGCGCAAGGTTTGCGACGGCCTTCACGCGGCCCACACCGCCGTCGACGACAAAGGGCAACCGCTCGGGCTCATTCACCGCGATGTCAAGTGTGGCAATGTGATGGTGTCACGCAATGGCGTGGTCAAGATCACCGACTTCGGCATCGCCAAGGCCAACGAGCAGCTCCACGTCACCGCGGTGGGCGCGGCTTCTGGCACCCCGGCAGTCATGGCTCCCGAGCAGCGGATGGCTGGCCCGGTGGATCTGCGCGTCGACGTCTATGGGGTGGGCGCCATCGCCTACGAGCTATTCGCCAACGTCGTGGTCAATCTCGATGTGGCGGTGTTGATTCCGCAGGGAGTTCCTGCGTGGCCGCCTCTGCCGCCGCCGTCGCAGGTCCGCCCGGAGATTCCGGCCGAGCTCGACGACTTGGTGATGCAGGCGCTGTCGTTCGACGCCGTCAATCGCCCCGACAGCTGCGCGGCGGTTGAGCATACGCTAGAGCGCGTGGCCATCGACCATGGTCTGGTCGCCAGCGACAAGGACGTCGCCCGCTGGCTGGCCGAGGCGTTGGGCTGAGAAGCCGAGGGCAGAATGGCTCGGGAAATCCTACCCAGTGATCGAGGGTGACGTCCTGTTGAGCGAAAATTTCTTGTCAGCATAGACGCCGGAGCACTCAGAACGCGTCAGGGCGAAGACTAGTATCGACTGAGAGCATTTGGAGCGCAAAAAAGTGCAGGTCAGCATCGAGCTGGAGCGTTCAGAACGCGAAAAATCGCAGATGAGCATCGGTTGGAGGCGGTCGGAACGCGAAAAATCGAAGGCGAGCATCGGCTGGAGGCGGCTGGAGCGCGAAAAATCGAAGGTGAGTATCGACTGGAGGCGGTCGGAACGCACTACAGAGCTAGCAGGCATTGATTTTGCGCATTTGAAGCGCTCTGGAGCGATATCAGCATTGATAATTCGCATGCGCACAGCCGTGAAAACTCGTATCCGTTCACTGAGCTAACGCACCAGGGCTTCGACTTCGACTTCGACCAGCATCGCGGGGTCAATCAGCGACTTGACCTCGACCATGGTGGTCGCGGGCGGATGCGCACCAAAGTACTCTCGATGGGCGCGGCCGTATTCCGCCCAGCGCGCAATATCGGTGACAAACATGCGCGTGCGCACCACGTGGGCCATCTGTGCGTCTAGCTTTGCCAGCGCCTCTGCGACGATGTCGAGGCAGCGCTTCATTTGCGCATAGCCGTCGCCGGGGGCGTGCACCGTGCCGTCCTCGGCCACTGGGGCGGTGCCGGTGACGTAAATATGATTGCCCACGCGCAATGCCCGGCAGTAGCCGACCTCTTGTTCCCAAGGTGCGTTTGTATAAACTCGCTGCGTTTCCATGTCGCTGGGTCCTCGCTTTTTGTTGCGATTGGTGATATGGCGCAGGAACATAGCGCAACCGGGCGCTTGCCACCATCTTAGGGCTCACGCAAAATCTCGACGCCCAAAACTGGGAAGTTATTTCTGCGCGAGCCCTTACGAGAGCATCGATATGAACATTGTCATTCGCACGGAGCATCCCGCGGTTGAAGTCGGTTGGTTCGCCGACCTGTGCAACGGTGATTACGAATTTTTGGGCGTCCCCGATGGTGCCTTGCGCTCCAGCTTCGCCCACTGTCGCGATATCGTCTGCACCGCTGATCGCCTGGGCTACGGCAATATCCTTTTGCCGTCGTCGTACCAAGTCGGTCAGGATGTGCTGACGTTTGCCGGCGGTGTGGCCCCCATGGTCGAGCAGATGAGTCTCCTCACCGCCATTCGCTGTGGTGAGCTGCATCCGCCGATGCTGGCCCGCTCGCTCTCGACCCTCGATCACATGCTCGACGGTCGCCTCACCGTCAACATTATTTCCTCAGACCTGCCCGGTCTGAAAGAGTCGGGCGAGGTGCGCTATCAGCGTTCGCGCGAGGTGATTCAAATCCTCAAGCAGGCCTGGAGCAATGAACGCATTCAATTCGAGGGGCAATTCTATCGCTTCGATGTGCCCACCGAGCCGATTATGCCCTATCAGCAAAACGGCGGTCCGCTCTTATACTTTGGCGGCATTTCCGAGCCGGCGCGCGATCTATGCGCCGAACACTGCGACGTCTTTCTCATGTGGCCCGAGACCGAAGAGCAAATCGCGGCCACCATGGCCGATATGAGTGCGCGTGCGGCGCGCTACGGCCGCACCATTGACTTTGGCTATCGGGTCCACGTCATCGTGCGCGAGAGCGAGGCCAAAGCCCGCGAGGCGGCGCAGCGCTTGGTCTCGCGTCTCGACGACGACCGCGCCGACGAGATCAAGCATCGGGCGCAAGACTCGCGCTCGGTGGGCGTGATGCGGCAAGATCAGCTGCGCGCGCAAGCCGATAAAGATGGCTTTATCGAGCCGCATCTGTGGAGCGGTATCGGCCGCGGGCGCTCGGGCTGCGGCAGCGCCATCGTCGGCGACCCGGACCAGGTGCTCGCCAAGCTCCAGGCCTACCGGGAGCTCGGCATCGAGGCCTTCATCCGCTCGGGCTACCCCAACGCCGAG
>JAAUYH010067168.1_pt1 | contig 13106 bp, 15 predicted proteins | sample 7278061 | NCBI WGS metagenome assembly JAAUYH01 (sample SAMN14350203, study PRJNA611818) | marine sediment metagenome | isolation source: surface marine sediment (0.6m) | place: French Polynesia: Moorea | collected 2018-08
AATTATTATGCCCAAACCAGATATCCATCCTACTTGGTATCCTGAAGCTAAAGTTATTTGTAACGGTGAAGTTGTCATGACTGTCGGTTCTACACAGCCAGAAATTCACGTTGATGTTTGGTCAGGAAATCACCCTTTTTATACTGGTACTCAAAAAATCATTGATACAGAAGGGCGAGTTGATCGCTTCTTGCGTAAATACGGTATGCTCGATTCTAGTGCTAATACCACTGATTCTGATAAAGAAAAATAACTCACTAAATAATTTTATAAGCCCAGCAGTTAAGTAAAATCAACTGCTGGGTTCGCTATATTTTTATATTGGTTACTTAGGAATTTAAGATCATGGCAGAAAGTTATTTACTAGATAAACTAAAATCAGTAGAGCAAACCTATCAAGAATTGACTCGTCGTTTGGCAGATCCTGATATTGCAACGAATCCCAGTGAATTACAAAAAGTTGCGAAAGCTAGGTCTTCCTTAGAAGAAACAGTACTTACTTATGAAAAATGGCAAGAAGCTACAGAACAATTAGCCGAAGCCAAGGAAATTTACAAAGAATCTAACAGCGATCCTGAAATGAAGGAAATGGCTGCTATGGAAGTAGAAGAGTTAACCGAAGAAGTTGCGAACCTAGAAGACAAGCTCAAAGTCTTGCTGTTACCAAAAGACCCCAATGATGACAAGAATATCATGTTAGAAATTCGGGCTGGTACAGGAGGAGATGAAGCTAGTATTTGGGCTGGAGATTTAGTCCGAATGTACTCACGTTATGCCGAAAGTCAGAAATGGACGGTTAAGCTAGTGAGCGAGTCTCTGGCTGATATGGGGGGCTTTAAAGAGGCAATCCTGGAAATTCAAGGAGATTCAGTTTATAGTAAGCTGAAATTTGAAGCAGGAGTACACCGCGTACAGAGAGTTCCTGTAACTGAAGCAGGGGGAAGGGTTCACACTTCCACTGCTACAGTAGCAATTATGCCAGAAGTTGATGATGTGGAAGTTAAAATCGATCCTACCGAAATTGAAATGAAAACCGCTCGTTCTGGTGGTGCAGGTGGGCAAAACGTCAACAAAGTTGAAACAGCAGTGGATTTAATTCATAAACCGACTGGTATTCGGATTTTTTGTACAGAAGAGCGATCGCAACTACAAAATAGAGAACGGGCGATGCAAATTTTGCGGGCTAAACTCTATGAAATAAAACTCGCAGAACAACAAGAAGCGGTTACTTCTATGAGGCGATCGCAAGTAGGAACAGGAGCGCGATCGGAAAAAATCCGTACCTACAACTATAAAGATAACCGTGTTACCGATCATAGATTAGGACAAAACTTTACCCTAGCTGGTTTATTAGAGGGAGATATCGAAAATATAATTCAATCTTGCATCTCTCAAGATCAACAGGAAAGATTAGCGGAGTTAGCGAATTCTCCTGATACAGCTGAAACTTTGAATTAATTTGAAGAAGCAAGGGATTCTAATAATCCTTATTCTTGTTAGGTTGAGTTATTAAACAAATAATTAACTTTTAGAGGCTATTATCTAACTCAGGTGGGAGAGGTTTTATGAATCCTATTATTTCTACTTATGATTTGCTGCAACTAGCCTCTGGAGATAACTTGTCTCTTCAGGTATATAAATTTATTGGTCAACAGCCTGGAAAAAAAGTCTATATTCAGTCTAATCTTCACGGGGCAGAAATTGTTGGTAATGCAGTTATTCAGGAGTTAATGAGATTTTTTTCTTCCTTAAATAGTAGTGAAATTCAAGGAGAAATTTGGTTGGTTCCAGTATGTAATCCTTTAGGAACTAATCAAAGAAATCATATATTTTCTACTGGTCGCTTTAATAGTTATGATGGCAAAAACTGGAATCGTATCTTTTGGGATTACGCGAAATATTGTACAGACTTAACAGAATTTGCTAAATCTCAAATAGACAATGAACCAGAGATTATCAAAGAAAATTATCGAGCTAAAATTCAACGGGCTTGGTCAGAAGAATTAACTAAATTACAACAACCTAAAAGTGGTACAGTTAGCAAACAATATCGGGCGAAACTGCAATCTTTATGTTTAGATGCAGACTATGTAATTGATATTCATAGTTCTAGTAATCAGGCAATAGATTTTTTGTTTTGTTTTGCTACTAGAGAAGCAACTGCTCAATATTTTTTGCTTGAATATGGTATTTTCATGACTGAATATGATGGACATGCTTTTGATGAAGCTTTTTTAAGACCCTGGTTAGCATTAGAAAGGGAACTAAAAAAGTTAGGTAAAAATGTAATATTTGACGTGGAATCTTGGACTCTAGAATTAGGTTCTGGTATGACCATGAATCCTAATTCAGTGAAAAAGGGAATAGCAGGAATTAAAAACTATTTATCTTATAAAAAAGTATTAACTAATTCAATTTTATTAGATGATAAGCCAATAAAATTAGTCTCAAGAGATACTGTAAAAAGTTATTATGCGCCTCGTGGTGGGATGATTCAAAACAGGTTATCTTTGAAAACTTTAGTTAGAAAAGGCGATCTCTTATATCAATTATTAAGCTTCAATAAGCAACAAAAATTACCAGAAGTAATTGATATTAAAGCTGAAACAGATGGCTTAGTATTTGATATATCAGCGAATGAATCTGTTAACCAAGGAGAATACGTTTTAGATATTTTAGCAGTGTAGATTATTGACTTATGATGGATGAATCTCAATTTACCATTCCCATTGCCCCAGAGAATTTTAAATCTGGGTTTGTTGCAATTATTGGCAGACCTAATGTGGGAAAATCAACTTTAATGAATAAGTTGGTAGGACAAAAAATTGCCATAACTTCTCCTGTTGCTCAAACTACTCGTAACCGCTTGCAAGGAATATTAACTACTCCTGAATTACAGATTATTTTTGTTGATACTCCAGGAATTCATAAACCCCATCATGAACTAGGCAGGGTATTAGTTAAAAATGCTCAGTCGGCAATTAATTCTGTGGATTTAGTGCTATTTTTAGTTGATAGTTCTACTATGGCAGGTAGAGGCGATCGCTTTATTGTAGACCTTTTAAGGCATAGCAAAACATCGGTAATTTTAGGACTTAATAAGGCAGATTTACAACCAGAAAATTATCAGGAACTAGATGATAGTTATCTACAGTTAATTGAAGGGAAAAATTGGTCAGTAGTAAAATTTTCTGCCACAACAGGAGAAGGAACAGAAACTCTCCAAAATATCTTAGCTGAAAATTTAGAACCAGGTCCTTATTACTATCCTCCCGATTTGGTGACCGATCAGCCAGAAAGATTTATTATGGCAGAATTAATTAGAGAACAAATTCTATTACAAACTCGTCAAGAAATCCCCCATTCTGTAGCGATCGCAATTGAAAGAGTTGAAGAAACACCCAAAATTACGAAAGTTTTTGCAGCAATTAATGTGGAAAGAAAATCCCAGAAAGGAATTATTATTGGTAATAAAGGTAGTATGCTAAAACAGATAGGTTCAGAAGCTCGCCAACAAATTCAAAAACTAATTGCAGGTAAAGTTTATTTAGAATTATTTGTGAAAGTTGAACCGAAATGGCGACAATCCAGATTACGTTTAGCGGAATTTGGCTATCGCGTAGAAGATTAAGTAATAAGTGATAAGTAACAAAGGTTAATGTCAAATTCTTCTATTTCTATAACTATAAAATTATTTGCTGCTTATCAAGAAGCTTATAATCTCCCTGAGTTAAATTTAGATTTTCCCTCTTCAACTACTGTCGGGGAAGTATTAGATTATGTATTAATTGAAAAACCAGAACTAGAAAAATGGCGTGATGTTACTCGTTTTGGAGTGAATTTAGAATTTGTGGAAGCTAACACCATAATTAATAATGGTGATGAAATAGTTTTTATTCCTCCTGTTAGCGGAGGATAGCTGTAAGCAACTGCTCAATAATTTTGATTTAAAACCAAGATTTGATATATTCTCGGCGCATCATAGCAATAGCCTCAATAGAAATACCTTTAGGACATACTGCTTCACATTCTCCGTGATTAGAACAATCTCCAAAGCCTTCTTGTGCCATTTGTTCCGTCATTTTATGAACTCTTAACTTTCTTTCGGGATGTCCTTGGGGAAGTAAAGCTAAGTGAGATATTTTGGCAGCGGTGAATAGAGATGCAGAAGCATTAGGACAAGCTGCAACACAAGCACCACAACCGATACAAGCAGCATAATCAAAAGCGCGATCGCTGTTGGCTTTAGCTATAGGTAAAGAGTTAGCATCGGCTGGTGCACCCGTATTTACTGAAACATATCCTCCTGCCATCATAATACGGTCAAAAGAGGAGCGATCTACTACCAAATCCTTAATTACAGGGAAAGCTTTAGCACGCCAAGGTTCAACTGTAATGGTTTCTCCATCTTGAAAAGAGCGCAAATGCAATTGACACACCGCAGTTAGTTTTTGTTTACCGTGAGCAATTCCATTAACCACCATCCCACAAGAGCCACAGATTCCCTCCCGACAGTCATGATCGAATTCTACAGGCTCTTGATTGTTGGTAATTAATTGTTCGTTTAGCACATCCAGCATCTCTAGAAAAGACATTTCTGGATGAACATCAGATAAGGTATATTCGACAAATTTACCTGTGGTTGCTGGGTTGGGTTGTCGCCAAATTTTAAGATGGAGTCTCATTTTTTATAGGTGTTAGGTTTAACTCTTTTCTATTACCTATGGTCTATTCTCTGACTTAACTAGAGCTTACCTTAGAAAAGCAAAAACTACTATATTATACAAATTTAATTACTGGAGCGATCGCTTATCCTATGGAACTAGAACAAAAAATAGGTTAAAATCAGAGACTTTCATGCCAAATAATGGGATTTTTAATAACGTTGCTCAAGAGATAATGCTCCTTTGCAGATCTCTTCAATATGACGAATATCAGTACCGCAGCAACCACCAAGAATATTTAAGTTAGGTAGCAAAGTTTTAAGTTTTTGGTATTGGATACTAAGTTCTAGAGGATTACCTGCGTCTAATTCTTCCGCTTCATCCAATTCAGCATGGCTTTTGATTGAAGCATTGGCTCTGAGAGCCTGAATTTTTTTGTCTAACCAGTATTCGTCTCCTTGAAGTATATGAGCAAAATGGAGTGGATGAGCGCAGTTAATCATGTAGTAAATAGGTGCATGGTTCGTGGCAAGTTCAACTTGTGATACTAAATCCGCTTACCAAAGTATACTTTTAGTTTAAAGCGTAAAATTAGCTTAAACCTTTCTGACTTCTGATAGCCGAAGGTGTCCCGCAAGGGGATACCGCTACGCATATATCCTTTAGGGCTTCTGACTTCTGACTTCTCGCAATTTTAAAGTGTTGTATCTAAACAGGATTTCGTATGAGATAGGAAATCGATCGATTGTCTGTATAGTGGTAAATTTAAACAGCGATCAAGAACAAGTAGAGAATTTTGGCAAAAACTCTACCTGTCTAGCAAAAGGTTTTAAAAACAAAATTCGCTCAAAGCTGAAAAAACTAAAATCCAAAAAAATCCAGGGTTAATTTTTCTCTCTAGTTCTTCCCGATTCTTTCTTTTAATACGGAAAAGTCACAGATTACTCCACTGTAGAAGTGCTGCTTCTTTGTAGCAACTATCACTACGTATATGGATGAATTTTTCTTATTTAGAGAACGTTTGAGAAGAGAATTTACAATGGAAAATACTGATATTAATGAGCAATATTCTAGTCTATCATCTTGTTGTAACTTAGATTATGAATCTAAACAAAATCATAAGCAACTCGAGCAAAATAAAACTAAAACAACATCTAATTTAGCCGAGCAAGACTCTTATCAATTAGGTGTCCTGATTTTTATTATTGCAATGATTACTATATATGGTTTTGGTATTCACCAATTAAGTAAGACTGTTATCGATATTGTTGAAACAGTAGTTGAGGAAGTAGATAAAGATTATCGATTTAGAATTTTTTGATTTGATTCAACTAAACAATAATTGATTGTTATAGCAAAAAGATTGATGAATCATAAAAATACAATTATAAAACCGTTCATGTTTTGTCCCATCGCGCTATAAAAGATGAACGGAAGGAATAGTAGTTTGAAAATCTTCAACGAACGCACCTCATAATAAACCAGTATACAGAGGTAATCTCATGAAACTAACTTATAGGGGAGTACAGTACAAAGAAAAAAATCAATGTCTTTTGACTTCACTAGTAGAAACAAGAAAGAAAGAAATTGTTTATCGTGGCAATTCTGCAAAAGCGAGAATCAATCCTAAATTTCCCTGGTTACTATATATAAAACAGCTATTCTACAAGTCTGAAGTAAAACCGATTTTTGACCCGATTACTTTTTGGTATAACCATAAAAGAGAATTTCTTCAAAATTGTTTTTATTTAGATGATTTAGAAAGATTGGATAGAGCTTGGGATTTAACTATAAAAATAGAAAAAGCCCAAGTGTTAAAGTCCCAGCAGAAAACTAAATTAAAATATCGTGGTGTTACTTACTATCGTTAAGAATTAATAATTGCGATCGCAATATTCTAATTATTTATTGGCGATACATTGGAGCTTCTATCTCTTGAGAAAGCACAGATTTTCTAGCCTCTTTATTTCCTCCTGTCAGCTTGGAAATAATTATAAATGCTGCTAATCCTACTAGAGGACTAATTAAAGTAGGAAAACCATCAAAATCTGCCGTAAAGATATTGTTAGGAATATATAAGAGGGTATTATCAATACCAAATGTTGTGGGCATCAACACAAACAATATTAGTCGCGTCAGAGAGCCTAAAATAATACAAGATAATGCACCTTGCCAAGTAGCACCCCTCCAATAAAGACCACCTGCCAAAGGAATGAGTAACCCTGCAAAACCCAGATCGAACGCGAGCAATAGTAAAACTCCAGTTTGGGGAACTTTCAAAGCAAAAAATACTCCCATTACCGTAATGACAAAAGCCATAGCACGAGTCAGTAACAATAATCTGTCTCCTGCTGCATTATGCTCGTCGGAACGAATACCGATAATATTGTGGGCAATAACAGAAGAAGTACCAAGGATTGCGCCATCGGCGGTGGAAAGAGAAGCAGAAAGAATTGCCACAATTACTAAGAGTCCCAATAGGGGTGGAACTACTCCGTTTAATAAGGCATAAAGGATTGGACCATCGGCAGTAATCCCCGCATCAGCTAGAATTTGGGGTGCAGATAGGGCAATTAAGGAAAAAGGAACACCAATAATTATTGTGCCAGCAGAGCCGATTAAACAAGCTTTTTGGGCAGTTTCGGGACTTTTCGCCGCAAAAATACGCGCCATAAAATCGATCGCGACAATATCTCCCAATCCCAATGCCAGCAAAGTTGCCCAGTTAATAGCAGCACCAGCAGCAGGATCAGCGAGTTGAGCCAAAGCTAGAGGACCAGTATCCGTAGGGATTGCTAAACCAAAGTTAGTAACCATAAAAGTGAGTAACCCTATGGAACCAACAAAAGCGATCGCAACTTGAATGGCATCAGTATATGCCACAGCAAATAGTCCTCCACTAGCAGTATAGATAAAGACCACAATTGCCAAGAGCATCACTCCCGCCGTATAACTTGTGCCTAAAAAAGCTTTAAATAAGTATCCTCCCGCCACTAAATTACCAGCTAATAAAAAGGAAAAACTCAACACCATCAATATTGATGCCACGACTTCGGTTTTACGATTATATTTAACTCGATAAAAATCTGGCAGGGTTATCAAACCCATACGATTCATGGGTTTGGCAAAAAATAGGGCAGTTAAAAATAAACATAGTGCCAACCCAATTGGTAAAGATGCACCAGCCCAAAAACCAAATTCGGCAGCTAAATCCGTATTGCCCAGAGTGGCATTAGAATCTACCGACTGTGCCATTAAGGTTGCTGCTGCTAAAGGTAAGGCTAGTCCCCTTCCAGCAACTAGATAGTTTTCACTATCTCCTTTAACTTGTTTGGCTGCCCACATACCAATGGCTAAAGTAGCAAATAAAAATAGGATGATGCCCCAGAAGAGAAGCTTTTCTGTCATAGTTACCCCTGCTTAATTTTGACCATATATGATTTTGTATTTCTAGGGGCTAACTTTCACTTCACCCCTATGTTTTTAAACTTGTGTTGATAGGTGTTTGACTGGGTTTTGTTGGAGAATTTTTTCGATCCAATCAAACCATTGGGACAAACCTGCCCCTGTTTTTGCTGAGAGGTAAATAATAGTGATATTAGGATTCATTTGTCGCACGTTATCGGCAATGCAGTCTAGATCGATGTCTAAATAGGGAGCTAAATCGGTTTTGGTAATTAATAGACAATCTGCTTCTTGGAACATCACGGGATATTTTAAAGGTTTATCTTCCCCTTCCGTAACGCTCAATAAAGCAACCTTGGCGTGTTCCCCCACTTCAAATTCAGCAGGGCAAACTAGATTGCCAACGTTTTCTACTAAAACCAAATCAAAATCATGGGGATTGTATTGATGTTCTAAAGTGTGAATGCCTCCCGCGACCATTTTGGAATCTAAATGGCAAGAACGCCCTGTATTAATAGGAATTACAGGAACATCATATTTACGGAGACGATCTGCATCCAATTCGGTAGTCATATCTCCTTCAATAACTGCAATTTTAAATTTATCTTTTAAGACTTTGAGAGTTTGTTCCAAGAGAACAGTTTTTCCTGCCCCAGGACTGCTCATAATATTGAGGCAAGTAATACCCCAGCGATCAAAATGCTTGCGATTATGGTCTGCTCCTGTTTGGTTAGCATGAAGTAAATTAATTTCTAGTGCTGCGTCAAAGGTTTGGTGCATTGTTTTAAAGAAAAAGGAATGAGCAATGAGAAATGAGGAATGAAATAGCGGTAGTTTATGTTTGTTTTACTACTTGTTCTTCTAGTGTTGAATATTCAATGCGATCGATTTTTAGTTCTCGACCAGAGCGAATATCGTCCATCGGCGACTTACAATCGGGACAGCTATATTGCAGTCCAATATTGGGTTTATATTCTTGTTGGCACGTATGACAAAAAGCAATTAGAGGGATATCTTGGATAGCTAGCTCTACTCCTTCTAAGAAGGTATTTCGGGTTTGAACTTCAAAGGCAAACTTCAAACTTAGAGGCTCAACACAAGTAAACTGACCGACTATGAGATGAATTTTGTTGATTTTGGGTTGGGGTATTTGGGAGCGATACCAATCTTTAACCGTTATAATTAAAGCCTTGGTCATGTCTGTTTCGTGCATTCTTCACTCATTAGTAAATAGTAATTATTGTTAGGCAAAGTCTAATACTTTGAGATCGTACATTCGTTCCGAAAGATGGCATATACAGCACATTCAGTTCATTTACCCAATTCTGAATCTGTAATTAAAATATGTCTGGGTTGAGATTGAACTCTTTTAAACCAACAATTAATAGCAGAAAAGTCGCTCAAGTCAAATCCTCCTGCTTCGGCAACGTGGGTATAAGCATAAAGACCAATATCAGCAATAGTGTATTTATTTGCCACAAAAAAATCACTGGTTTTAAGATGCTGTTCCATAATCTTTAAAGCTGCATAACCCAGTTTTTGCTTTTGTTTGATTTGTTCTCGATACTTTTCTGGTTGCTGAAGCACACTAATCCAATAACGAGGAGTTGCAATGTTAGGTTCGTGACTGAATTGCTCGAAGAATAGCCATTGCATTACTCGTGCTTGTTCGTATTTATCTTGAGGAAAATATTTTGTTTCTTGAGCGAGATAAAACAAAATTGCATTAGATTCAGAGATAAATATGTTAGATGCAATTTCCAGCAAGGGAATTTTGCCGTTAGGATTCTTAGCTAAAAATTCAGATGTTCTGGTTTCTCCTTTTAAAATATTTAGCTCAATTAATTCAAATGGAATCTCTAACTGATTCAACAGCAACCGAACTTTATAGCCATTACCAGAAGGAAGAAAGTCATATAGTTTATACATGATTTGTACTTACTAAGGGTAGGTTTTTAACAAAGAAGTGAATAGTTGAGATAGGTGTTCGGTGTTCGGTGTTAGGGAATGTACAAATTGCTTAGGTACTTATATCTGAAAAAAGTTCTTCCAGTCTCTCAGTCTCCCAGTCTCCTGCTCTCTTACTCAACTCCAAGGTTCATCTACCACCTGGGCTTCTTCGTGAATATACGAGGGCTTTTCTGTACGAGGTAGTTGTCCTGATATCACTAGATGAGCCATAGTGTCACAAATAACGCGGGTTGCCATTAATGCGGTCATATCACTAACGTCATAGGGCGGAGAAACTTCTACTACTTCGATCCCGCAGACAGTAGTGTTTTGGAGGATTTTTTTGAGTAAATATAAAGCCTCACGGGGTAATAAACCTCCTGGTTCGGGCCAACCAGTACCAGGGACAAAACCTGCATCGATACAGTCAATATCAAAGCTAATCCAAACACAGTCTGTTCCGTCTGTAGCTCTCTCTATGGCAAAATCGGCTGCTGCATCTAACCCCATTTCAGTGATATCAGTAACTGTTAGAATATTGGTCGCTCTTTCCCGACATACCTTCACACCAGGGCGCGGTACTTGCCAACCACCAATGCCCATTTGGACTAAGTTTTTTGCTGGTGCATTTGCCATATTAGTAGCGTGAAACCAAGGACAGGTGTGCATCCTCTCGTCTAAATCTGTTTCTTGGGTATCTACATGGCGATCAAAGTGAATAATACCAATCTTTTTATCTCCTAAATGACGACAAATCCCTCTGACTGTAGGAAACCCAATGGAATGGTCGCCTCCTAAAATGATCGGAAATGCACCAGAACTAAATACATGAGCTACACCTTTAGAAATCTGATCAAAGGACTTTTCATTATTAGCGGGAATAGTAAATATATCCCCCACATCGCAGAGGGTAATCTGTTCGCGCAAATCTACTCCAAGCTCAAAGTTATAAGGGGTATATAAAGCCGAGATTTTGCGAATACCTTGGGGTCCAAAACGAGTACCAGGTCGATAGGTAGTGCCAGAATCATGGGGAACTCCAATAATTGCCACATCATAATTTCCGACTTGGTTCACATCCTCTAGATAAGGAGCTTTAAGAAAAGTATTAATCCCTGCATAGTGGGGTAATTCTCCCCGCGAAAAAGTAGAGATAGTTCGGTCTTTAATACTTTGAGCTGCTTCTAAACCATATTCTAAGCCTTTATCTACTTCTTGTTGCCAGCCTGTTAGGGGGAGTTGCTGTTCTTTCTCTAGTGCTTGTTCTGCTTCCCTTTGATATTCGTTTTCATCATTACTTGGCGATCTGAATGAAGATTGTTCGCTCATAAAAATTGTTCCTCGACAATTGATCTCAAATCCAAAAAACCCAAGAAGCTCAACACTTTCCTTGAAGTATCGAATCCTCCCGGGCTTTTGTCCCGCCGTGGGGCTACCTAAACACTATGAATACTATTTCGGGTAGCTTGCTTCTCTCGGACCAGTCACTTATGAACATTTCTAATAAGTCGGAACCCTAGAAGCCTTCTTAAATTTTTTATAGCCAGTATAATACCTGATTTTTGCCCAGAAAAATGTATATTTTGTTACTTAAATTTTAGTATTTCTTAATAATTGTTTTTAAGCTCTTATTACTTTAAATCTTCTAATTTAATACGGGGATCAGCAACTTTTAGCAATAAATCAGCCAAGAGATTACCGATAATTAACATTGTTGCCCCCATCATCAAGCTACCCATTACTACATACCAATCTTGAGCTTGTACTGCTTGTAGAGTGAGTTTTCCTAAACCAGGCCAATTAAAGAAAAATTCGGCAATAAAAGAACCATTTAAGAGACTAGCAAACTCAAATCCAATTAGGGTAATTAGAGGATTAATGGCGTTGCGTAAAGCATGAACATATAACACTTTACTTTCTGGTAAACCTTTAGCGCGAGCGGTTTGGATATATTCTTGACGCAACACATCGAGTAATTGTCCCCTAGTAAGTCTTTGTAAACTAGCAAAACTAGTAATACTTAAAGCAACTGTAGGTAAAATCATATGCCATCCAATATCTAAAATTTTCCCTAAAGAAGACAATTGGGAATGATTAATACTGGTCATTCCCCCTACAGGAAATAGAGGGGATGTGTATTGAGCAAAGACTAGTAAAAATAGAGCGGTAATGAAACTAGGAAACCCCTGTCCTATGTAGCTAATAACTCTTAAAACTCTATCTATCAAAGTATTTTGCTTAACTGCACTGATAATTCCCAAAGGTAATGCGATCGCCCATGTAACAATAATTGAGGCAATAGCTAAGAGTAAAGTTGCAGGAATTCTCTCTAGTAGGAGACTATTAACGGAGCGAAAATAGATAAAACTTTCACCAAAATCAAACTGAGTAACTACTCTCCATAACCAACGTCCATACTGTTCTATGGGTGGACGATCTAGCCAGAATCTTTGTTCTAAATCTGCGATGTATTCAGGAGAGATTTGGGGGGTATTACGAAAAGTATCCAGATAGTTTCCTGGTGCTAGTTGAATAATGAAAAAACTCAGAGCCGAAGCGATCAACAAGGTTATGATGGCTTGGAGTAGCCTTTTAATAATGTATAAAGTAGTTTCACTCTGGAGAATACCAACAATATTTACCGAATTATCTTTACTCGCAATCATCTTGTTTGACTAATCCAATTGAACATCATAACTATTTCCCCCAACAGAAACGCGATCGCCTGTTCTTAATTTTTTTCCCCGACGGGTTTCAATCTCTCCATTGACTATTACTTCTCCTTCTTTAATTCTGATTTTAGCTTCTCCTCCAGTTTGCACAATTCCTTGCCATTTGAGAAATTGATCTAGTTTAATGTAATTATTGTTGACTGTTGATTGTTGATATGCGAAGCGGTATCCTTTAGGATTGTTCATTGAAAAACTTATTACTTATTACTTATTACTTATTACTTACTAGATATCCTTCATCTATCAATAAACTATCCCCACGAGCTGCTTGTACGGCAAGGGTATCACATCTTTCATTTTCGGCGATTCCTGCATGACCTTTGACCCAAACAAAGTCAATTTGGTGTTTTTGACA
>JAAUYH010019502.1_pt1 | contig 13103 bp, 6 predicted proteins | sample 7278061 | NCBI WGS metagenome assembly JAAUYH01 (sample SAMN14350203, study PRJNA611818) | marine sediment metagenome | isolation source: surface marine sediment (0.6m) | place: French Polynesia: Moorea | collected 2018-08
GAGGAAGAAGAACAAGCAGACACATCTGTACACTGGTCCAAGCGCTTGAGCACGACACGCACCCCCCGCGCCATATGAAAAAGTGTGGATTGCACGCCACTGCATCTACGACCCTCATGTGGCCCTTCTCGTGCGATTATTCTGGTGCTTAAATTCCATGTCAATGCCGAAAAAGTGCAACTATCACAGTTTCCAGAAATATTAGCAGTAAAAGGATTTATAAGGTCTACTCGTAAACAATCAAAATCTACATTTCCGTTATGTAGTGCAATCCTCGATGGAAACACACGCACAATAGAAAAAGAATTGGTAGAAGTCTCTGTAAGCGTGGAAGTCAACGAGTGATATCCCCGGGTGTTTCAGCTTTCGGCCAAGCGATTCTTGGTGAGTCACTGGGAAACCAAGAACGATTGCCGGCCCCCGGATAGTTAAATAGAGTAATCAGTAGCAAGCCTGTACACCGTATGAGAACGAATGCCGAACTCCTACAACCTATGCTGAAGCGTTCCAGTTGGAGAAAATGGAAATACACTTGTTCCTTCCGGCCGGCACAGTACGAAATCTCTCAACAAAGACGGTTTAGTTAAAGGTTTGAAAAGAGTTTAACTCGTAAGTCTTGGATTTGTCCTCCTTGGCAGCCAGCTGGTAAGGACTTAAGGCAATCCACTATATACGCGTGAAAACTGAAGCCCCATACTCTTCTCTCGTTAAATTTTGGTCTCGCTGTTTCTCTAATATTGCGCCACGATCGCTGTAAGGCTACTCCTCGACAATTCTAGTCCTCTAATTATATCCCCCTAAAACAGAAATTTCTCAATTCTTCTGGGAATAATCTTGCTGTTTCTCAGGTTTCTGCAAGTCCAGTAGCATGTATTGTCGATCAGAGTCAAATTTTGATTCACAGAACTCCGATTTCGGATAGTCAATCGATTTCCGCATCTTTATTTGATCGCCTCACACGATGAGGAGAGAATAATACGTTTCCAAGGAGAACAAAATTTGTTTGCATCACACTGCCCCCCTCTATCTGCGAGCGTGAGTGGCATCTCCGGTTAGTAGTTTCTTCTTGGAATTTGTTGTGACTGATGTAAACTACCACTGTGTATGTTGAACGGTCTCATCAGATACGGAATCCTGAGCTCTGTAATTCGTAGAGGTTCCGAAAAGGGATTTGAATAATTTGAAGGCGGCCATCACAGTTCAACCCGCGCTCACAATATGAGCGTATTCCATACACTCCGTATCCAAATCATGACTTTCTGGAACCACCACGCTCTTCAAGGGATTCTTCAGGAAAGCCTTGGTGATAATGGATATGTGTTCCCCAAACCGGTTTTCGTTGATGACATCCGCTTCAATGATGGTGGCATTAGACCACTACGATTGTCGCATGCACCACGGTTTCATCACTCCACGGCCCGTCACACGGACTGGCTATGGCGATATGCAGTGTCACTGACTGGGGAACTTTCTGGTAGAGTTTTGTCCTGGACGATTCAGTCAACCTCTCCCTTCGAATGAAAAAACCGAGTGTTGGTTCCAGATACTGCAATATGGAGGCATATTGCTCCTACTGCAGCCCTGCGCCGACTTGAGTACGTCAAAACCCTTATGAACCGATAGGGGTGATTTGAAAACGAGCCTATGACGGGCAATCCATGTTGGTATGGCATTGACACTTGGCATACGCGTGACTGGGTCGACCGCACATACCTTGTCTCACTGTGTGAGAACTACGAACGGGAAGCCGTCCATTGGGAAGACTTCGTTCGTATGAAGATTCCTTTTGCGTGGATAATCAGGCAAATTTCCATCAGCAAATACTGCCGCGCCATTTCCGCTATATCATGCCTTGTAGATCCATCCAGATGGATCACCATTCTTACGTCGAGCAGCTACGCTGATGTCTTCGCTTTCGTTATCGACGTATTGTAATGGTATCCTATTCGGATCCGCATGCGAATTACTCGGCGCCAGAGCGTTGAACGGTATGTTCTCTCACCCTCCCTGCTATCGAGATAAAGTGAGGATTCCCTCGGGGCATGAGGCGCATGCGTACCACGTATATACACATTTTGGGCTCCAAGCTTATTAACAGTCCGAAAAGTTCCTTCTGAATGGTGTTCCGTACAGAATAGGCTTGTGATGTTGCAGCTTGGTGGATTTGGCAAATGTACGCTTGGTTCAAAGAGAGCTACATGTTCTAGTAGAGACACATGACAAGATGGTTTGGACCGCAATTGATGGTTCCTTAAATTGCCGCACGGTCAATCCACATTCACGTTTCAGCAGCAGGATTTACAACTAGTGGCAAAGATTCTGTTCCGTTCGACTCACGTCATCGTGCAGTCGTGTCCTATTTCCTAACGGAAAAGTTTGTTGAACATCCTCGTGCCATTCCTGATGGACACCCACTTGGTTATACAACTGAGAAATTTGACGGCCCGCACGGAATCGAGAACAAGCCGAATTATCCAGCAGGAACTCCAATGGAACTGATAGTCTGTTGCTAACTCCTTCGCGGAGTTTGCCCCCTCTCGCTTCGTGAAAAGAATAAGCCGTCTCAAAGGAGAATCAAATTTCTTTGCACTGCATGTCATTTCTGTGCCTCTGCAGTACAAATTATAATTTATCAGAACACAATCTACTTTTCTTCGTTATGGAAGTACGAAAAAAGGTTGGATATTGTGTCATATTTTCTGTTATGTAATACGTTAGGCATGCCTTGCTGGTGAGTCCTATTACACTACTAGGCCAAACCCGAATTTTTAGACTTCGGATTGGCACACTTTTGTCATATAAGTAATACTCGTGAGACGAAATCTTTCGTTGCGCATGCATCCAATACTTCGTTCTCACAGCTTCGAACATTTATACCACAAATGATACTCAAACAAGCACAGAATCAGACCGCAGAACACGTAGCCGAGATTTCAATTCATCTGGTTTAGAGGCCGGGAGTATGATGCCAGGGTAAGGCTGTGTCACTGTACTACAACTTATGATGCTAAATCACCTTGAGGCCGTGTAGTGATTGCTTATTCAAGCTTAGTGCACAATTATTATTAGTGCACTAATGCCTTTATTGCACTTTCCGTTACGCACTGCTCGCAGGGCCATTCTACTTCAAAAAAGACCATCGGAATTACTTTCAGATGGGACAGTACACATCACACACCCTTGGATCTTCGAGGTAGTCACTGGTTTACTCGATGTGAACAATGCGATTTGCACGGGCGCCTTACAGCCCAGTGCTACACATGCAACACTTAAAAACTGTACCTACCGAACGTCTGGAAGGTAGGCGAACTGCTAACCATTGCATTTCGCGCTACCTTCAAACTCATCAAGAACTATCGAACATCTGAGAGGTTGCTCGAGAGTACCGAGATCTGAGCTCGGACACTCACTGGGTATTCACAAAATTAACGGACATCCAGGATGTTCTCTAGAAAAGGACGATATCGGAGTTTGGTCACTTTCTTGGAATTGGAAGAGTTACCAAACATCTGAGAGATTTCTAGAAAGTGCTCGCATCTGATTTTGCACATCTTTCTGGTATTGGTAACCTGCCGAACATCCGAGAAAGTTTAGAATTGGTACCTTTGCCGCAAGTAGCCCATTTTTATTCATTCTTTCCATCTTTTAGCTGAACTTCGTGTATCAACAAACAAAACTATCGGTTCGTAATAGCCACTAATGAATACAATTATAAGTTTGCAGAAATTCAAATCGCAATGGGATAGTCTCAGCATATTCCGGACTGAGCGAAAGACATTTAAATTGAGTACTCATGCGAATACATAATGAAAAATCCCCATGGGATAGATCTCTTCTGGTCTTAATCTTGATTTGATACAGTTTGATTGGTTCAGGGGTCAACATAGCCATGTTCATGAATCACTGTTTCTTGTATACGTATTTATTTCTTCGATGATACCATAATGCTCCCAATTAATTCTTATTCTCAAGAAAATTTTTTCTGCAGAGATTAGTTTAATCTTTTTACCTTACGCTGTGCTATGTAAGAATTCGCAGTAACCTAGCATTCGCCTCACAAGCCTGAAAACTAAATAGCGTTTATCTTACATTCCTACATTGTTAAATAGTCTGTCGTCACACGACTCCACTCTGTTACAAGTAAGTTTTAATTGTACACTTATTAGAAAAACTTGCTAACTTCACCAATACGGATATTTGGATTGGCTTAAAATCAATTATCGTCGAAAAATTTAAAAGAGAAACTAAAAGTTTCAAAAAGCGAATATTGAATCAACAATCAATTTCGTGACGTAGCGCCGAGATGTGAAAAGAATATGTTGCTAATGTTTTTTCTCAACACCGGAGTCAAATAAAGTATGGCATTAACGGTGAAAGATCAGTATGCTTGATATTAATTTAATGCATAATTATTGCAATCGAAAGAAAAAGAGCTTCTTTTCGTCTAATTCAAACTTATAACTTCATGTACAATCAATTTTATGCGCTTGTTAGGAAGTGACCATGCTTTTTGCAGTGCTTTTTTTCTACATAGAAATTTGAGTTTCGATTTTTCCCGAAATTAATAAACTGAAAAGACTCAAGCTATATTAATTATCTGATAAGAGTTACAAAATGTGTACTTGGAAACGTTAGACATTGTGGTGCACAAAAAATGGCTGTAGAAACGCTCTGGCGTTTGATTCTACTTATCGACGGAAAAGAAGGGAGACTATGGATAAGTCGAGGACTTCTCATTACCTATCCTGTCTTCCATTTCGTTAGCGCAAAGTTTGAGTATACTTTGTGGCTGTTACATCTTATTGACTGTCGATAGTATTTTGAGATGCATCGCTAATCAGTCTTAGTGCTTGGTACATAATGATCTGCTTCCTCGCATTTTCTTGATATCTTTGATCTTAATTTGACAATTTACCCTCAATCCACTGGTGTGTAGAATTACATTTCAGTTTATCTTTATTTTAATCATTTAGTGACTGAATTTATCAAAGCGTATTACGTGTAATTAGTACAATCTATAAATGTTACTAAGAAATCAGCGGTCTGTAAGGATATCGCGTTTCTTACAATTTGTAAAGCAGAGTGAGTACTATAGCGCTTGTCAAAATGATGAGTAAACGATTGAGTGAATTGAGTTTCTCGGTGCCGTTTTAGTTGATACGATGCTGGAATACATTCCTACGGTATTACGAAACTTAGCAAATAAAGAAGATTAGGTCAGAAGCAAGTTATATGAACTGCGAAATGAATGTTGTCGTCCATCAATGTTGTTTAATTTTTTGCACCTCACATGAATGTGCACGATGTGAAGTGACAAACCAAATTTCGAAACTGTTCTATTCACATACTTCATGATGAACTAGATAGATTTGATTTTCTACTTCAAACCTTCGATATCTTTTGTATGTATCTGGGGTAGATTTCGCCGATCTGTGTTTGACAGTCTAAAGTACTGTTCAAGTGGGTAGTTGATCGCTTACAGTAGACGAGGTCAATTCAAATAAAAGCAAAATGATGTCAGTAGAGGAGACATTAAGGTATTGTACTGCTCCTAGAATGAATCACTTCAAATTATTTCGGGTGTACCGCAGCAAAGCTTCACAGGCTAGACGGCGATACATGAAGTAAATTACAGTCGTCTTGTGAGACACTGATCCAGCCTTCCATACTCAAGGCATGGAACGCTAATAGATCAGTGTGAGAATTTGTTTCCGCTCGCATTTGAAGCACGCACTCGTACCGCACTGCGCGATCTAGGCGGATTGTCTTACAGTAATGCTCTGAGCACGGTTCGAAGCGAACACAATAATTTAAAAACATAATGAACCTAAATTAGAGTTGTGACGGAGAATCAAGGAACTTCGCAAGAAGATAGATATTATGCATGGGTATTTCGGCTAACCAATAGAAAACAGCGCATTTTTTTGACAATCAAAGGCATATTCAGTTCCATACTTAACCAGATTTCACTGAAACGAAAAACGTGCTGTAGCATAAGTGCTCGGCTGTAAAGTGGTGAGCGAAAAACGGGAAAGCTAAATATGGTTGGTTGGAAAAGATTCACTAGAACTTACAGTGGAGCTCCAGCATAAAGAACATAAATCATGCGAGACAGTACGGTACTGCAAGTCTGTAAGTGAAGGGCTGCACGCATGGAACAACTGTATGTACCTCACTCATTGTTTCAAGCGGCAGCTTGACAAATGGGAAGGTCCATAGTGTTATACTGTACGCTAGCACAACTATTTCGCCTAGTCCCACTTACACATCCGCCTAAATTTCTCGTACGCCTGTGGGGCAGGGTTGTCGGAAAAAACGAAGCGAAGCAAAAAAGCCAGTAATTCATTGTTCTGGCTTTCAACTGGTTCGCGTGGTTCCACACTTGACCCGCATGCACCAGGACGAGAAGCGACCAAATATAGAAGTCTCTGTTTTTCGATTGAATTATGCCACACACCTCAGCATTCGTATAATACTGTATCGGGTACATATCCATTAGAGGGATGGAGTAAAACAAAATGTGCGTTGTGCTTTAAACCTGTTACACACCTGCATGCGTGGCTACCTACCGTACCTGCCTCCCTCTCTGCCCATCTGTATTCACGATCTAGTGCGATGTTTCTAGTGCGCGGGCGCTCACACATGGCAACGGATAGAGGTAATTATAATGGTTGAATGCTCGTTGACAAGCCGTACAGCCAGTTGGGTTTGATTTGATAAAGAGACAATCAAAAAAAACAAACAGGCTGCTTTGTAATCGTTTCTCTTCCATCACCACAACGCAAGTCACCAGACAGGAAATGCGTTGAAAAAAACAGGTGGATTACAACATCCATGGGAAATGAAAAGGAGCACACCTTCCCTGAGTAGTACACGTGTGAGAAGGCGCTGTTTTAAACAAAATTAATGTCGTTGCACAATCACATTAATTTTTTAGAAAAATCTGGCTCGCTGCTTACAGAAGCTTCTAGACACATTATTGGCCGCCGAAATAAATACCAAATAAATGACAATCGCATCATTTATATCCGAGGGCGTGCGCCGTGAATGCGTGCTCTAGTACGTACGTGTCTGCCTAGAGAGGCATCCTTTCGACCACCTCCCCGGTGACCCAACCCGCACTTAATCAGCAAGAAGGCGCGTTTGCTTACAACTCTTGACCAGGGTGACGTGAGTGTTCCTTGAGGGTTACGGCACCACTCCGCTACTGTCATGGCGTCACCTCCCGCGAAGAAGAGACGTGTGGCCGATCTCCTGGGTGCGGACCCTATCACGCCTGAGCCCGCCGTCAAAGCGGACGAAAACGCAACCGTGTTGAAAGCCGACGGCTCCTGGTCCGCCGCCGAAGCTATTACCAAGCAATTCCCTGACTTCGGCGTGCCCATGACCATATTAACCGGCTTTTTGGGTGCGGGTAAGTCTACCGTCCTCAACTATATTCTCCGCTCGGATCATGGCTTGCGAATAGCCGTGCTTATCAACGAGTTTGGGGCGGTAGATATTGACAATCAACTTGTTGATACCACCGAGCAAGGTGCGGAAGGTGACCCTATCCTACTGAACAATGGGTGTGTCTGCTGTACCATTTCGAATGGGTTCATCGATGCCGTTCATAAGGTACTCGACCGTCCTGGGCCGCCGCCGCACTACTTTATCTTGGAAACCTCCGGGGTTGCGGATCCCAAGCCAATCATTGACTCGGTTTCTAATACCGAATTACGAGGTCAACTGTATGTCGACCAGGTCTTGACCGTTATTGACTCGTCGTCTTGGACCGAGGAACATTACGACAGTGAAGCTGCTCTGCGTCAACTTCAATTTGCTGATACCGTATTGTTGTCGAAGACTGACTTAGTCAAGAACGATAAGTTGGAAGATGTCGTTGAAACCCTTCAAGCAATCAAGCCGAGTACTCGAGTTCTCAAGAGTCAGCAAGGATTTGTACCTATCGCCGCGCTGTTCGATATTGACATGACTAAGCGTAATGTGCAAATCAAGAAAGCTGAAGAGGAGAAGAAGCACGCCCATGACCACGACCATAAACATGGGGAAGGTCATGACCACAAACACGAGCATAAAGATGGAGAGAAGCATGATCATGAGCACGAACACAAGAACGGAGAGAAGCATGATCATCAACATGAGCATAAGCACGACCATGATCATAAACATGACCACAAGCACGACCATGACCATAAACATGACGACCACAGTGGGCATAATCATGCGCCTGGTGAGAAATGCGACCATGATCATAGCAACGACCATTTGGAGAGAGATGGCTTCTCGAGCATCTCGTTCACGAGCAGAAAATCATTTTCATTGTATCGATTCAAGAATGAGTTTATGGAGGATCTGCCAGAAGAAGTGTTCCGTGCGAAGGGATTATTATGGTTTAAAGGCTATGAATCGCGCTTCGTATTCCATTGGTCTGGCACACGCTTCAATGTCGAGGAGGAGGATTGGCCGGAGAAAGTGGAGAAAACGAACCAACTCGTGGTCATCGGTCGAAAGATGGATAAGAAGTTGATAACTGAGATGCTAGAAAATTGTATTACTCGCCCCGATGATCCGGACGAGGACGAATTCGGCGAAATAGATTATGGTATGGAGGAGGAAGGTGAAATGGGCGAATACCAAAATGGAAATGGAGCACCAGTCTACGGTATGCCGCCGCAGATGCAGCCCGTGCAGCCCGTAGGTGATCCTCAAATCATGGGGAATCAGCCGATGGAATTGGCAGCGCTTAATCCCACCGGCGCTCCAGTTGAAGGAGCCGTTCAATTGCCAAAAATTAACATGCTTGCGGGCAATGGAGTACCCCCCGTGGCCGAGGGCGATACTACCATGGTGCCGGCTAACAAACTACCTGCTGTGTCATCTCTAGTCCCGAATGCCCCCGGCATGGTGACGAATAACGCGATAGCGCAACCCGCACAATCAGAAGGGAACGGGGAAGTGAAGAAAGTGGAGTGATGTAGCTCGGCAGTGGGTGTAGGAAGGAGATTCGGTGAGATTGCTTGCGGGTTGGTAACATGGCGCAGATTTAATCATGTCAGTCGTCGACGTCCTGTGGTTCGGACAAGTCGACTAATCGTACGCGCACTAGCTAGTGTTGTGGTAGTAATAATATTATAGTCCATAGGAAGAGGTGACGTGCACAAGTGCCTCTCATGAGAACTATCTAGCCGACTGTGTTTTGCATACGTTTGGTCGATTGTCAAATGGCATTAAAGTAATAATGTACTGACCTAATCATTGAGTTCTATTCTTGTCGCAAGCGACTTGTCACAGACGCGTAGGAAATCGGGTCGGTGCTGGGGGAAGGACGAAATAGCAAGCCGACATATCTAGTCGACACAGGGAGCCATAGATTTCCTGTGGTTTAGCGTGCACACTAGAAATGCAAGTCGGAATCTGAATGCAAGCGACTCGGATTCGGTAGTGGAAGACGCGCGTGGCAGGCTACGCTCGAACGCGAGAGGTACGTGCAAGTAGTCGCAAGCAAAAGAGAGGATTGAGCTGAGATAACCAGTGGTCACGAACCGAATCAGCGTTTATTGCAATCCGGGAGGCGATGACGCATGGCGGCGATGGCGCTCACCACGCCTTGCCTTGTTGCAGCTTGTTGTCCACGCTGAACGCGCCCGGGCCCGACATGATGATGAGCAGCAGCCCGCCGAGGATGGAAACGGTTTGCACGAACTCGTAACGCATCAGCTCGCGCATGTGGGCCATCTCCTTGTCGATCACCGCCACGGTCCAGAACGGGTTCGCGACGATGGCGCCGACGGCGTAGAAGGCCAGCAGCAGCATCGCGCAGAGCTCGGCTTGGTAGCCGAACACCAGCGCGCCGGCGGTCGGCATGATTAGCACGGCCCACCCCCACCCTACCACGTCGAACATCTCGAAACAGGCGAACGCGAACAGAACCCGAACCAATAAAGCGGCATTGTCTCGTGCACCGCGACGAATCCGGGCACCTGCACTTGCACCTGGGAGTACCGGCTGCTCGGTGTTTCGTTTGGGTACGGTAAGGAACAAGGCGAGTGTGCCGGACATACACAGATTGCGCACTAGAAAACCGAGATTACCTGTGGTGATTGCGGAATGACGACCATACATCAATTGCTGGTAGACCACACACCCCAACAATGCCTTTGCACCTCGGACATGCGTTGGGGGATACATGAATAGGCCTGCGGCGATGAGGCTGATGAGTGCGGCGGGAATGATCAACGCCTTCGACAAGGCAGGTGGAATGCCGAGAGCATGGTGGAAAAACAGTTGTTGGGATGGCAGCTCGCCCAAGGTGCGCAGTGCATCCTCGATGAATGTCGACACAATGAGGCATCGTGTGGCAAGCGGGGCCACCGGCTTCGCCGCGCGCTTCAACTTGGCGATGCGATTGTTTATCGCCGCGAGTACCGGGGACTTGTTCAGCGTTCGCAGGGTGTCGAGCGCGGTCATGGTGCGGCGTGTGGTGGTGCTGATGTCATGCGCAGCACGGCTGCTTTTAATATTCACACGGCAATTGCATGGCCTTTTCTTTCTGAATTGGCCCCGCTCTCGCGACCTTCCTCGGCGTGATTTACAATTCACCAAGGGCCGAACCAGCACTCCGGTTTTGCCCGTGTTCGTCGCCCTTTCCTGTAATCCGACGTGGAACATTTGTACCACGGCCTAACCGTCCGTCAACCGCCGTCTCAACTTTTTCTTACTTCTTCGCGTATCTCTGCAAGCACCTTCGATAACCGGTTTTGGATTGTTGAGTTTGTAGTTTCGATGTTCTCAGGCTCGTATGGTACGCTTATGGTCACTAAACCGTCAAGTAGCACCACCTTCGTACCGTCCAAAGTTCCGTCGACTCCACGTTTCTTAAACTCTGACAACAGTTGTGCACCCTCCAGCTCGACATTCGAATTCGCCACCATCTCCGGCAACACTGCTGCTGTCTCGCTTTTACGCCCACTGTACTTCACCAATTCCGGTCGCACTATCATTAGTCGTTTCTCTCCTGCTTCATTCTGCGACACGACAGTCACCCATCCATCCTCTGGATCCACGCTGTACACCACTCCTTCGCGCGCGCCGCTGCGTAGTGTCACTGTGGCAATTTCATTATCGTGCGACATATCACTCAATGATGGCTTCTGATGTTGCTGGAGGTTGCACGACTCGGCGGATTCATGTGATTTGTTGAAAGCTCGAAACTATTCCTTTATGAAAAACAAAATCTCTATCATGTTCGTAGATATGTAAATTAATAGATAATAGATAACGTCTAATGTGTTTTTACTGTGATTGTACCATGTGATTTTCTTCTCTTTCCAACTTTGTTGGAATCGCTATTTTCGTCCATCGATGTCCAAGTGAGCAGTCATCATAATTGCAACACGGGGTTGTGCCGTTTTACTGTCGATCATTTCTAAATTTTTTTTTAATTTTCTGAATAGTGATGGAAAACTACGAGGAATGCGCACTACAGTAACTAGGGATACAGTATTGTTATTTCTCCGACGGATTACTCGAAATACCGTACCGAAACCATTAAATCAATTGCAGAACGAGATACAGTGCTGGAAAAACGGAATACAGTATCCGAGATAGCTCCATTAGATTAAGGTTACTGCCAGACATGAACATAATGTGTATGTAATACAAGAACTAATAGTGGAAATGAAGGCCAAAATGAATCGAGTACTGAAAAATGTATTAGAACTCCTCTGGTACTACAGTAATACTGCCACGACGCCTAGATCCCCTTTCATATCATTATTTTTTAATCCGAATCAATCTTCAACTGACTGCTTGGTCCTAAAATCTTACGCGACTGTAATTAGAAGCATAAGTCAACTCATAGTGCTGTGAAAACTTGATGTAATTGAGCGGCAGAAATAATTCAATCTTATTTTAACCTCTAAAATAGTCGCCGCGCTCAACGAGCGAATGTGAGCAACTGTGATTATTCAACTTGGTTTTCATTTTGACTCAGCAGTATAAGTCAGACTCGCCCAAAAATAAGTAGTGGCTGAAGCAAATAATTCTAGATTAATGAATAACAGCCTGAGATCTAAAGATTAGACATCTGTCGATCAAATAGAGAAGTTCACTCTCGTTCCATTTCTCTAGCCTAAGAATACCACAAACTTCATACTTTACGAAACATCTAAAAGATCTTATTTTGCTTTTCTACTGAGGAAAATTGCATGATGAAAGATTTAAGAAGTTGCTCTTGGCAAATTTCAAATCATAATGAAACAAGTAAACGTCTTAATCAATAGCTTCGAAGTATGATGGAATGGTTGTTCCACTGGAGATAAAGCACTACTATTGCAGGTCAAATTACACTGCATACAACTCATGGAGTGTTTCGTACCTGGCATCACTGGTATTCGAGCCGGGGTGGGCACGAAAACCTAATGCAGTAGTAAATTCAACCAGTACAGTCTTTAATCTGAGGAAGAAGAAAAGCAAGAAGAAATAGCGTCGACATAGCTATTGCTAATATTTTTGATACAACTTGCATTTATTTTGATTTGAGTACTCCGCATTTGGATTCAAAATTCTGTAAACTCTGGCACTACGCGCACTAGCAATTTCAAAACGCAAAGAGAAAGATGTAATAGTCAAATTCAAAGCACTTGTTGACGTTGAAACTTACAGTTTTGTGAAATATTCTTGCTTCTGCTACAGATTTATGTACTTTCCCCGATCAGTTGTATGGAATGAGCTTCAAGACGTCGCTCGAAATTTTATTTTTAGCATACAATTAAAAATAGTATACACCGAAAATAAATTTCTGTTCTCAATTGGGCACCGGCCGATTTCTAAACTTGTTAATGGATTTACAGGCGGAATTGAATTGTTAGCCTCGAATTCGAAGAGCAGAAATTGTGAATTCGACCTATTGAATGCAAGGCTATTTTTACGATTCCGAGAAAGTTAGTGTTATTGGATTTGATTTATAATGATTCAGTGAAATGTGAAATGCTCTGTTAAAAGAGCTTGATTCGGGTTTGGTAAAATATCCAAAATACAATATTTTACAATGTTTTATGACATCGACGCAAACAAAGTCGTAATCTAGTGATGCGCAACCA
>JAAUYH010042354.1_pt1 | contig 13102 bp, 7 predicted proteins | sample 7278061 | NCBI WGS metagenome assembly JAAUYH01 (sample SAMN14350203, study PRJNA611818) | marine sediment metagenome | isolation source: surface marine sediment (0.6m) | place: French Polynesia: Moorea | collected 2018-08
CCTGTTTGTCGTACTTGTTGCCGTGCTGCCACAGCTCGATCTGCGCCAGTACTTGGTTGGTGAACGAATTTGACATGACGAAGCTCGGGTGGCCCGTAGCACAGCCCAGATTCACGAGCCGGCCTTCCGCGAGCAGAATGATGCGCTTGCCGTCGGGGAAGATCACATGGTCGACCTGGGGCTTGATGTTCTCCCACTCGAATTCTTTGAGATAGGCGACGTCGATCTCGTCGTCGAAGTGGCCGATGTTGCAAACAATCGCCTGATCCTTCATCCGCTCCATTTGCGGCCCGGTGATGACGTGGTAATTGCCCGTGGCGGTAACGGCGATATCGACCTGCTCGCACACTGCGTCGAAGTCCACGACCCGGTACCCTTCCATGGCCGCCTGCAGTGCATTGATCGGATCGATCTCCGTCACCCATACGGTTGCGCCAAGGCCGCGCAGCGACTGCGCGCAGCCCTTGCCGACATCGCCGTAGCCGAGGACGACGGCGATCTTGCCGGCGATCATGACATCGGTCGCGCGCTTGATGCCGTCGACCAGTGACTCGCGACAGCCGTACAGGTTGTCGAACTTGGACTTGGTGACCGAATCGTTGACGTTGAAGGCTGGCGCCAGCAGCGTGCCGTCTTCCATCATCTCGTAAAGCCGCTTTACGCCGGTCGTGGTCTCTTCCGAGATACCTTTGACCTCTTTCATGAGGTCGGGGTACTTCTCGTGCATCACCAGCGTCAGGTCGCCCCCGTCATCGAGCAGCATGTTGGGCGTCCAGCCGTCCGGGCCGTGGATCGTCTGCTCGACGCACCACCAGTACTCGTCCTCGGTTTCGCCCTTCCAGGCGAATACCGGCACGCCCGCGTCGGCTACCGCCGCGGCCGCATGATCCTGGGTCGAGAAAATGTTGCAGGACGACCAGCGGATATCGGCGCCGAGTTCCTTCAGCGTCTCGATCAGCACCGCCGTCTGAATCGTCATGTGCAGGCAGCCGGCAAGGCGCACTCCGTCGAGCGGTTTCTTGTCGCCATACTCCTCACGCAGCGCCATCAGGCCCGGCATCTCGGTTTCGGCGATCGCGATCTCCTTGCGACCCCACTCGGCCAGCGCGATGTCGGCCACTTTGTAATCCTGTTTCTTGATGGCAACGGCTTCGCTGCTCATAGGTATCTCCTGATTGAATATGGCTTCAAGCTGCGGCGGCACCGGCCAGGGCTTCCGCCTTGTCGGTCTTTTCCCAGCTTACGTCGATGTCTTCCCGCCCGAAATGACCATAAGCGGCGGTCTGCTTGTAGATCGGCCGCAGCAGGTCGAGCATCTGCAGTATGCCGAAAGGCGTCAGATCGAAATTGTCCCGAATCAGCTCCGTCAGCCGAGCGTCTGACAGCTTGCCGGTGCCGAAAGTTTCCACGCTGATCGACGTCGGCTCCGCGATACCGATGGCGTAAGACACCTGAATCTCACAGCGATCAGCCAACCCTGCCGCGACGATATTCTTGGCGACGTAGCGACAGGCGTACGCGGCAGACCGGTCGACTTTCGACGGGTCCTTGCCGGAAAACGCGCCTCCGCCGTGGCGTGCGGTGCCGCCGTAGGTGTCGACGATGATCTTGCGTCCGGTCAGGCCACAATCGCCCATCGGGCCGCCGATCTCGAATCGGCCCGTCGGGTTGATGTGGAATTTGGTGTCCTTGCTGATCCACTCGGCCGGCAGGACGGGCTTGATGATCTCTTCCATGATGCCTTCTTCGAGGTGATGCATCTCGACGTCGCCACTGTGCTGCGACGAGAGCACCACGGCGTCGATGGCGACGGGCTTGTGGTCCTGGTAAACGAAGGTGACCTGGCTCTTGGCGTCCGGACGCAGAAACGGCAGGGTGCCCTGCTTCCTGACTTCGGCCTGCCGCTTGACCAGACGGTGCGAGAACGTGATGGGCGCGGGCATCAGAACATCGGTCTCATTGGTCGCATAACCGAACATCAGGCCCTGATCGCCGGCGCCCTGATTCTCGGCGGAGTCCCGATCGACGCCCTGAGCAATATCCGGCGACTGTTTGCCGATGGCATTCAATACCGCGCAGGAGTGGCCGTCGAAGCCCATCGTGGAATCGGTGTAGCCGATGCCGATGATCGTGCCGCGAACGACCTCCTCCAGATCGACCCAGGCCGAGGTAGTAACCTCGCCGGCGACGATCGCCATGCCGGTCTTGACCATGGTCTCGCAGGCGACCCGCGCGCCCGGATCGTCTTTGAGGATGGCATCCAGGATGGCATCGGATATCTGGTCGGCAACCTTGTCCGGATGCCCTTCGGAAACCGATTCCGAGGTGAACAGGAACGCGTCTGTCATGGATTTTTCTTCTGCAGGGAATGGACGCGGCGCATTGTACCCAATGCCAAAGGCCCGCACCACGCCGCAACTGTGGTGTTACAAACTGTGACAGCTCGGGAACCCGCTGGCCGCGGCCGCCCGTCTTGCGCGCCGCCGGCTTGCGGCACGGCAGCAAAACCGCGAAAATGCGCCGCTCGCAGCAGCAGTTTTCCGCCCAATCCAACATAAGGCCGCAAGGGCCGCCACAAGAAAGGCAACATGTCACAACCAGCAAAGCCAGCCGGCCAGCCCGCCCGGCGCGAACTCGCGAACGCGGTGCGCGCGTTATCCATGGATGCAGTACAGGCCGCCAACTCGGGCCATCCCGGCGCGCCCATGGGCATGGCCGACATTGCAGAAGTTCTCTGGAATGACTATCTGAGGCACAACCCCGGCAACGCGTACTGGGCCAATCGCGACCGCTTCGTGCTGTCGAACGGGCACGGCTCGATGCTGCTTTACAGCTTGCTGCATCTGACCGGCTACGATCTGTCGATCGACGAGATTCGCAATTTTCGCCAGCTGGGATATCGCACCGCCGGCCATCCCGAGTACGATCCGGCATTGTCGATCGAGACGACGACAGGGCCGCTGGGACAGGGCATCAGCAACGCGGTGGGCATGGCACTGGCGGAGAAACTCCTCGCCAGCCGATTCAATCGGCCCGGTTTCGACATTGTCGATCACAAGACCTGGGTATTCCTCGGCGACGGTTGCCTGATGGAAGGTATCTCGCACGAGGCCTGCTCGCTGGCGGGAACGCTCAAGCTCGGCAAACTCATCGCCTTTTACGACGACAACAACATCTCGATCGACGGCGAGGTCGACGGCTGGTTCACCGACGACACCGTGCAGCGCTTCGAGGCTTACGGCTGGCAGGTGATCGCCGACGTTGACGGCCACGACAGCGCGTCAATTGCGGCCGCGATCGACGCGGCGCTGACCGACAGCGAGCGTCCCAGCCTGATCTGCTGCAAGACCGTAATCGGCTTCGGTTCTCCGAACAAGCAGGGCACCGCGGCGACGCACGGTGCCCCGCTGGGCGAGGAAGAAGTTGCGGCCGCCCGCCGGGAACTCGGTTGGGACTCGCCGCCTTTCGAAGTGCCGGCGGATATCGCCGCAGCCTGGGACGGGAGAGCCCGGGGCGCGGCCGAGGAGCAGGCGTGGCAGAAGCAGTACGCAGGTTACGAGGCAAAGCACCCCGAGCTTGCAGCCGAATTCAACCGCCGCATGCTGGGTGAGCTGCCGAAGGACTGGAGCGAATTCACCGAGCAGGCTATAGCGGACATCGATGCGGCGGGCGCCAGCATGGCGACGCGCAAGGCTTCGCTCGTGGCGCTCAACGCGTTCGCGCCGGCGCTGCCGGAGCTGGTGGGCGGCTCGGCCGATCTGACCGGCTCTAACCTGACCAAGCACGACGGCTCGACTGCGATAAACGGCGAGGACGCCACCGGCAACTACGTTTATTTCGGCGTGCGTGAGTTCGGCATGACCGCGATCTGTAACGGCCTGGCGCTTCACGGCGGCATCATTCCGTACTCCGGTACTTTTCTGACCTTCTCCGACTACGCGCGCAACGCAGTGCGCATGGCGGCGCTGATGAAAGCGCAGAATATCTTCGTGTACACGCATGACTCCATCGGTCTCGGCGAGGACGGGCCGACACACCAGCCGGTCGAACACACCGCTTCGCTGCGCATCATGCCCAATATGCGCGTCTGGCGGCCGTGTGATGCCGTGGAGACCGCGGTTGCCTGGCGGGATGCGATCGAGCGTCGGGATGGACCGACCAGTCTGGTGCTTACGCGCCAGGGGCTGCCGCATCAAGACCGTAACAAAGAGCAGCTGGCATCGATTTACCGTGGCGGATACGTATTGCAGGACACGGACGGTTTGCCGGACATTATTCTGATTGCGACCGGTTCCGAGGTCGTGCTGGCCATGTCGGCGGCCGCAGCGCTGGCCGCAGACGGCATCAAGGCGCGGGTCGTCTCGATGCCCTGCACGGACCTCTTCGATGCTCAGGACGGGGAATACCGTGAGCAGGTGCTGCCGGCAGCCGTTACGGCGCGGGTGGTGATCGAGGCCGGCGTGACCGAGACCTGGTGGCGGTATGCCGGCGCCGGGGGGCGGGTGATCGGGCTGAATTGTTTCGGTGAGTCCGCGCCCGCGAACGAACTTTTTGAGCACTTCGGGTTTACGATCGACAACGTCGTCGCGAACGCCAAAGCAATACTCTAAATCTGGAGAGAAAAATGACCATAAAGATTGGCATTAACGGCTATGGCCGCATCGGCCGTAACGTCGTGCGCGCAATTCATGAGCTGGGTCGTCGCGATGAGTTCGACGTTGTTGCCCTCAACGACCTCGGCGATGCAGAGACCAATGCACATCTGACACGTCGCGATTCGGCGCACGGCCCGTTCCCGGGTACCGTCGAAGTCGACGGCGAACACATCATTGTCAACGGCGATCGCATCAAGGTGTTCGCAGAGCGCGATCCCGCCAAGTTGCCATGGGGCGAGCTCGGCGTCGATGTCGTCTACGAGTGCACGGGGCTGTTCCGCACCCGCGAGGCGGCGGGCAAGCATATCGACGGCGGCGCGAAGAAGGTAATCATCTCCGCCCCGGGCGGCAAGGACGTCGATGCGACCATCGTCTATGGCGTCAACCACGATCTTCTCAAGGCCGAGCACCAGGTGATTTCGAATGCGTCCTGCACGACCAACTGCCTGGCGCCGATGGTGAAGCCGCTGCATGAGAAGATCGGCGTGAAGCACGGCATCATGACGACGATTCATGCCTACACGAACGACCAGGTGTTGACCGACGTCTTCCACAAGGATCTCCGGCGCGCCCGTTCGGCAACGATGTCGCAGATTCCGACAAAGACGGGCGCTGCGGCCGCGGTCGGACTCGTGCTGCCGGAGCTGAACGGCAAGCTGGACGGCTTTTCGATGCGCGTGCCAACGATCAATGTCTCTGCCGTCGACCTGACGTTCGTTGCGGAGCGCGAGACCAGCATCGACGAGATCAATCAAATCATGAAGGATGCCAGCGAAGGCTCGCTGAAGGGCGTGCTCGCGTACAACGATGAGCCGCTCGTCTCGATCGACTTCAACCACGACCCGGCCTCATCGACCTATGACGCCGGTCTCACCAAGGTGATCGACGGTACGCTGGTCAAGGCAATTGCCTGGTACGACAACGAGTGGGGCTTTTCGTGTCGCATGCTCGACACGACGGTTGCGCTCGTGAATGCCGGCTAGCGCCGGCGCCTCGATCCGGGAGGCGGCATGCCTGTTATCAAAATGGCCGACGTCGAGCTGTCGGGCAAACGGGTCCTCATACGCGAAGACCTGAACGTGCCGGTGGCGGACGGCGTCGTAACGAGCGACGCGCGCATCCAGGCTGCGTTGCCGACCATTCGCGCGGCGATGCACGAGAACGCTGCGGTAATGGTCATGTCGCATCTCGGCCGTCCCACCGAGGGTCAGCCAGAAAAGAAATTTTCGCTGCAGCCGGTCGCGGATCATCTGAGCGAAGCGCTCGGCACTGAGGTGCCGCTGGTGAGCGACTGGATCGATGGCGTCAGTGTCGAACCCGGCGACGTCGTGCTGCTCGAGAACGTGCGCTTCAATGCGGGCGAGAAGGCTTGTGACGAAGCGCTTGCGCGCAAGATGGCTGCGCTGTGCGACGTTTTCGTCATGGATGCCTTCGGTACCGCGCATCGTGCCCAGGCCAGCACTTACGGCGTCGCCGAGTTTGCGCCGCTTGCGTGCGCCGGCCCGCTGCTGGCGGCAGAACTCGAGGCCTTGGGCAAGGCGCTGAGTGATCCCGCGCGGCCATTCGTTGCCATTGTCGGCGGGTCGAAAGTCTCGACCAAGCTGCATGTGCTGGACGCATTGGCCGGCATGGTCGATACACTGATTGTGGGTGGCGGCATTGCCAACACCTTCATCGCCGCAGCAGGACACCAGGTCGGACAATCACTGCATGAAGCGGATATGCTGGAGACGGCCAGCAGGCTTGCGGCGGGCGGCGATGGCCGTGCCGATATTCCGGTGCCGACCGATGTCGTCGTGGCGAACGAGTTCGCGGCAGACGCCGCGCCGACGATTAAGTCGATCAGCGCGGTCAGCGAGGAGGAAATGATCCTCGATATCGGCCCGGAGACGGCAGCGCGCTTTGCCGGGATCGTTCAGTCTGCGGGAACGATCATCTGGAACGGGCCGGTCGGGGTGTTCGAGTTCGACGCTTTCGGCGCCGGCACCCGGGCGCTCGCCGAGGCGATCGCTGCCAGCGACGGCTTCTCGGTGGCGGGCGGTGGCGACACCCTCGCTGCGATCAACAAGTACGAAGTCGCCGACGGCATCTCGTATATCTCCACCGGCGGCGGCGCGTTCCTCGAGTTCGTCGAAGGCAAGAAGCTCCCGGCCGTGGCCATGCTGGAACGTCGCGCCGCAGAGTCACGCTAAAGCCTGCGGGCGCGATACTCTTCTCCCTCATGGCTCGCTGCGCTGCGCTTTACTTCGGTCGAAGAATATCGCGCCCGCAGGGTGTCAGCCCGAACCTGGGAACGGGCCCGTAATTGCTACGGTCATGCCGGGTTTCTGGATGTTGACGAACAGCGTGCCGCCGTCCGGTGAGAAACACACGCCTGCCAGTTCCGAGTTCGTGTATGCGTTGCTGGCCAGCAGGTACTGACTGCCGTCCGGCCGGACCCCGACGAGGCTGCAGCCCCGCGAGCGTTTGAAGACGTCGACGAGGTCCTCGCAAACGACCAGGTCGCCCCACGGCGCCATCGTCAGGTTATCGCAGTTGCGCAGCATCGACTCGCGCGTCGCCTCGCCGATCAGCGTCAACTGCCCGGGCGCGGTGTGTTCACTGGACTGCCCTTCGTGGGGGCTCGGCCGGTAGGAAAATATCTGTCCGAGCCGCGCCGGGCCGCCGATCGTGCAGGTGAAGACGAAGTCCTCGCCCGCAACGGTCAGCCCTTCGCAGCGCGCAAAGCTTGCTGCCCCCATTTTCGCGCCGCGTAACCGCAGGTTGTTCTCGTCCGGATCGACGTCGTCCAGATCGATCCAGCGCACCGGCAATGGCACGCCCTGAGCGATACGCGATTTGCGGCTCCAGTTGTGCGTCACCAGCGACGGCTGCCCGTCAATGGCCAGACATTGCAGCCTCCCGCCCTCGGCAAGTCGGCCGGGAACGTCGGGCAGATAGCGATAGAACAGCGAATAGTGGCGGTCCTCGGTCAGATACACGGCGCCGCTGGCGTCGTGCACGGCCGCCGCCTCGTGTTCGAACCTTCCCATCGCCTTGATCGGCAGCGGCTCGACGAGTCCTTCGTGACTGGCCGGGACTTCGAACACGTAGCCGTGCCGACGCTCGCGCTTAACGATACGCCCGGCGCTCCAGGCCCAGCCGGGAGATTCGAAACACTCCTCGGCGCTCAGCCAGCTGGCCCAGGGCGTTGGTCCGCCGGCGCAGTTCATTTCCGTGCCGGCGAGGCTGAGGTGCTGCCGCTCGGTCCTGCCTGTCGTCGGGTTGTAGACCGTCGTTGTCGTACCGCCTGCCCCCGGTGTTTTGCTGCCTCCCTGATCGTAGATCTTGTCCCGGGTGGACGCCGGCAGCGAGTCGTAGGTATCCGCAAATGCGCCGTGGTCGAAATGAGCGGCGGCGATTTCGTGATTGCAGACGAGAATGATGCGACCGTCCTCACCGCTGAACGCCGCCATACCATCATGTGCGCGCGGCACGCGCAGTCCGTCGCTCATGACGTCGCCGGCGCGTGAGACGATGGTATACGAATAGCCGTCCGGCAGATCGAGGATCCGGTCCGGATCGGGGAGCAGTGGGCCGACGCTTGCATCCGCCGTGCGGCCGGGCCACGGCAGCGCCGGCGCAGCGGCGAATACGGCAAGGGACTGCAGAAAACGGCGTCGATCCATACTTTACAGGAGGGCGGGCAACCGACTCAGCATATCGCCAAAAGGTTACGACAGGAAGACACGGCAGGCCCGCGGCTGTGCAATAATCCGGCCCATGCTGAAGAGGACCAAAATCGTCGCAACGCTGGGCCCGGCGACGGATGAGAAAAAACGCCTGCGCAAAATGATTCGCGCCGGCCTCGACGTGGCGCGCCTCAATTTCTCCCACGGCGATGCGGACGAGCACCGCCGCCGCGCGAACAAGCTGCGCGAGGCGGCGAGCAAGTGCGGGCGTAACATCGGCGTGATGGGCGATCTGCAGGGCCCCAAGATCCGGGTCAAGCGCTTCGAGAACCATCACGTGGAGCTCGTCGACGGCGCGCCTTTTTTCCTCGACAGCGCGCTCGGCTACGAGGCAGGCACTGCCGAAGGCGTAGGCGTGGCGCTCGAGACGCTGCACACGGACGTGGACCCGGGCGACGTGCTGTTGCTCAACGACGGCATGATTGCGCTCGAGGTGGATCGCGTCGAGGGCACGCGCATCCACACCACGGTCGTCATGGGCGGAATCCTTTCGGATCACAAAGGCATCAACAAAAAAGGCGGCGGCCTGTCGGCGCCTGCATTGACCGACATAGACCGGCAGAACATCAAACTTGCTGCGGAACTTGAAATGGATTTTCTCGCCGTGTCGTTCGTGCGCAGCGCCGAGGACATTCATGAGGCGCGGCGGCTGTTCGAGGAGGCGGGCGGCAAGGGGCTGATCGTTGCCAAGATAGAGCGAACCGAGGCCGTCGAAAATTTCGACTCGATCCTCGAAGCGGCGGACGTGATCATGGTGGCGCGCGGCGACCTCGGCGTCGAGATGGGCTACACGGAACTGATCGGGATTCAGAAGAAGCTGATCCGCAAGACGCGCCGCGGCAACAAGCTGGTGATCACGGCGACGCAGATGATGGAATCGATGATCGAGAACCCTATCCCGACGCGCGCCGAGGTATCCGACGTTTCCAATGCCGTGATGGACGGCACCGATGCGGTGATGCTCTCCGGCGAGACTGCCGTCGGCAAGTACCCGGTCAAGGCGATACGGGCAATGGCCGAGGTGTGCCGGGGGGCAGAGAAGTTTCCGCTGACGGCCGGTGCGACGCGGCACCGTCTCGGTGACTACTTCGAGGCCGTTGACGAGGCCATCGCCATGGCAACGATGTACACGGCGAACCATCTCAAGGTCAAGGCGATCATCGCACTCACGGAGTCCGGCTCGACCACGCTGTGGCTGTCGCGCATCCGCTCGGATATTCCGATCTACGCATTCACGCCGTACAGGGCGACCAGCCGGCGTGTCTCGCTGTACCGCGGCGTCTATCCCGTGCAGTTCGAGATGCAGCACCGGGACAGAGAAAAACTCTATGCCGACATGTTCACGACGCTGCTGGAGAACGAGCTCGTCGAGGTCGGCGATCGCGTCATCTTCACGCGCGGCGACCTGCACGGCGTGTCCGGCAGCACCAACTCGATGACGATCCTCGAGGTGCTCGATCGGTGAAACGGTGGCTCCTGCGCCTTGCCGCGGGCCTTTTCGTTGCGGTAATCCTCGTCGCCGGTCTCGCATGGCTCACGTTGCGTGCCAGCCTGCCGGCGGTCGATGGCGACATCAGCGTAGCCGGACTTACGGCGAGCACCACGATCGAGCGGGACGAGCAGGGCATCCCGACGATCACCGCCGCGACTCGCGAGGACCTCGCATTTGCCACCGGTTTTGCGCACGCTCAGGACCGCTTCTTCCAAATGGATCTCATTCGGCGCAGAGGTGCCGGCGAGCTGGCTGAGCTCTTCGGCCCGCCGGCGCTGGAGGCTGACAGGCGCTTGAGGTTCCATCGCTTTCGCAGCAGGGCGGAGCAGGTGCTGGATGCTCTTGCCCCGACCGAGGCCCGGTTGCTGGAGCGTTATGCCGCCGGCGTGAACGCCGGCCTGGGCAGCCTTGCGGCGAAACCCTTCGAGTATTACCTGCTGCGCGTCGACCCGGAGCCCTGGCGCGCGGAGGACTCCGTCCTGGTCGTCTACACGATGTTCATCAATCTCAACGACGAGCGCGCACGAGGCGATATGCGGCGCGGACTGGCGCAGCGTGTCCTGCCGCCGGAGATGTATGCATGGCTGTATCCGCAGGGGACGCCCTGGGATGCGCCGTTGATGGGAGAGCCGCGCCCGGTCGCGCCGGTACCGCCGGCCGACGTCATGTCCATACGCCACGTTGCGGATACGGCGCCGCCCGCACAGGAGCGCGGCAAGAAGTGGATGAACGGCAGCAACAACTGGGCGGTCGGCGGCGCGCTGACGAAGTCCGGTCGTGCGCTGATCTCCAACGATATGCACCTGGGTCTGCAGGCCCCCAACATCTACTACCAGATCAGACTGGTGGTCGACGGCGCATCGCCGCGCGACGTCACCGGCGTCTCCATCCCCGGGGCGCCGCTCGTGGTCGCCGGCAGCAACACGCGGATCGCCTGGGGTTACACGAACAGTTATGGGGACTGGTCCGATGCCGTGCTGCTGCGCCCGGGCGCAGCGAACGGTACCTACCGGACGCCCGCGGGCGATCGGGAATTTACCGGGCACCGCGAGCGGATCGACGTGAAGGGCAGTGACCCTGTCGAATTTGTGGTTCGCGAGACGATCTGGGGGCCGGTGGACGACGATGCTGCCTATCCGGACGGCGAAATCGCGGTCAGCTGGACCGCGCATGCCGTCGACGCCATCAACCTGCGCATGGTAGAGCTCGAGACGGCGGAGTCCGTGGCGGCGGCGCTCGACATTGCGAACACCATGGGCATGCCGCCGCAGAACTTCGTCGTCGGCGATGCCGGCGGCAATATCGCCTGGACGCTGACGGGCCGGATGCCGCGGCGCGGGGATTACGATCCAATGCTGCCGGCGGACTGGAGCGACGCGCCCGGCTGGCAGGGCTGGCTGGAGCCGCAGGACTATCCGCGCATCGTCAATCCGGACAGCGGCCGCATCTGGTCGGCCAATGCCCGGGTCGCGGACGCTGAGGCGCTGCGTCTGATTGGCGACAGTGGCTACGATCTCGGTGCGAGGGCGCGACAGATCCGCGACGGACTGTTCGCCAGAGAAACCTTCGAGCCCGCCGACATGCTGGCGATACAGACCGATGACCGGGCGCTGTTTCTGGCGCGCTGGCGCGAACTGCTGCTCGAAGTCCTGGATGAAGATACCGTCAGAGGGGATGCCGGGCTTGCCGAGTATCGGCGCCTCGCGCAGGACTGGATCCCGCAGGCTTCGCCGGAGAGTGTCGGCTACAGGCTGGTGCGCGCTTTCCGGCTCGAGGTGCAGGCACGCGCCTTTCACGCGCTGACGGCGCCTGCTCGAGATGCCTACGGCGACGACGTCGAGCTCGTGCTCAGCAATCAGTTCGAGGCGCCGCTGTGGTCGCTCGTGACGGAGCGGCCGGCACACCTGCTGCCTGCCGACTACGCCGACTGGAGCGAGCTGCTGATAGCGGCGGTGCAGGAGAACATCCGCTATTTCGAGGAATACTATGGGCAGTCGCTGGCCGATCGGAGCTGGGGTGAACGCAATACGGCCAGGATCCAGCACCCGCTCAGCCGCGCGCTACCCATACTCAGCGCCTATCTCGACATGCCGCCCGATCCACTGGCCGGCGATGTGGATCTGCCGCTGGCACAGTCGCCCGGGTTCGGCGCGTCGCAGCGCTTTTCGGTCCTGCCCGGCGACGAAGCCAACAGCCTGATGCACATGCCGACCGGGCAAAGCGGTCACCCGCTGTCCGAGTTCTATCGTCGCGGTCACGCGGACTGGGTACACGGTCGCTCGAGCCCGTTTCTGCCCGGGCCGACGCGACATAAGCTGATACTGTCGCCCGAGGACAACTGAGGCCGGCTCCCGGTTTTCCGGTAATATGCTCGATGCGAGGGCAAAACTGGAAGTCAGCATGGCACAGAGCAAATTCACCGGCACCAGCACGTACGTCGCTACCGACGACCTCATGATGGCGGTCAATGCGGCGGTTACGCTCGAGCGCCCGATTCTCGTCAAAGGTGAGCCCGGCACTGGCAAGACGCAGCTCGCGATAGAGGTTGCGCAGGCGCTCGGCAAACCGCTGTACGAATGGCACATCAAATCGACGACCAAGGCTCAGCAAGGCTTGTACGAATACGACGCCGTCGCACGCCTGCGTGACTCACAGCTGGGCGACGATCGCGTGCACGATATATCGAACTACATCGTGCGCGGCAAAATCTGGGAGGCGTTCGAGTCGGGCGAGCAGCCCGTGCTGCTCATCGACGAAATCGACAAAGCCGACATCGAATTTCCGAACGACCTGCTGCGTGAGCTCGATCGCATGGAGTTCTACGTCTACGAAACCAAGCGGCTCGTAACGGCGATGCATCGTCCGATCATCGTCATCACGAGCAATAACGAGAAAGAGCTGCCCGACGCCTTCCTGCGCCGCTGTTTCTTTCACTACATCAAGTTTCCCGATCAGGATACGATGCGCAGGATCGTCGACGTTCATTATCCCAATCTGAAGCGGACCCTTCTCCAGGAAGCGCTGAACGCCTTTTACAAGGTCCGCGAAGTCCCCGGCCTGAAGAAAAAGCCGTCGACGTCGGAGTTGCTGGACTGGATCAAGCTGCTCCTGGCCGAGGACATACCGCCGGAGGCACTGCGCGCTGACGATTCCCGTAAGGCGATTCCGCCGCTCTACGGTGCGCTGCTGAAAAACGAACAGGTGCACGTCCTGTTCGTTCTTCA
>JAAUYH010198819.1_pt1 | contig 13101 bp, 10 predicted proteins | sample 7278061 | NCBI WGS metagenome assembly JAAUYH01 (sample SAMN14350203, study PRJNA611818) | marine sediment metagenome | isolation source: surface marine sediment (0.6m) | place: French Polynesia: Moorea | collected 2018-08
CTATAGCAATCATATTTGATTTGTGAACAGATAAATCTCGTAGAGACGCGACATGTCGCGTCTCTACAATATTAATTCTCATAAATGATTTAGGATTACTATATGTTTAACTTAACGAATTAACTAAAGCGATTTTTTCAATTTTTTTGATATTTGCAAACAACGATGAAAAGTAGCAATAAACATTCCTCCAGCAAAAATTTTGCAGGACTCTTCAATGATAATAAGAGAATGATAAGCTATATCCACTGTAGAGCTATTTACAAAAAATAATCTTAAAAAATCTCTTGAATCTGTCAAAAAATCAAACAATATCATCATAAATATCAAGCCAAAAGCAATTCCAAATAAAGTAAAAGCTGACTTAAATTTTTTTAACTCAGATTTTGCCCAATATAAAATTCCAACACCAAATAAGGCATAGATAAGAACTATTAAGCTATCAATTCTGTCAGTTATTTCTGTTTGCTGAATTTGAAACCAATTATGAATCAAATAGTCTAGGTTTTCATGAAGCTCAAATATCTCATCTAAACCTAGAAATAAAAAACCCAAACTTAAAATAGCCCATAAATTATAATCAGCCTTCAAGTTAATTGATGTCGCAGTAGATTTTCTAGACTCAAAAACTTTCCAGGATAAATAAGCTGTAATTAAAATTTGAAGAAAAGATACCCAACTCACATAACCTTGTTCTGCAAAATATCTTCTGGGATTAAGGTTCAATAACGTCGCTCGCAGTAAAGCACTTCCTATTACCAGAATTTCCACAAAAACTATTGTCGAAATAACTTTTTGATTTGAAAATTTTATTTGCATTGAGAAATCTTAAGAACTGTTTAAGGCATAAGGATATATCTTAAACTTTAGTAGAAGAAAATTTCAACGAATGCAGTAATTAATAATCATATTTCCTTGACTAAATTGGATGTATATTTAGCTTGATGCCTTGTATCTATATATACTTCAGGTATGGTTGTAATAAATCCACATTGACGTTATGGAAGTCTCCCTTGTCTTGCTCGGGATTCTCCATTTATGTGTAAAAATTCCTCCCTAGTGCTTCTGTGATGGGGAGGTTAAGAAAAATTCATTTCATAGTTAATAACGATATATTGAGCTAATGTTTCAACACAATTCGATATCGAGCTTTACCTGCTTCTAAATGAGCAATTGCTTCATTAACTTGACTGAAAGGAAATGTTTCAATGACAGGTTCAATATTATGACGTACTGCAAAATCAAGCATTCTTGCAATAGTTTGAGGGCTACCAAGAGGACTACCAGATAAAGTTTTTTGTCCAGCAATTAAGGAGAAAGCATAAGTTTGAATAGCACTTGGTACAACTCCAACAAAGTGCAAGCGTCCTTTAGGACGGAGTGTACTTATGTAGGTACCCCAATCCAGATCTGCATTAACCGTTGAGATAATCATATCAAAAGAGTTAACCAGCTTTTCTAGAGCTTGAGGGTCACGGGAATTAACAAAATGGTTTGCTCCCAGTTTGCGAGCTTCGGCTTCCTTATCAGGATTTGTTGAAAATGCTGTCACTTCACAACCCCATGCTTGCAAAAATTGCAATGCGATATGTCCTAAACCACCAATTCCAATCACACCAACCCTATCAGTAGGCTTTACATCAAATTCAACAATAGGGTTAAATACGGTAATACCACCACAAAACAAGGGACCAACCTTAGCTGGTTCTATTCCTTCTGGTAGAGGTACTGCCCATTCTTCATGTGCTCTTACCTTATCAGCAAAGCCTCCATGGCGAGCAACAATAGTTGACTCTGCCTTTAGACATAAATTGTGATTTCCGGACATGCACCACTCACAATGCATACAAGAATGGGAATACCAACCCAATCCGACCTGCTGACCAACTTCAACTGTTTTTACGCGATCGCCAATTGCTGCAACAGTTCCTACAACTTCATGACCGGGTACTAGTGGATATTGAGTCATACCCCAATCATTATTCAGCATACTGACGTCGCTATGGCAAATACCGCAGTACTCAACATTAATTTCTACCTCTTCATCTTTGAGTGCACCTGGATCGTATTCAAAGGGTTCCAATTTTCCACCAGCTGTTTTGGCTGCATAAGCGTGAATCATACTTGTCTCCTTTTTGAATCCTTGCAGACTAAATTCTCACTCTTGTGAGGATGGAAATTGCTGAGAAGATACCAAAGTTTATACTTGTTAAAGTATATTCAAATATTGTGATTAGCTTGTTTCACTTGGTAATACTGACCATTCTAAGTGATTGTAAGTATCCAATACTACTTTTCCTCCTGCTTTCTCTGATTAAGCGACAGTTTAATCGTTACGCGATGCTAACAGCACCCTACTTTTGTACTTTGTTTAATCCACATTCCTTAGGAATGAAAATTTAATAACCTGTAATCCTGAAATTTGGAATGGTGCGTTACGCGATGCTAACAGCACCCTACTTTTGTACTTTATTTAATCCACATTCCTTAATTACACATTTCCAAAATCATTAAGACTCAAAATCATTAAGATTCAAACTGATAAATTCAAATAGAATATTTAAGAATTACTAAAAAAGCTCCAGAGCGTTTGCAGGTATGGTTTTGGGACGAAAGCGGATTTAGTTTAAGAGTTATAAGAAGAAAAAATTGGGGAAGAAAAGGTCGCAGAAAAAAGGTACCAGGACAACGAAGAAGAGGTAGAGTAAATATTATGGGACGATTACGCTATCATGATAAAAAAAGAGTGAATTTTGTTATTAAAAAAGGGAATGCAGATGTATTTTATGAACAACTTAAAAAATTAAATGATTTTATTTTACAAGAATGGATAGACTCAGGAAATAAAATTGAATATTTCAATAATTTGTCAGCAAAGATAGTTATTATTCTAGATAATGCAAGTTTTCATAAAAGAAAAGATATTTTAGAAAAAATTGAAACAGAAATGCCAAATTTTATCCTAGAATTTTTACCTCCTTATAGCCCAGATTATAATTTAATTGAACTAGTTTGGCATTCAGCGAAAGAATATATAGCTCATAGATTATTTGAATCAGTAGAACAGCTAGAAAAATTGTTACATAAATTGTTAAATCAAGGAGGTCTCATTATTAAATGGGACCGCAAAATTAAAAATAAAGGTAATGCTATGGTATTCAATTTAGCTGCGTAGCAGCTTAGTCAATTTTTCCGGTCAGACTCCCTGGGAACGTCACCCAGATGATGAGTTTCTACACATTCTCGAAGGTGAGGTTGAGGTCACGATTCTTACCCAGGAAAAAGTCCATAAAGTAACGCTACAAAGTGGTTCTGTATTTGTTGTTTCTCGTGGCTTGTGGCATAAACAATTTGCACCCAAAGGTGTTAAGTTGTTGTTTGTCACCTCACAGCAAGGTAATGAGGAATCGACAGCGGAAGATCCACGGATAAAATTAATGGGCGATACGCTTGGTTAGCTGTTTGCCAAAAAGAATAGTTAATACATCAATTCTTCCCGATGCTCGATCACAAACTTCTGCCAAGTCATTGGTTCTCTACCTGAATAACCTGAGTTTGGGATAAGAAAGGGGACAGATAGTAAGCTGAAAATAACATCAAATCAGCAACCTGCCCTATGTTGAGTTTAGATGCTTTGTTCTGCCATGTAGACGATTTTTGTAAAGCTTTTGAAGTGCAATCGCATAAAAAGCTGTTGAAGCATGGAGGAATCAAACGTATTCGTGCTAAAAGCTTATATTTGAGTGAAATAATGACGATTTTGATTGCTTTTCACCAAAATCACTACCGAAATTTTAAGCATTTTTATTTGAATCAAGTAAAACAATAGTGGGGTAGTACTTTCCCTAGACTTCCAAGTTATCAACGATTTGTTGAATGGATACCATCAACAACGATTCCTTTATGTGTATACCTTAAACATTGTTTTGGCCAATGTACGGGTATTGGTTTTATCGATGCAACAAGCTTGAAGGTCTGTCATAATCGTCGGATTGCCAATCATAAGGTTTTTGATGGTTTAGCCGCTCGTGGTAAAACTTCTGTCTATTGGTTTTTTGGTTTCAAACTTCATATTGTGGTCAATGAGCGTGGTCAACTATTAAACGTTACTTTAATTTTTGGTAGTATTTATTACCGAGTACCTGTTAGCGATTTACTGAGTGGTCTTTTTGGAAAAATATTCGCTGACAGAGGTTATGTTTCGACTAAACTAGCTTCTCGACTTTTGGAAGAATTTGGAGACAACAACGAAAAACCTTTTAGATGCACCACACCCTATTCCTGTTTTGAGACTAACCCCTAATTTACATAACTTAGAGTCTTAACTGAACTGTATTGCAATATATTCAGCAACGCCAAACTTTTGCCGTAAATGTACTGCAATATACTAAAAGATGTCAAATTAGTTCTATTAGCACACCAACACTTTTACAACACATTCGAAAAATTCATAGATAAGCTTTGAGATATTCACCTGTATACGATTTATCTATCTTAGTAATAGCTTCAGGCGTTCCTTGTGCAATTATTGTTCCACCCTTACTTCCTCCTTCAGGACCAAGATCAATAATCCAATCAGCACTTTTAATTACGTCTAAATTATGCTCAATAACTACAACTGTGTTTCCTGTGTCAACCAGCTTGTTAATAATCTTAATTAATCTTTCAATATCAGCCATGTGTAAACCTGTTGTTGGTTCATCCATAATATAAATATTGCCATGATTGTGAAGTTCGCTCACAATCTTAATCCGCTGTGCTTCTCCACCAGAAAGTGTGCTTAAGCTTTGCCCCAATTCGAGATACTCTAATCCGACTTCTTCCAAAAGTTTTAGTCTCCGTTTAATTTCTCGATTTTCAAAGAAATTTATAGCTTCTCCAGCTGTCATTTGTAATACTTGAGAAATATTTTTGCCTTTATATTTCAAATCAAGGATCTCTGGCTGATAGCGCTTGCCCTGACAGATAGGACAAATCATAGTAACACTTTCTAAAAAGTGCATTTCAACTTCTAATACACCTAAACCTTTACAGCGAGGACAAGCCCCCTTAGAGTTAAAACTAAATAAACTAGCATCTCGTCCTGTTGCTGAGGAAAACTCCTTCCGAATGATATCAAATACTTTCGTATAAGTAGCTGGATTCGATCTACTAGAACGACCTACAGGTGATTGATCAATTTTAATAGCTTTTGGATACTTTTGAGCTAATACATTATTAATTAGTGTACTTTTTCCTGAACCAGCTACTCCAGTTACACAGACAAAAACTTTTTTCGGTATCTTAACAGAAACGTTTTTTAGGTTGTGAAGATTAGCATTATCAATTTCCAAAAAACTACTTCCTTTTCTTCTACTCGAGGTATTCATAGATTGGTTTATCAGGCATTTTGCCGTTATAGTCGAGGCTTTTTTCAATTCATTAACTATTCCCTGAAAAACCACTTGACCTCCATTTACGCCTGCACGAGGTCCAACATCAATCACATAATCAGCACTTTCAATTATAGTAGGGTCATGCTCAACTACAAGCACAGTATTACCCAGGTCGCGTAGCTTTTTCAATATATTAAGTAATTTAGAAACATCTCTTGGGTGCAGCCCAGTACTTGGTTCATCTAAAATATAGATTAAATCTACAAGATTACAACCTAATTGTTTCGCCATTTTCACCCGTTGTGACTCACCACCAGATAATGTTGCTGTAGTTCTATTTAAAGATAAATAACCAACACCAATATCAATCAAATATTGTAGGCGGTTTTGCATGGCCTGAACAATTGTATTGACTAATTTTCCAGACAAAGAATCTAAAAACGATTGAAGCTCAGTCAGTTCCATTTCACATAACTGAGCAATATTTTTGTCATTAACTTTAACTGACAAAGCTTTTTTATTTAGTCGCGTTCCCTGACATTCATGGCAAGGAACTTGTTGAAGAAAAGATAATTTAGCTTTCTTATTACTATCTTTTATATCTGTATCTTCTTTATTTAAATAGCGTCTTTTTAAGCTAGTTATAATACCTTCAAAACTAATTTTATAAAGACGATTTAGCTTATGTTCTTCAAGATAAGTTTTTTCGGAATGTAGTAATTGATTTAGTTTGTCTGTCGTAAATTCTTTTAGGGGTTTTTCCATATCAAAAAGATTAGTTTCTGCAATGAGTTTTATCGGCAAACTACCAACCTTATAATCTGGATGTTTAATAGCACCTTCAGCTAAAGATTTATTCATATCAACTAGGGAATTTTCGTCAACAATAATTTGTTTTCCTAGTCCTTGGCATTGAGAACACATTCCCTCTGGACTATTGAAAGAAAATAAAGCTGATTCACCTATTAAAGGTTCCCCAATTCTTGAAAACAATAGCCGAAGATAGGTATAAATTTCTGTGATTGTACCGACAGTAGATCGACTTCCACCACTAAGACGTTTTTGGTCAACAATTATAGCAACAGAAAGATTTTTTATTTCATCAACGTCTGGCTTAGCTATTTTAGGTAAACGACTGCGAGCGTAAGAACTAAAAGTGTCCAGTAATTGACGTTGAGCTTCGGCATAAACTGTATCAAAAACCAGTGATGATTTCCCAGAGCCAGACATTCCTGTAAAAACTATCATTTTATATTTGGGAATTTCTATACTAACGTTCTTCAGGTTGTGTTCTCTAGCTCCAATAATTACGATATTCTCTTCTCTCATAAGTTAACCTTTCTTCTCAAATTTTCTCTTTAATATTAACCGGAATAAGAGATTTTAGCACTACGAATACACAGGTTATATTGCAACACAACCTTTTTTTTGTAGCATCTCCCAATCCCGTGAGCGGTTACAATTTAAATAAATCTAATCAAATTAAAAATAAGATAAAAAACAATAGTTCTCCCGATTTATTTATATATATTTTTGGAATCCTAAATGTTTAATTAATTTACCTTTTAAAGCTGACATTGTATAAGCAATAGCTATAAGTAAAACTAGATTTTTAAGACGTCTATTAATAGCTTTACTTACCTCTAGATTATAACCTCCAGTTTTACAGTCTTTAAACATTGCTTCTATTCCCATACAGTTTTGATATTGTGCTTTTGTTAGATATTGTTTAAAATGCGACTCATACAATAATGACAAAATTTGCATTTTATCGGTCTCCTTTATCAAATTTAGACCGATATTTCTTATCACAAAATTATCTTGTATTCCTCAAAAAATTAATTTTTATTTAAATAAACCCAAGTATGGGGATTAGTGATAGCTTAACAATAAGCGATCACTAATCCCCACTCATAGAATGATTATCATTATTATTTTGAACCATCGATTTCATCTTCTACCTTAAAACTCTTAAACTTTGTTTGAAAAAGGTTTTGGGGTGCTTGTCACCCCGTGAATCATGAATGATTATATTAATAAACTATACTTCATCAAGCTACTTAGTAAGATTTTGGCAACTTTAACCAAATTTAGCTAAGTTTACTGTTCAAATTTTTTCTTATTTTAAAAACCCAAGTTTTCAACTTTCAAATCAGCTTCTCAAATCAGTTTGTGAGAAATGCGGGTGGAGCCTTTACCTGCAGAGCTTGCCATAACTGTTCTTGCTCAAAATTATCAATTAATGGCTTTGCTCCTTTTTTGCAACATAACCCGACCCCAAATGGGTTTTATAAAAACCAGGTGTTGTCCCTGTAAAGCGTCGAAAAGTAGAAGTGAAATGACTTTGACTTGAAAAACCAATATAGTAACTGATTTGTGCGATCGATAGTTGGTTTTGAGCTAACAATTTTTTGGCTTTGTCAATTCTGCAGGTTAATAAATATCTGTATGGAGAAACACCTATTGAGTCTTTAAAAGCACGGGCAAATTGATATTGATTCATCTCAACTAACGTAGCAAGATCAGCAAGTGTAATATCTTGGGATAAATTATCATTAAGATATTCGATTGCTTGTCGTAGTTTTTTCTGAGAAAGTTTATTTATCTGCTTGCACTTAAATGCTTTATTCTCAATTCCATATCGTCTAAACAAATGAGTAGCTAATATATTCCCCACCGACTCCACATACAAATTTCCAGGTAGACCATATTGGAACTCTGTCAATAATGATAAAGCTAGTTGTCGGATTAAAGGATCGGATGCTGACCATTTAACCCCAATTTCAACTGAATACCCTTGAGATTCCCGTGCAATTTGTTCAATTAAATTTGGTGTGATTTTAATAATCATCATTTCCATTTGACTTTCTAACCAAGCTTCATAGATGAGATTGGGTGGAACAATGAAAACACTACCCTCTTTAACGAACTGATGCTTTTGTTTCCCCTTAGCTGTTCGCCATTTAACGCGTAAAGATGAACTTTTTAAAGGCATACCAATCATTAATTTGGAATTGCTGTGATGAGGAAAATAAGTAGGTCCATGACACGTGTAATGACCAACGCCAATAGCATCTAATTCCAAAAAGTTGTGACATATAACTAGTGGTGGCTCGTACATATCCCTCTTCTGTCACTTTCCGATGATAATAATTGAAGAAATAAAAATATTAACTCTGTAAGTGGCTCGCAGTAATGGATGTAGAACTACAGATACTAAAACATTTGCCCAGAGACCCTCAGCCGACAGTCTCAATCATAGATGAATATTGCTCCGAGTATAAGGACTTATTTAAGGAAGTAAGAAACTATGAATGTTTTAAGTATTTACATTTAGGAATAGTTTCCCAAATACCAAGAAAATCGTTACCAGAAATAGCGAAGGTAGTAGGTTTAAACTCGCCACAGTCACTTCATCATTTTATAGCTAATTCTCCTTGGTCAGTATATGAATTAAAGAAACGAAGACTAAAGAGAATCAAAAATGCTTTGAAAGGAGAGAAAATAACTTTAATCATAGATGAGACAGGGGATAGAAAGAAAGGTAATAAAACTGATTATGGTTAGAGGTTTTTCTATCTAGCAATTTATTCATGGGATTTAACGATTTGATTGCAGCAATCAATCAGTCCAAATTCTTTTATTTATCTGGATAAGAATACGAACATTTATGTCTAATTTATCCGGAAAGTGACAGAAGAGGGATATATCTGACGATCTGGGTTTGACTGAAATGTTAACTAAAAACATTGATTATTTCAAATCAAAACCTGTCAATATTCCCAAAATCACTATCCTGTTAGACCATGGTTATTACCCTGAGCACCTCAAGGAAAAATTACAGAAGGTTTATCCCAAAATAAAATGTGACTATTTAAATTGAAAAGATTTACTTAACAAAGTCGAATCGCTAATTGCAAAAGGCATTCGCATCATTGCATTAGTTCTTGGTTGTAGAGAATTATCTAAAATTTCTGGAAGTCCATCCATTTCTTCTATTAGCTTAATAGAGATAGGTTGATCTAAATTAATTACTATGCTTAAGTTAATTCCCTCATTAGGAAAACCTTCATAGTGTAATCTCCATTTATTTCTCACATTGTTAGGAATTACAAAATTAGTATTAGCAATTATTTGTTCATTAATTTGAGGAACTAAAAATTTTGCCTCAGAAGTTATATCGATATTCATAACTCTAGCCTTCTGAGGTGAATTAATATGAAAATCCAAAGTTTTCGTTTCATTATTTACTCGCTCGTTAATTACCTCAACAGTTGGAGGATTGAAAGATACAAGAGGAGCAGAAGCTTTAAAAAGATATCTTTCATTAGGAGGTAAATATTCTAAATTTATGGGGAAATACTGATCTGCATCAAATTCTTTAATTATATTATTTCGTTTAATTTCTTTGGCGAAAAACTGAGATGTCCACTTGTCTGTAGGTTCATTAAAACTTAACCAAGCTGCTTGTTTTGTATCAGCATTTAATTCATAAAATATACTATTTACCAAAGGATGATCTGCATTAAAATCTGCTTGAAAAAGCCCGACAGTAATGAGAATTAGACTAACAACAAATGAAGCTGTTGGTAAAATCCACTTTTTTTGTATATTGAAACAATAAAAATGGGGAATTAATAATCCTAATAAAAGCATTAATAAAATTATAACTGGCGCAGCAAAATTAATAGTCAAAGCAATAAATGCAATATATATTGTAGGAATTAAGAGTATGATTGCTGGAATAGTACATATATAAAGTATTATTAGATACTGCCATGAAATGAGTTTTTTTTGTTGAAAATTAAAAGTGAAAATAAAATTAATAAGTCTAAATAATAAAGGTAAGGTAAACAAATAACTTGTACCTGGTAAATACCAGGTACTCAATATCATTAAAATTAGCCACCAAAACATTGCCCCTATTGCTAAATCATTTCCACTAATTTTTTGACATATCCAATTATAAATACTTGAACTGATAGCAACAGTAAGAGCAACAAAAATAATAATATAACAATTGCTGTTGTAGGTATTTAGATAATAATTAAAACTGTAGCTGTAGAAAGATGTCCAGTTATAAGCATTACTGACTTTACATATTCCCCACCAAGTGAAGACGATCGCAATTTCAGCACAGATAAAGCTGAATAACCAAGTTAAAAAGCCCCAAGTAATACCAGAAAAGGTTAACTGTCTTTGTCTAAAACCTAAGATTATAACTATAATAAACAAGAACGTGACTAAAATTGCTAAAGGAATAACCCAAGCTTCAGAGTAATGAATCAAAGTTAAACCAAAAATATCAAAGTAAGTAGTATTAATTTTTGGCTGAGTTTCTAAATTTAGGTTTCCGAAATGACGCGCGATCGCTAAAGCATAATTACCATGATGCTGAAGACTATGTGGATCGAGATTATCGAGATTATCTAGTGCACTATGATAATAAAAAGTATCATTGATATAAGCAAAGTTCAAGGCAGCTAATCCTGCCTTTTTGAAGATGGTCATATCGGTCTCGTTAGGTAAGAGATTTACTAAACTCGAAACGAAAGAATTAATAAAGGGATGAGTAGTTAATCTGGCAAATTCTTGAATTGACCAATCATTATTTTGACTAGTTTCAAACATGAAACTAGCTCCGCTAGTGCCACGAGCTTCAAAATTTACTGCTAGTTTGATATGTTTAGCCCAAGGGTGTCCCTTGACGAAAGCTTTTGCTCCTAATAGTCCAACTTCTTCACCATCTGTAAGGAGAACAATTATATCATTTTTGAGAGGCGAACTTGCTTTCAAAGCTCTCATTGTTTCTAATATAGCTGCTACTGCTGCACCGTCATCACTAGCCCCAGGACTGTTTGGCTCAGAATCATAATGAGCAACCAGTAATATAGCATTTTCGGTATTTTCTATTCCTTCTAACTTGGCAATAATATTATTCACAGTTCCTGCGAAAATAGTCTCTTCCCACATTGAGTTAACAGCAGTAGTTGTTTGAACTTGAGGGTTAAGTCCTAAATGACTTAACTCTTGGACAAGATAGTCTCGAACTTTTTGATTTTCTGCTGAACCAATAGGATGAGGTTTTACGGCAATCACTTCCAAGTGCTTCATCGCCCGACTTGCAGAAAATTCGGTGAGAGGAGCATTTAATGGTTGTACCACAGGTGGTTGAGTCTGAAAAATTGAAAAAAAAGCTAAAAAGATAATAAACAACCAAGTTAGAATAATTTTTAGGCTCATTATTTTAAGATAGGAGTTAAGTAAAAATCTTCTGAGGGAGCAAGAGTACTGCCTCGAAGTTGAGGCTTAATTGAATCGAGATTTGTTGAAGTGAGTTGCAAACAAGATAAAATTTTTGCCAGAATCAACTTCATTTCAAATTGTGCAAAAGCAACGCCAAGACAGCGACGATTACCACCACCAAAAGGAAAAAACTCAAAAAGAGAAAATTTCTTTGCTAAAAAACGTTCAGGTTTAAAAGATTCAGGTTCAGGATATAAGTCTTTGCGTTGATGAGTTAAGTAAATACAAGGTGAAATTAACGTTCCTGGTTCCAAATCATAGTCCATGATCTTAAACGGTTTTTGCAAAATTCTGGGAAAAGTAAACAAAACAGGTGGACATATTCGTAAAGTTTCTTGACAAACTGCTTCTAAATAGGGAAGTTGAGTAACTTCTAAAGGGTCGGGATGAGAACCGAGAGCTTCTATTTCTGTGAGTAACTTATCGTGGACTTTCGGTAGAAGATGAATCCAGTATAAAGCCCAGGTTAAACTTGAGGCGACATTATCGTGACCTGCGACTAATAAGGTCATTAACTCATCCCGTAATTCTACAGGGGTCATTGATTGACCCTGTGAATCACGAGCAGCAATCAACAAACTAAGAACATCTTCGCCAGACAAATTCGGATTATTTCGTCGCTTGCGAATTTCTTCATAAATGATTTTATCAGCTTGTTTGCGGATTCGCAGAAAATTTCCCCACAAACTCCAGGGTCCCAAATCTCGCTGTAATGCTTCGATAAACAGAAAGCTAGATCGCCAAGGAGAACTAAATATATTCATCATTGAACTTAGTAGTTTTTCGAGTTGTTGCAGACGGACTCCCTCATTTAAGCCAAAGACAGCACGCAAGATTGTCTGCATCGAAATTTGTTGCATCGCAGACCGTACCTGGAATGGTTTACCGATTGTCCATTGGCTAACGATTTGCTGAGTAATCTCAAAAATGAGTTGACTATAAACCCGCATTCGTTCCCCATGAAACGGAGGAGATAATAACCGTCTTCGCTCCTCGTGATGATCGCCATCCATAAAAATAACTGAATTTGCTCCTAGTAACGCTGGAGGTAAAATATTATTACCTTGTTCCAAATTAAATGTTTTAGGATCGGCGGTGAAAATTTCTTTGATAGCTTGGGGATTGCTAACAATCACAGATGGAGGATAGCGCAGAAATCGGATGGTGAAAATATCACCATAACTTTGAGTACACCGCTCCAAATAATTTAGAGAGTTAGTAATTAACTCGATTGTCTGGATCAACTCTGGTGATCGTGGTCCATCTGGAAATTTCATCTTGGTTTCTTCAATACTGCTTAAGTTGACTATTAGTCTGTCAAGAAATAATTGAGGGATAAAGTCGTTTAAGTTTAATCCGCGCATCTGTGGTAGTAAACTGCCAATCAACTGTGCGATCGCGTTGATTTCTTTGTATTTCC
>JAAUYH010114753.1_pt1 | contig 13100 bp, 5 predicted proteins | sample 7278061 | NCBI WGS metagenome assembly JAAUYH01 (sample SAMN14350203, study PRJNA611818) | marine sediment metagenome | isolation source: surface marine sediment (0.6m) | place: French Polynesia: Moorea | collected 2018-08
GGATTTGTTCATGCATTTCCAATGACTTATCTAGTTTCCCTTGGATTCGATACAGGTTTGCCAAGTTACACAAAGATCTCGCGATATTGCAATGCGTTGACTCCGCCCCATGCAATGTTCGATACATCTCCAGACCCTGTTCATGCAATCTAACGGCTTCGTCATAGTTTTCTTGATCCTCGTATACAAGTGCAAGGTGGTAGAGGGAACTTGCGATGTCGCTATGCGCCTTGTCCTGTCCATGTATCGCCCGTCTCATTTCTAGACTCTGTTCATGCATTTCCAATGACTTATCTAGTTTCCCTTGGATTCGATACACATTCGCCAATTTGCACAAGTGATCCGCAATATCAGAATGCCTTGAATCTGCAGCATTCAATTCTCGATGCATTTCAAGACTCTGCTCGTACAATTTAGCTGCCTCGTCATAGTTTTGTTGATCCTCGTATACAAGCGCAAGGTAGAAGAAGGAATCTGCGATGTCCATGTGCGCCTTGTCGTGTCCGTGTACAGCCTGATTTATTTCTAGGCTCCGTAGATGCATTTCTAATGCTTCATCCAGTTTCCCTACGATTCGATATACATTCGCTAATTCATTCATTGAATGCACAAAATGTGGATGCGTTGAATCTGCACCATGTAATGTTCGATACATCTCAAGTGTCTCTTCATAAAATTTAGCTGCTTGGTCGTGGTTTTGTTGATACTCGTATACACGTGCAATGTAGAGGAGTGAATGTGCAATGTTAGTATGAGCCTTTTTGTGCCCGTGTATGGCTCTTCTCATCGATAGACTTTGTCTATGCATTTCCAAAGCTTCGGCACATCTTCCTAGTTCTCGATACACTTCCGCCAAGTTACACAATGAACTTGCAATATTCGAATGTTTCGATTCGGCTCCAAGCACTGCTCGATACATCTCAAGGCTTTCCTGATACAATTTGGCTGCGTTGTTATAATTTCTTTGAAACTGGTATGTAAGAGCAATGCAGAAGAGTGAATTTGCGATTTCGGGATGCGCCTTGTCGTGTCCGTGCAGTGATCGTCTCATTTCTAGACTCTGTTTATGCAAATTCAATGCTTTTTCCAAATTCCCTTGGGTTCGATACACATTCCCCAAGTTACACAATGAATTCGCGATATCGGAATGGATGGACTCCATGCCGTGCACTGTACGATGCATCTCAAGGCTCTTCTCATGCAATTCAGCAGCGTCCTTGTAATTTCCTTGGAAGTGGCGTGCATCTGCAAGGGTGAAGAGTGACTCTGCAATGTCAAGATGTGCATGTTCATGTCTGTGCATGGCCTGTCTCATTGCTAGACTTCGTTCTAGTTTCAGAACTGCCTCATCGAAGTCTCCCACTCCAAAAAGTGATGACCCCAGGTAACAGTAGACAGCAGCAATACGACGTTTCATCTCCCTTTCTCGATTTCGGCGATAGCGCGCATCGAAAAATCGAACAACACAATTTTTCTTTCGATTTTCTGCTTGCCGATGCTGATAAATTCTCAGCATACGTTCCCACACGTGAACTTCTTTCTGTGGGTTATCGAAAAATCGCGTTACGTGGCCAGAGTAAAAATGTATGTCATCGACCAATGAAGCATGGAGATTGTCATCAGGCACTAGAGGTAGTTCGTAGAGATCCACCAACGATAGAGCGTGTACAACAAATTCGCGATGAATGTTTCCGAATACTACTGTATCGGATAATTCATAGAACGAACTGTACTTCTTTTCGAATGCAGTCATCAAAACTTCACGCACCGAGACCAATGCACGATCATACACTTTTTTCCACGCATTTGATCCACGTTCCATACTATTCAGAATGAATCTCCGTACAAGTCGATGCATTCTGTACTTACGCCCTTCTCCTCCTTCTTCCCAGGAAACCAGTGACGAGCCGTACACCAGTTCTTCAACGATAACATTTCGAATCATCGCCTCAACCCTTCCCTTTTCTTCTCCAGTCACTGCTTTCAGTATTACATTCACTATCGCTTCGCCAATACTTCCCTCTCCTAGCATTGCCATTGTTCGCAATACAGTGCTCGCTTCCTGCGATAATCGGTCGACACTGATCCTCCATGTCGTCCATATGGACTTCTGCGAGTCGCGAATGGGATTCAGCTCCTCAGTGTTCTTCATAATAGCATGCAAATCCTTCTCATTGTTCGCAGCCTTGAACAAATTCAGATACTTATCGAACGAACACTTGAATCGACTGATAAATGAACCTGCCTGGACAAGCGCTAGTGGCAAACCTCCGAGCCCGTCCCCAGCTTCATCTCTACAGAGCTCATTCAGTGCGCAATACTCAACTGGGTCCTCGATCTCCAGTTCCTTGATCTTTGTTATCACCTCGTCATCATCTTGTTCACTCGTCCTTATCAAATGGCTTTGTCGCCACAGCACAACCATTGCATCCTCTTCGCATAGTGGCTCCAGAACCAATTCTTGATCACTCTTCATTCGGCTACACACTCGCGGCTGACCTTGTCGTGAGGTTATCACAACCCATCCATTGTCTTGCTGTGGTTCAGCGATCTCACAGACTTCATTCAATACACCGCTTACCTCATTGTCATCTGCATTGTCTAAGCATAATAGCCAACGCCCTGGCATTTGCTGAAGTGCTTGCTTCAATTCCGCGATTACCAAGTTTGGATTTCGCCGCTCTTCCTGCTCCATCTTCCTCTTTGTAAGTTTCTCAACTAGTCCTGCAAGAGATCCAACCACTTGACTTTCACCACCGTCTACCACCACCCAGAATGCTCCTCCTGGAACCAGCTCGTCCCTCTCTGCGCGATCAGCAAATGCAGACATCAATGCTGTCTTCCCTGCTCCTCCATATTGCGTAATCACCGCGCTCCCCCGCTTCTCCAGAATGCCTTTTAGAAAACCCAGTTCTCTAGTACGTCCAGCAAAGAACACTGGAACTGGTCGCCGCACATGATGTAGTCCAGCATCACATACTTCTCGTTCTATTTCTGGCTGATTCACCTCCCGGCTGGGCGCAAATCCCCTTGAAATATTCCTCGCTGTAATCACTTGATGTTCCAGTTCTTCTATTTTCTCAACCACCTGCTGTACACTTGCCGCTTTCACAATTTGGCCAGCCCATCCACGCAATAGCTGCGCTTCTGCCATATCCATGGTGCATACTGTCCGTTTCAAGACATTGAAAACGAAATTCTTGTCTATCTCATCAACGCTCTGCGATGGCCTCAATATTTCGGTCAAACTCTCCAGTACATACCGCAGTAGGATTAAGATTCGGTCAAACTTGACAGGGAGCAATCCACGGCCACGACTCGCCTCGGCACACATCAGCAAACCTTGCGCACCAAGTGCAACCAGATTAAATATTGTGCTCACCCCCGAAACACCCTTTGACACATTTCCTACAAATTCGGCCGTTTCAGCTACGTGCTTGACGCTTTCCACCAACTTGACGAACGTCGCACCCGTTTCCACCCCTGCCGTGCTATGAGCAATCAGCTCGTCCACTACTGTCAATTTCTCCATCCATTCAGAAAGTTTGTTAACATTTTCAATCCACTTCCCTCTCGCTTCACCAGCGGATGATGAAGACGGTACGGCAGCGGCATTACTAGGAAGCAATCCCCCCAGACCTTTCTTGAGTTCCTCTACTGACCATGTAGATGCACGGTTGGCTATTTCCTGCATCTGTTGCTGCAGGAGTTCCCATGGTGCAATACGTGCCCGAATTCGATCCAACCAAACCTCATGTTGCTCGATTGTTTCGGCAATTATCTCAAATTGGACGTTACGAACAAGGATTTGCATGTGCCCATGTAGACGCCCATGTACTGTGATACGTTTCCGGCCGTCATAGTCGTCTTCCTTGACGACTTGGTCGACATCAGACCAATTGCCTTCGTCAAGACGAATTAATTCCAAGGAATCAGTGTCACGAAATTCACTGAATGACAGACGTTTCCTAGTTGCGTTGTCGTTTGCCGCCTGCCAATAGATGCGATTTGAAACGAGAAGGTGCGCGGATTTGTAGTGGGAGCGCGTCCATGGTCGGGAGGAAACAACACGTATTTTGGCGGATTGGGCAATAGTCATGGTTGAGTTTGTGGGAAGTGCCACAGACTGCGTCGAAGAGGGTACGACGCGAGAAGTGCGTAGATGAGGAACAGAGGAAATTTACTAGTATATGACCAGGTGAAGGAGTGCCTCGTTATTCACAGCAGGACCAAAATGAATCTTTGCTGACTTAGACTAATACGGGACTTGAGATTTCTGTAGTGTTTCTTAGGAACGTGGCGCACATTTCTCTATCATAAATTTCCAGGATATGAGTTGCATTTTGTACAGGTTTGCAGCACGAAGAGAGCAAAAGATTTCAGAAATATACTTTTTATCTGAGTGTTGAATTGCAGGATAAGGGTTTGCTATTAACAGGTTCTACAATATAGTACGTAACGGAAACGAGGCCACTGATGTACAGGTTGCAGCTGTCCCTTTCGACAGCTCTCCGAGGCGAAATTAAATTTGGCCAATCTATCGTTTTGTGCTGCACTGCTGCACCTTACTGCAAAATAGCAGTTGGTATACTCGGTCAGCCTTTCACGCTGCGACGCAATTGCGACATGCAGCTCTATGAATGCCGTGCTGTTCTCCCTATTTTGAAGGCGCTTTACTTTCCTCTTTTTTTCTACGGTACGCATTCAGAATTATAGAGAAACAGTTTATATTCTAAAAAAATCATGACTGTGATGAAACGTGATGCGCCTTCAAAACAGGGAGAACTGTAGTACCCGTGAATTAGGAGTTGCGACTGTGGTAAATTCCTGGATGTAAAACAGTACCTGAAAGTCACTGGTACTGACAGTAAAAGATGTTACACCAAAACCACAAACAACTGCAGTAACTACTGTAACAATATTTTCAATTCCGAACCCTGATAGTCCTACAGCGAACTCTGATAATCCTGCACATTTCAAACTATCGATGGTGCATGGTACTATATTATGACAACAGACCACAGACTACAGAACAATGTAGACAGCTCAAAAAACGTGAGTGAACTCGAAAATCATGGACTGATCCAAAAAATGAAGGCAAAGTTGAAAATAGAGAGCCAATCAAAAAAATAAAAAAACTCAGTTATTTCGGAAACAGCCACGATAGTTGTTATAGATAGGTAAATATAAAAGCGTACTTGTACGAATTCAAAAAAATAGTAAAGGAAACTACATGCTGGCGTCCAGAGCTCGAGTATTGAACAGAATCAGAAAACATTGTCTAAAATAAGGATAAATTATGTTTTCTAACTCCAAGACTTCCACATTCGGTCGAGTATGTATGTGTCGCGATTAAGATAGGAATTTTTAAACTCATTTTCATGCTTCAATACGCTTTTCCACAGCACGTATATGTTTATTGTCAGGTATAACAGGAAATTTTGATTTCAGCTCATGTATGTTATAGAGAGACTCTTAATATGAAATGCTTTCTGTTTAGCTGCAAAAAATGGTCACAAGGTGTCAACTTCAGAAGATAGTGATGGCCACATAATTTTTCGATCTTTCTCCATAGATCCATTAGAAAGCTATTGATCTAAACATTCTAGCCCTTGTGCTGCTCAATGCAGAAAAGATCTATCTAATTAAAATAGAAAGATCACAGAATACTCGTTACAAATTTCAAAATAAGAGAACATGTCATTCGTTCATACCGATAGCATACGGCATCTCCATTTTCAAATAAGTACGCGCCTGATATTTTATCTATCGCAAAAGCGCTCTACAAATTTACGAATGCAGAATTTTTCGGTACTCTTCAATGCCTCATTTCGATTTTTCAACAGTAATTCTTATTTTTTTCATGTAGAAGGAGCGAACAGCGCTCGTCAGAGAGATCGATATTTCCAAAAATTATGAACCACTTATTTTTTAATCCTAGCGAAACAAGGAAACCGTACTCAATTCAAGGATGGTTGAAAAAGACGAGATGATGATCGAATTTCTGCGCTGCTTTGCAATCGGTAGTGAATGAAGCCACAAAAGGAATGACATCAATGCTACATGCCTTCTTGGAGAAATCAAACTTGGCTTGGAACGAAAACAGCTAGACTCTTTCTTCAACTTGTTGGCTTGGTAATGATTCGATATATGCACCTAAAATAAAAATTTTCACGATTTTCTGTAGAAATACAAGCATCAAATAATTAATTTTTCTATTTTTTAAGCTGTGTAACTTCGTGAGACAAATCTGTAGAGGCCAAATTCACTCAGCATGGTGGTTCAGAGAAGTTAGATGCTGATATTGAGTGGATTTAAGAAAGTTTTAGTAAGCTTAGTGAGTCTGATGTCCTTCAAACGGAGAAATCTGGTCATACGAAATGCCAGGAAATTGTTTCGAGGTCACGTTCAGTACTAATAGGATTCCAAAAAATCGGTATTAGCGTTTGTTTCTTCAACACTTGGTAGAGCGAATTTCCTTCGTAGCAATTATATACCCGCGTACATCAACTCTGTTGGGTAGCAGGTCTAGAACTTCTACTGACAACGAACTCATTTTTATTTAAAGTGAAAGATACTCGACTCGGTTGGTATAACTCCCACTCATTACATGAATCACCTAATACAGCGAAAAAAAATAAAAAATTAACTATCTTGGACTGCTCTAACAGCCGCATGACCGTTAATACGGTCTTGCGTAACGGAAAAACTAATCGGTAACCTTCGAACAACGCTTGCGTAGCGATTTAGAGTCGATCTCTGACCTTCGTAGTGAACGAGCGTGGCGTCTTTAGAATTCCGACTTTGAAATAGGTTTCTGTGCAGGAACAATGTTTTTCGATAAATTTGGCTAGCATTGCAGTGATAGATGTCGCTCGCTCGCACTAGTCGGACTGCAAATAATATTTTGATTTCCAGGAAAATAGATGGAAAGGCCTTTAGAGACTTTTCTACGGAGTTCCGCAAGTCAATGTTGCTGCAAACTTCTCGACAGCGCACAACCCGGAAGTGAGAAAATCAGCTTGCATCGGGGCTTCTTTTAAGCAGTCGAATCGCTCACTTAATTGCAGTACTTTTACAAGAGCGGCGTGACTAGACAAGCCGCTGGTATCCAAACACCTGCTGGCCCAGATTCGGGAAGCACAACACCAATACCCGGATTATTGTAGCAGAAATTGAAGACAAGCCTTCCTACAGAACGATTGTATGCTGCATTATCGACTTGTACAGATTCAGAAAACATTAGGCATGAAATATCCCTGGTGGATTGGATTCAAGCAGCCATCCGCATGTGCAATATACAATGAGCAAAAGGTCTTCGAGCCATAACGTTTTCATCTATTTACATTGTCTAATATTCGCTTTCGGGCCCGTTCAGCCGTAAGCAACCGTGAGGAAACCATATTTCTATATGAACATCAGAGCAGTACGAAAATCTGTACTTGCAACATTAATTTCCACCGCCCACCGTTTCGTTGAGTCTCATTTTCAGAGTCACAAACTATTGCACGGTTGAATCCGGCAACGGAGCGTATAGTGCGAATATATGTAGGCAATGCTGTACAGCACGAAACAGTTACAAGCGGCAATTGCAAGCTTAGATGGCACGCACGAGCGCGCCAGGTGAAGGGCGCGGCACCGTTGACGTCAACACTGGCTTTTCTATATTTGTTTACCGGCCAATCATGTGATTCGACTAGTTCGAATTCTCATGCACTGAATAGACTTTCTCAGCATTGTTGCACGCATTATTCCTACTTGATCAATTCAATCTGCTCTGTTCGTCAGCAAGCTCATAGACAGCTGCAGAAGTTGAAGAACGGACTCATAGTACAGGGTTGTACAGAAAAAAGAACTAACGTTGAAATATCATAACTCTACGAGTCATACCATTTGTCGTACAATACTCTACCACCACATACGATAAAATTTACGAATATGCGCATGAAGTTGCATCACTTTAGCATGATTGATTTTGGAGATACTTTCAAGTAAGTGAACTTCCTGAATTTTTAACTTATTTCATGAAGCCTGTGATCGATCTATTATTTTGTGAATATGCTTTCTAGTCAGATTCCATGAATGTGAATACTAGCCTCTGAGCTTTAAATTATGATATATGTGCTGCTTTCTTTCACCCATTGTTTTGTTTCAGAGTTACAAAATTCTCCATAAACCAGCATATCTCTTTTTTGGGCCGAATTTCTTCAGTTAAAAAGTTCAAGATACTATTTCCTTACATAAATAGATCAAGCAATGAGATAAAAAGTCTTCTTTCTTCTTGCAATCGACATGTGTGTATAATCAAATAGTCAAAAATCAGTGAAGTCTGAGAATGTAATGATATATCGAAGGCTGTTAATCCTTTTGTTTTGAGAATTAGTTGGTGCAATTTCGATGTGTTGCTCTTTACGGTAATAATGAAAAGCATAACAATTAGTAGAGCCATAATTTTTACTTTCGGTATTTTTTGTGCACCTTGTATAACATACTAAATTTCATCCAAGAGGCTCTTCCAAAATAATATTCTTTTGTTTACTTTAAGAGTAGTCAGCAGAGTAATCCCACATTTTATTTTCCGTGTGTTCAGCAGATCGTAGAAATTCTCACAAAGCACTTGCTTCACGCGGCGGGCAAGTTATAATAGAATATAGATGACTGAACGCAGACATCGATACAAATTTTCAACACCGGTTTAGTATTCTTGCTTCACAATAGAGCTTTCTCGAAAATGGGAAGCGTGCGGTAATGTTTTATCCCGCTACATGACCTTTAAGGAATGCTCAATGATTCTTGAAGAGGTGAATTCGGACATGGAGAAAAAAGATTCCTTCATGTCTTGCTGAATAGATTGTTTGAATCGTACTGTCGTATAGCATCTTCTCGTTCCATGCCTTTACTTCAATGCGCCATGCCAATGTTTCCTTCGGAGCATTGTACAACATAGTGAACAAGGGATTTGATTCCATTGAATTAAATTATGTTCACACTTAAAGTCTACAATTCATTTGTACATGTTTCTCAAGTCAGTTCTGGGTGCTTTAATGTCTGTAATAGAAGTAGAGGGTAAATAGGCGTGTTTTAAAGCTCTCGAATCTCCGAAAATGTATGACATCGCTCGTTGCAAGCAAAGTCTTCAAGCGTGGTACAAAAGACTTAGGAGGTGCCGTATGCACAGTAGCACTAATTCATGCACCTAATTTTTTGATGATGTTAGACGGACCTGATATATACGACCTAATTGGGAACAGTTTTCGAATGCGATTGATCTGTTTCAAGCAACAAGAGATGGTTTCTTGGGTTCTACCATTTGATGCTCTACTACAAGAAAATTTCCCGCAGTTCGTAAGTGAAACACTTTTCTTCCTAGGTACATCAGGCACCGATAAATGAAGCAAGGCTTCTGTCTATGTGTCCTTCCTACGATTCTTCCAAGAAACCGATATTGGTTTTAGTACAACGCAGATTATTTTTTGCTAATCCTCTTCTATAGCTTTGCGACGCTTTTTGAAATGTTACTTTCACCGGCTCTCCCGATTTGGAAGTACTTTTTTGGGACGAAGTACCCAATTTCTATGATTGGTTTAGGGATGGAAAGCTGAAATATTTAATATATCCGAAGTGCCGCTATGCCTTCAAGAAAGAACTCCACTAATCGCTCGCTGCTGTATATGAATCTCTTTCTCAGATCTCCGGAGCGGGAGCTAATCCAAAGATATTTGTACTGCTATTACCCTGACTATTGCATAAGTAAGCTTGAAATCGCTTTATCTTCCCTGGAGCGCATTCTAAGCGTAGTAATTGGACCATCGGTTTGGTTTACTATATTTTCATTTTTCTTCTTTCATCAACAAATTCAATTTTATTTTCCATTCCGCTCTCTTGACAATAAATTCATAATTAAGTATTGGAAAAAGTTCATGTCGCCCAAAAACGTTGCCATGTTCGTGGAGATTCAGGAGTTTTTGATGAATCTAATGACATTGCTGTCTTTGGAACAATTCGGCCATCAAGATATGAAGCCTATGCATTTCCGGAGAGCGAAAATGGTAGAGTGCAAACGAACTATTTAATGGCAGTTTCTTTAAATGCGTCCGGTTGCATTTGGAATAGCAAATTGAAAACACTTCAGCACTGAGTGCATTCTTATTTCATGAAGGCTTTTGGGAGCGTTGGGTTCCGATTTCTTTGGTGTGTGGCTCATTCTTAGAGAACATATGAATGCAATTTATGCACCGCATAGATATTTAGGCTAGATCAATAAAATTAAATGTGCAGATAAATTAATATTCAAGCAATGATTCATGCAAAAATGTCAACACTAAATATTGCAGACTCATAGCTAATATAATGTGAATTTCTGGGCGAATCAGCAATGTTTCCGGCAAGAATCTGTTGCGCCCAAAAAATAAAAATGTCAGTCTGATGCACCAGCATGTACTCTATAGATTATTGTACTGATCTACAGAATTCGGTAGTAGCTCCAATTTTCAACGGAACTGAGGTAAACGAGAGCTGCTTCAAATAAAGTAGCTCTCAGCAGTGCTGTCCAGCACTACACGAACGTAAAGTGTAGAGTTCTCATATCTTAAATAGCTATGCGACATAGAAATGGCCGATCACACATCCTAGTACGCCTTATAGATTATGTTTGCAAACTAGGAGTACCGTGGGACACTAAATCTGTTGGCGGCTAAGAAATACATTTGCTAGAAGCCTTGATCTGGTATGTGTTTCAAAAAATTCATAGTGAGCTACAATTATTGTAAGTAGTCTCGATTTTGAAAGGTAACTGAAAAAACGAGGATTCTGCAAGAATATTGGGCTCCAATGCAAGTTAGCTGCCCTTGTGCACTTCTTGTGTTCTCACGTTCAGGGCATTCACTACAAAAATAGAGTTTATTTATAGTGAAAACTCTCTGATGTCTAGCAATTCGATGCATTCATATTTATCAAACACGGCTTCCATTTCTTTCATGCAGTTGTATCTAATAAAGCATCATGGTATTTTCAGTAGTCGAGATGTCCTGTGAAATGGAGCTGGCAGATCGAAGAAAACTGAAGCCCGATAGTCCTACTTTTCTACTTCCGTGACCCCAAATACAATGTACTAAACGGGTATTGTATCGAATCAAATTTAAGAAAGCTCGACGTCACATAGCTGGAGAGTACGGCGAACTTGAGAATATAGAAATTTGCAAGCACTGAAAACATCATAGACGCTGCGAATATCTTAGACACTGTCCATTCCCTTAGAATTACAACTAATCAGTACAATTATCGCAATTAAATTCTAACTGACGCTTAATCCTGTTGGTCAAACGTGGGCTCCAATTCTTCTTAATAGAAGTCTAATTAATGAAAGAAGATTGGTACACGGAGCAAGTGTGTGCTGAAATCTAGTTAAAATGTTGACTCTTTAAAAAAATGCTTATTTTTTCGATGACAGATCATTCTTTCTCTGAAATGACAGTGTAGAGAAACAATATCGAGCTTTAGAGTAGAAAAAAGCTTGAAATTAGAATGTAGCAGTGTATTGAAAAATATCCTATCGCTCCTCTCAGTCAACATGTTCTCTGACATTCAACATCAAGTACGTGAACAGTTTATCCGAAATTTTTAGCTCTCATGGACAACCTACATTCAGACACATAAATCGTATTTACAGCTCACTCCGATTCTCTTGAGCATAAAAAACCATGCTGCGCGTCTCATTTCTTAGCTGGCTCGAATTCACGGGCAGAAAGACCCGATTACTGTTTCTGCTAACTCCACTAACCTAGTCCTGAACTTGTTGTATCATTATTCCGGATTGAATGAATCAGATGAAGGAAATTTGAAGGGTTTTTATGCAGTTAACGGATTGATTATCGGACTTCGTTGGGTCTACCATGAGGCCGGGCACGATACTAGCTGGTCGGTTGAGATACTATCAAACGGTGAATTGCAAGCAAGTGGCAACCCTTTAGAAGGAAATATGTACATATCAAATTTTCACAAGAGGTATGTGCGGAAGCTATCATCGCTTCTTCACATACCGAAATCAGCAGATCCTGTAACTACGGAACATGTTATAGAACACGGTCGGCACTTCTTTTTGACACCATCTGTTGATCCTTTTGATTTATTACTCCATGCATTTTTTTAACTGGTATGAATTGCGGCATGAGGTTTGACGAGTTGTCGAAAGTACGAATTGATTTTTATAGTCATTTCTACTGCACGGCATAGCAGGAAAAGGCCAATGAAACTTATGCAAATGAGACTAAAAATATTTTACAGGACAATAAGCAACGTTGTAATCGTCCAGACAGTTTATTTCACATACCAGAACACTAAAGCTTGCAATTCAGCAGCGGATAATTTATGATAATAACATGACACAAATACAAATTGGAAAAGTTTCCTAGACTTTACTGTGAATTGTACTTCCGTCATTGCCCATGTAGACTTTAACAAGATTCAGAGACATTAAAGTACGTCGAAAACTTGAATTCGAACGATTTCTAGGGTTTCTTCAAAAAAATTTGGCTGCCTGTAAAATGATTTGTGTATACGAAAGTCGTATTTACTGTAAAAAAATCAGGACATACTCCAAGATCATTGCTGTGCACAAGAAGTAATGAAGTTGTCTTAGTACTGTGGGTTTGCATGTGATATTTACAGCACTGCTAGTTTGAAATGAAAATGGAATGCGTAAACCACCTAAAACGATATCTATTTCATTGAAGTGCAGCTATTTCAGATATGAAAGTATCATGTGAAGTTCCAGAAAACTCGTGTGCTTCGGGATTATAGTAGACGCAGAGCAGAATCAAACGTCAGATAAATAGACGTGACAAATTGTGCGCAGCATCAATTCAATTGGCTTACTGAAATGTTTTTGTTGCTTTGTGTCAGAAGCATGAAGGAATTGGCTTCAAAATCACTGCAATTATTAATAGGACACCTTGAAAGGCTTGATAGAGAGATTCTGCATCCATATTTCCGTCCAATAACACGTCAATATTCTCAATCGTTTTTCGAATAGAATTCAATGAATCCCGATCAATAAAGCTGTTGCACTTGGAACCCTAAATTTCTTTCGACAGAGCACAAAC
>JAAUYH010183392.1_pt1 | contig 13099 bp, 15 predicted proteins | sample 7278061 | NCBI WGS metagenome assembly JAAUYH01 (sample SAMN14350203, study PRJNA611818) | marine sediment metagenome | isolation source: surface marine sediment (0.6m) | place: French Polynesia: Moorea | collected 2018-08
ATCGAGATCGGCGCGACGCGGCAGAACATGGGCGATCCGGAAGCCCCCGTGCAGCCTCGTGAGAACGAGCGGCTCAGCGTCGAAAGCCTGGTCAAAGGCTTTACGATCGACGCCGCTTACCAGCTAAACCTCGAAGACGAAATCGGCTCGATCGAGGTCGGCAAGAAAGCCGACCTCGTGGTGCTCGACCAAAACCTGTTCGACGTAGACCTGTATGCGATTCACGATGTACAAGTCGTGCTCACGATGATGGACGGCGAAATCGTCTACAGAGCCGACTAGCAGGCTGCTAGACGAAATACATAAAGAGGACTTCGGCGATCAGGGCAGGGGTCTCCGAGCCCTCGATCTCCACGGTGACCTCGTTCTTCACGAGCCATTGCCCCGGTTTCTTCTCGGTCACTTCGGCGACCTTCTGTTGCGTTCGAATACGCGCGCCGACAGGTACGGGCGCAAGGTATCGTACTCTGTCCGAGCCGTAGTTGATGACCACCTTCATGCCTTCCGGGACGACGGACGTCTTCGCATTCAGGTAGGAGAGCAGCGACAATGTCAGGAAACCATGTGCGATTGGGCCGCCGAACGGCGTCTGCTTTGCCCGCTCCGGGTCGACGTGGATGAACTGGTGGTCGTTCGTGGCGTCAGCAAACTGATTGATGCGATCCTGCGTGACTTCGAGCCATTCGGACGGCTCGAGTTGCGTGCCGACCAGCGCGGGCAATTCGGACACCGGTACAGATTTTCCCTGCTCAAACATGTTTCTTCATCCTCTGTATGACGTTCCAGATTATGGTCGACCGGTTACCGCTGCGGCAATACGCCAGGCACGGCCCGGGCGCGTTCGCCATGATATTCATCTGTTCCAGGACCGCCTCGTGGTTGAGCGCGTTGCCTGCAATCGGTACGTGGTGAAACTCGAGTCCGCTGGCAACGCAGGCCTCGCGGATCTCGGCAACGGTAGGCTGGCCGGCATCTTCGTGATCCGGACGGTTGCAGATGATGCAACGGTATCCATCGGAAGCGATCTTTGCGACGTCCGCGACCGCTATTTGCGATGCGACGGCGAAGTCGGAGGCGAGCTGCTGGTACTTCATGTGATCTGACCTGTCTCCAATACGGCGTGCATAGAGCGGGCGCTGCCGGCAACGCGGCGATTGGCTACAGCGCGTCCAGCGGTATCTTCAGGTAGCGAACGTCGTTGTTCTCGGCCGGGGGCAGGTTGCCCGCGCGCACGTTGACCTGGATGGACGGCAGGATCAGTGTCGGCATGCCGAGCTTGCTGTCGCGTCCTTCGCGGAGTTCGATGAACGCGTCGCGCGACACCGAGTCATTGATGTGGATGTTCTTCGCACGCTGCTCCGCGACCGACGTTTCCCAGGCGAACTCGTCGCGTCCGGGCGCTTTGTAGTCGTGACACATGAACATGCGAGTCTCGGGAGGTAGCGCGTAGATGCGCTGGATCGAATCGTACAGCTGGCTCGCGCTGCCGCCCGGAAAATCGGTTCGTGCCGAGCCGAAATCGGGCATGAACAGGGTATCGCCGACGAATGCCGTATCGCCGATGACGTACGTGATGCAGGCGGGCGTGTGTCCCGGTGTGTGTATGACCCGGCCTTCGATGTCGCCGACAGCGAACGTATCGCCGTCCGCGAAGAGGCGGTCGAACTGGCTGCCGTCGGTGGCCAGGTCATCCAGATTGAAAATGTCCTTGAAGACACGTTGCACTGCCGTGACGTGCTCACCGGTACCCGTCTCGCCGCCCAATTGCGCTTTGACATAGGGCGCCCCCGAAAGGTGGTCGGCGTGCACGTGCGTTTCGAGAATCCAGCCGAGCTCGAGGCCCTGCTCGCGGATGAATGCGACGACCCTGTCGGCCGACGCCGTCGACGTGCGTCCCGACGAAGCCTGGTAGTCGAGTACCGGGTCGACAATGGCGGCGCGTCGCGTGGCCGGGTCGGCGACGACGTAAGTCACGGTGTACGTCGCCGGATCGAAAAAAGCGTTTACGTCTGGTTTCTGCATCGGTATCGGTTTCCTCAGGGACCGCCGAATATTAGGGGAGCCTAATATAAAAAGCGAGTCCGTGGAAACCGAGATGCTCAGTCGAGTTCCGCGAGCCTTGTCAGCGTCGCGTTACGCAAACCGGCGATGGCGTCATTGACGGCCGCCTCGCTGTCGCTCGCCTGGTTCTGGATCCCGCGCCAGTGATCCCCCCACGTCCCGTGCAGGTCGGCAGCGCGCTCGCTGACCTCGCCTTCGATGACCTGCGAGAGGTCTTGCAGCGTAAGCACGAGTGCCCAACCGGTCCGCGCATTGCCGGCATTGATGAAGTCCGGGTCGTAGATGCTATGGAACACGAGTTCCTGCAATTCACCAAGGGTGAGCAGGATCTGAAATGACGCCTGCCGCTGGTTGCGATTGAACTCGCTGTGTTCGTTACGCCAGGTGTTGTAACTCAGGCTGGTGATGGCGACGACGAGACTGATCAGAGCCACGGCGTTGCGCCGCACCTGTTCTTTGATGTTTCTTGTCATGGGCTGCACTCCTGTCTCCAAAGACCGGTCGATCGGCGGATTTCTTACGAGTTTCACCAGGCCGGCCGCCTGTCTGGCACTATGACGACTTCTTTCCGTCACGGCAAAAGACACCGCGTGCCGGGATTTACGCGACTACCGTTGCCTGGCGGCATCTGCGGTAGACTGACGGCCGATGCGCCATCGCAGACACTGAGGAACGAATATGGCGGCCACACGAAGGGTCGATCCGGACACTCAGATCGTAGGATTTGACCGAAATCTGACGGCCAGTACGCATGCCAATGAACACGAGCTGGACCCACCGGTCGAGGGAATGACGTTTGGCGTTGCGATCATGTCCGAGAACGCGCCCCATGGGGGCGAAAGGCACCTTGGCGGCGACGAAGTACTTTACCTGGTTGACGGCAAGGCACGGCTGATATTTACAGACGATCCGGAACCGGATGTCGATCTTCGGCCAGGAGACGTCGTCATCGTGCCCAAAGGACTTTGGCATCGCGTGGAGATTCTCGAGCCGTGCCATTTTGTCTACCTGACGCCCGGCTACGCCAACGACGTCAGGCCACAGTCGCTGTCGACCGCTTCCATAGATCGCGGCTGAATGCAGGTAGTCCATGTCGAGCCTGATACCCAGTATTGCGATTCTGGGACTGGCGGCACTGGTTGCTCTGCAACTCGCCGTCCGGCGCCCGTCTCCCGCCGAATTCCGTTCGGAACGGACCGCTGCGTCCCGGATGCTGGCGCTTGCAACTGCAATTCAGAGCGGACATTTCGTCGAGGAATGGGCGACAGGTTTTCACATCCGTTTTCCCGCCCTGTTCGGGTTGGAGCCAATGCCATCGACCGTCTTTGCTGCGTTCAACCTGACGTGGATCGCGATCTGGATCGTCTCGATTCCAATGCTACGTACTGCACGCGTACCGGCGTTATTCGCCGCCTGGTTTCTGGCCATTGCCGGCATGCTAAACGGTCTGGCGCACCCGTTAATGGCTGTCGCGTCGGGTGGCTATTTTCCGGGCCTGATCACGTCGCCGTTCATCGGCCTGGCGAGTGTTTACCTCTGGCGGCGACTTCGAAGCGCGACCTCAACCTGAAGCGCTCATTCGTGTTTCACGGAGAATAGGGCAGAATTGCTGCATGGATTGGAATCCGGTCAGCTATGCGGAGAACGCACGATTTGTATCCGATCTCGGCAAGTCCGTCATTGACCTGCTCTCGCCGCGAGCCGGTGAACGAATTCTCGATCTCGGCTGTGGCGATGGTGCACTCACAATCGAGCTATCAAAACGTGGTTGTCGCGTACTCGGTGTCGACTCGAGTCCCGCCATGGTTGCGGCGGCCAGACGTCGAGGTGTGGAAGCACAAGTCATCGATGGACAGCATCTGCGATTCAACAACGAGTTTGATGCCGTTTTCTCCAATGCCGCATTGCACTGGATGAGTGACCCTGAGAGCGTCATCAAGGGCGTAAGGCGTGCGCTGAAACCCGGCGGACGCTTCGTCGGCGAATTCGGAGGATACGGAAACGTATCCGGGATTGTCGCTGCGATCGAGTCCGCGGTTTCATCGCGAGGGCTGGGGGTCGCTTGCCCCTGGTTCTTCCCGAAGCCAGAGACTTATCAAGAACTCCTCGAGACAGCAGGCTTTGACGTACGTGCCCTTGCTCTGTTCCCTCGCCCGACAAAGTTGCCGGGCGATGTGAGAGGCTGGCTTACCACGTTTGCGCATCCGTACACGTCTGCGGTGCCAGAAGACGAGAGGAATGATCTCATCTCCGAAATCGTCGAAAGCCTGCGCGAGACGCTCGTCGATGCTGAGGGGAACTGGATTGCGGACTATGTTCGTTTGCGTTTCGCGGCCACGGCGCACGTTTTGTAGTCAATCGTTAAATGGCGATTCATCCGGCGTACGCAAAAGGTTTCGATGCAATCCGAAGATTCAGAATTCACCGATGGCATTTTCATTGATTCGGGCACGCAGAGTGTGCTGGATACCAGCGGAGAGGCGATGTTGGTGGGCTGTTGCGTAATGTTATTCAAAAGGGTAGATGGCCAGTTCAAAACCTGGAGAGAGTATTCGTATCCATTCTGTATGAATGCGGTGCATGACTAGACCGTCGTTCCGGCCGGAACGGGTCAAGGCGGCATGTCCTCATCCGTTCGGATCCGGGTGACCTACGCCTCACCGCTGGAACAATAGATGTCGTGCAACGTATTGATGACCCGGTCGGCCGGACCTGGACTCAGCGAATAGTAGATCGTCTGTGACTCGCGTCGCGTCTTGACGAGGCCTTCACGGCGCAGCCGCGCCAGCTGCTGGGACAGCGCGGACTGGCTCAGCGGGATCATTTCGTTGAGCTCGCCCACCGAGTGCTCGCCTTCGGCGAGTGTGCAGAGGATGACGAGACGTGTCTCGTTGCCCAGCGCTTTCATCAATCCCGCCGCGTCCTTGGCATGCGGGCGCATGCTCTGCAGGGCTTGCGTGTCGTTCCTGGCCATGATGTATCCACGTTTCGCGATTACCGATCCGCTCAATATAGATCATTCTAATTTAGAAGTCTATAAATTAGACTAGACTACATTAGTTTTTTGTCATATATTGTCGATCCGCCATGGGGGTGGCGCATCTGACAGGAGAAGAACATGGCAACAATCGCAGTTATGGGAGCTGGCATCGGGGGAATATCGCAGGCCTACGAGCTCAAAAAAGAACTCGGCAAAGACCACGACATCGTCCTGGTCAACGACTCCGACCGTTTCGAATTCACGCCGTCTAATCCGTGGGTCGCCGTCGGTACCCGCAGCGAAGACCAGATTGTCATCGATCTGCCGGACCTGATGAAGAAGCATGGCATCCGCTTCGACGGACAGGGCGTCAAGCGCCTGCACCCCGAGCATAAGACGCTCGAGATGAACGACGATTCCGTGATCGCTTATGACTACCTCGTGATCGCGACCGGTCCGAAACTGGCGTTCGAAGAAGTCGAAGGCCTCGGGCCACACGGAGGCTACACCAAGTCCATCTGCAAGACCGGCCATGCCGCCGACTCGTATCTCGATTTCGAGAAACTCGTCGCCAATCCCGGTCCGGTGGTTGTCGGCGCGGCCCCGTTCGCCTCGTGTTTCGGCCCCGCCTATGAATACGCGCTGATCCTCGATACCGAGCTCAAGAAACGCAAGATGCGCGACAAGGTACCGATGTACTTCATAACACCCGAGCCGTACATCGGGCACCTGGGACTCGATGGCGTCGGTGACACCAAGAGCCTGCTCGAATCCGAGCTTCGGGATCGGCACATCCACTGGGTGACCAACGCCAAGATCACCAGCGTCGAAGAGGGCAAGATCCATTTCACCGAGGTCGACGAAGACGGAAACGACAAGAAGCAACACGAACAGGAATTCGTGCACGCCATGGTCCTGCCCGCATTCAAGGGTGTCGATGCCGTCGCCGGTATCGAAGGCCTCACGAACCCACGCGATTTCATCCTGATCGACGAGTACCAACGCAATCCGAAATACCAGAACATCTACTCGGTCGGCGTCTGCGTCGCGATCCCGCCGGTCAACGCAACGCCGGTCGCAACCGGTGCGCCGAAGACGGGCTATATGATCGAGTCGATGGTGACTGCGACGACGCATAACATCGCGGCTGCCATCGACGGCAAGGAGCCATCAACGCAAGCGACGTGGAACGCCGTCTGCCTGGCCGACTTCGGTGACGGCGGCGTTGCGTTCGTTGCACTGCCGCAGATTCCGCCGCGCAACACCAACTGGGCCTCGAGGGGTAAATGGGTGCACGTGGCAAAGATCGCGTTCGAAAAGTACTTCCTGCACAAGGTGCGTGCCGCAAAGACAGAGCCTTACTACGAGAAGATGGTGCTGAAAATGGCCGGCGCAGTGCGTCTCAAGGAATCCATCTGATGAAAGAACGGCTTGCGGATTTCGCAACGGAACGGCCGCGTGCCGTCTACGCGATCGTCCTCGTCCTTACGATTGCGCTGGGCGCCATGATCAGCGCCATTCGTATCGACACGGATCCCGAGAGCATGCTGCCCGGGACACAGTCGGATCGCTTATATCACAACGCGATCGAGGAACGATTCACGATCAGTGACGCGATTGTCGTGGGCGTTGTCAATGAAGACCACCCGGACGGTATCTACAACGTCCGATCGCTGACGGCTTTGCACGAGCTCAGTGCCGCCATCCTCGAACTCGATGGCGTAGTCGAACTCGACCTGATGTCGATCGCCCAGGCCGACAACCTGACGCAGCAGGGCGAGGGCACGATCCGTTTCGAGTGGATGATGAAAGATCCGCCGGTGAGCGAGGCCCAGGCCCTGGAAATTCGTGACAAGATCGAGCGCCTGCCGTTGCTCATGAATTCGCTGGTCGCGGGCGACGGCAAAGCGGCAACAATCTACGTGCCGATCGAGAGCAAGGACCAGAGCTACCGGCTGTCGCAGGAGATCGCGGCGCTGACGGCAGAACTGGACTCGGAAGACGACTACCACATCACGGGTCTGCCGGTTGCCGAAGACACGTTCGGACACGACATGTTCGTGCAGATGGGCATCTCGGCGCCACTCGCCGGACTGATGATATTCCTGCTGATGCTGTACTTCTTCCGCAGCCCCAAGCTCGTCATCGCGCCGATGCTCGTGGCGATGGCAACGGTCATTATCAGCATGGGCCTGCTGATCGCCGCCGGCTTCACGGTGCACATCATGAGTTCGATGATCCCGATCTTTCTCATGCCCATCGCCGTTGTCGATTCCGTGCACATCATGTCGGAGTTTGCGGATAACTACCGCGTCGGCATGGACCGCAAGAAGGTCATCAAGGACGTCGTCGGACACCTGTTTACACCGATGTTATACACGTCGCTGACGTCAGCAATCGGCTTCCTGTCGCTGTTGCTGACACCGATACCCCCGGTACAGGTGTTCGGCGCTTTTGTTGCTTTCGGTATCCTGCTCGCGTTCCTGCTGACTATCGTGCTGATCCCGGCTTACGTGGTTCGAATGAAGCCGGCATCGATCGAGAAAATGGCGTCGCAGTCGGATTCACCGCACATCGACACACCGCTGGCACGGGTGCTCCGTTCGGCCGGTCGGTTCTCTGTTCGCCACGGCAAGATGATCACGGCTGCCGCGGTCGTGCTGATCGCGTTCAGCGTAGCCGGTATTTTCCGCATCGAAATAAACGACAACCCGGTGCGTTGGTTCAAGGAAAATCACCCGATTCGGGTAGCCGACCGGGTGCTCAACGATCACTTCGCCGGGACCTACGACGCGTTCATCGTGTTCGAGGCCGACAACACGGCGGCAGTGCCGGCGTTCATCGACGAAGCCGGCGACATGCTCGACGGTCTCGATGCGACGATTCGTGCGCCGATACGCCAGGCACTCGAGGCCGATTCCGCCGACGCAAGCGCCTTTTTCGGCAACCTCGTCGTCGCCATCGACGATGCCATGTTCACGGCGGAATCTTCGGCGGATCTCGATGTGCTCGACGAACTCATGATGCGCGCCGAAAACGCACAAGTGCAGTCAAAGGTGTTCCAGCGTCCCGACATGTTGCAGATGATTGCGGACATGCAGGCCGCGCTCGACAATTCTCCGCATGTGGGCAAGACGAATGCACTGCCCGACGTCGTGCGCGTCGTGAACCGTGAGCTCAGAAGCGGCGAGGACAGGGACTATACGATTCCGGGCTCCGTGCCGGGCGTCGCACAAGCGCTGATGCAGTTCCAGTCGTCGCACCGCCCGCACGATCTCTGGCACATCGTGACGCCCGATTTCTCCTCGACTGCGATCTGGGTGCAGCTTCGGAGCGGCGACAACCAGGATATGACGAAAGTCATGCAGGCATTCGATGCCTACGTGGCAGAGAATCCGCTGCCGGCCGAAATCAGCACGCGATGGGCCGGCAAGACGTTTATCAATGTCGTCTGGCAGGATGAGATGGTCAAGGGCATGCTCAACAGCCTGCTCGGTGCCTTCGCCGTCGTGTTCTTCATGATGGCCTTGCTGTTCCGCAGTGTACGCATCGGGCTGTTGGCGATGGTGCCGCTGTCGGTCACCATCCTGGGCGTATACGGAATCATTGGCTGGATCGGCAAGGACTACGACATGCCGATCGCCGTGTTGTCGTCTCTGACGCTCGGGCTTTCGGTCGACTTCGCAATCCACTTTATTGAGCGCGGGCGCGCGCTGATTCGCAGCACCGGCTCCTTCGACGCGGCGATGGTACAGGTGTTCGAGGAACCGGCGCGTGCGATAGCCCGCAACGCGATCGTCATCGCCATTGGCTTTACGCCGCTGTTTTTTGCGCCACTCGTTCCGTACATCACGGTTGGCGCGTTCATGGCGGCAATAATGGCGCTCTCGGGTGTCGCGACGCTCGTCATTCTGCCCGCAATCATGTCGTGGGCGGGGCCGTGGCTGTTCGTCAAACAGCGAAAGGAAGGCGCATTTGCCGCGCAGCCCACGGCCGCGTGAGCAAGGAGACAACGCAATGAGAAAGCTATTGTTAATCGCTCTGACGATGCTCGCATTCGGCACGGCGGCGGAGCCGCTGACCGACGCCGACGAAATCGTGGCACAGGCGAACGCTGCCGCCTACTACGCCGGTGCCGACGGCCGCTCCGAGGTGCGCATGATCATCGAGGACGGCCAGGGCCGCCAGCAGCGGCGCCAGTTCACGGTGTTGCGGCGCGACGTCGAAGAGGGCGGGGACCAGCAGTTCCTGGTCGTGTTCAGCCAGCCGTCCGACGTTCGCAACACCGTGTTCCTCGTCGACAAGCACGTGGATCGCGACGATGATCGCTGGCTCTACCTGCCGGGACTCGACCTCGTCAAGCGTATTTCGGCGGGCGACAAACGCACGAGCTTCGTCGGTGCGCACTATTTTTACGAAGATGTCTCCGGGCGGCCGCCATCCGAAGATACGCACGAGCTCGTCGAGACGACGGACGAGTTTTACGTGCTGCGCCACGAGCCCGTCGATCCGAGCAGCGTCGAGTTTGCGAGCTACACGACCTGGATCGACCGGGAGACTCTGCTGCCGATGAAGATCGAATACACCAACCCGGCGGGAAAAGCCTACCGCCGCGTCGAGGTGTTCGAAGTGGAGGAGTTCGACGGCCACCCGACGGTTACCGCGAGCCGCGTCAGCGACCTGCTCGGCGGGGGCAAAACCGACATGCAGTTCCGCTTCATTCGCTATGACATCGATGTGCCGGAGCAGGTCTTTACCGAGCGCTCGCTGCGCAATCCGCCGAGGGACTGGCTGAAGCGTCCCAAAGACTAGGCATCCCAAATGACCCGCTGGCTGGCAGTGCTGTTATTGCCCGGTCTCGTAATCGCGCAGGAAGATATGTGGGATGACGAAGACTGGGACGATGAGGAGGACAGGCAGGTCTGGTCGGGATTCATCGAAGCAGGCGCCGGTTCCCGGCTCAGCGAGGATTCGCTGCTCGCCACCCGCGGTACATTGCGTGAACTCAGGGGCCGCATCGAGACCGAGTGGCAGCCGGGCGGGCCTACCGTCCATTTGAAGGCCGATCTCGGCTACGACGACATCGAGGACGACCTGATTGCGGACTTTCGCGATCTGTCGCTGGCCTTCAATATCGGCGACAGCATCGATGCCAGGCTTGGCCGCCAGGTGCAGACCTGGGGCACGGGTGACCTCGTATTCCTCAATGACCTGTTTCCCAAGGACTTCCAGTCGTTTTTTGCCGGCCGTGACGACGAGTATCTCAAGGCGCCCGGCGACGCTGTGCGTCTCACGCGGTACGGCAACGCGCTCAACGTCGACTTCGTCTGGACACCGGTGTTCGAGCCCAACGTCTACCTGACCGGCGAGCGATTCTCCTTCTTCTCGCCGCTCGCGGGCGATAACGTCGCGCCGGATCCACCGCTTTCCGCCGACCGGCCGGACAAGGACTTTGGCAACGGCGAGTTCGCACTGCGCCTGTTCAGCACCGTAAAAGGACGCGAGTACGCGATCTATGCTTACCGCGGTTACTTCAAGGACCCGAACGGGCTCGACGAAAACCTGCAGCCCGTCTTCGCGCCGATGAGTGCGCTGGGTGCGAGTCTTCGCCAGCCGATTGGCCCGGGGCTTTTCAACGCGGAGTTCTCGTATTACGACTCGCGCTATGATCGAAGTGGGACCGACCCGTTGACGCCGAACGACCAGCTTCGCCTGCTCGCCGGTTACGAATGGGAGGCGAGGCCGAGTTTCACGGTCGGGTTACAGTATTACCTCGAATGGACGCTCGACCATGACGAGCTCGTCGCGAATTCGCCGTTGCCGCAGTATGAGCCCGACGAGCACCGGCACCTGTTGACGAACCGGCTGACGTACCGCGCCGGGATGGACAAGTACACCTGGTCGCTGTTTACGTTCTGGTCACCCAGCGATGCCGACGTGTACCTTCGGCCGAAGTTCACGTACCGGTACAGTGACGAATGGTCATTCGTCGTCGGCGGTAACCTGTTCGGCGGCAGCGACGATCACACGTTTTTCGGCCAGCTGGAAGACGGCACCAATATCTACCTGCGCCTGAGATTCAGCTATTGATCGCGGTCTCACGACCGCTCCTACAGGCACGTCGTTGTAGGAGCGGTCGTAAGACCGCGATAGGGCATCAACGACCGGGACCAAAGGTCAAGCTGGCGCCGACACCCCAGTCCGGGCTGCTGTCGCTGAATCCCGTGAACGTATAGACATCGACGACCCAACTATCGCTCAACCGGCGCGAAACGAAGCCTGAAAGCTCCAGCACATCGTCGAATCCGGTCACGGCAGACTCCCGGAAGTCGAGCGCAGTACCGAAGCTCGAGCGCTCGGACATGAACCAGGACGCGCCGATCGACGCGATCAGTACATCGTTCAGCTCGACACCGACTGGCTCGCCCCGCAGGCGATATCCGGCCGAACCGAACAACGTGACCGAATCGAAGAACTTGTAAGCCTCGAACTGCAGCGTGTAGTCGTCTTTGCCGGTACCCAGTCCCTCGTCGAAGTCAGCCGTACCGAATTTGGCTGATGCAGTAGCGTCGAGAGCAAGGCCACGCTCGTAATCGTGTAACACATCCAGAAAGGTTACGCTGGCGATGACGTCGCCAAGACCGCTCTCGGTGGTGATCTCGCCTTCGCCCGGCAACGGCTGCCCACCTGGATCCGTGATCGTCGTTCCGGCGGGTCCGGTCACAGTCAGGTGTGGCACGGTGAGCCGAAACGCCATCCGATCGTAGTCCACCGACAAAGTCAGTGGCACATAAATATCTTCGATCGTCTCAGTGTTGCCGTACGTGCCGCTCGAGAATTCGACGCCGGTCGAGAAACGCACCTCCGGGTCGGCTCCCATCGTGGCAGCCGGAGCGCTGGCGAACAGCAGCCCGGCCGCCACGGTAGCAATGTGTTGAGCGTGCATTACTCGGACTCTTCAGTCTCTTTCGTGCGCGTCCTCTCCCTGACGGTCACGCCCTGTTCCTCGGCGCGAACCCGCATCTCGTGCCGATGCTGTTCCATGATTTGCTCGCGCTCTTCGGGCGTTTTCGCTTCGCCCAGTTTCTTGCGGTACTGGTTGCGTTCCGCTTCGGTCATGAGCTCGGCGCCGTAGATAGCGTTTTCGCTCTGCGGAGCGGTTTCGGGCGCTTTCGTACGATCCTTGATGCGATCGCGGTCATGCTGTTGCATGCCGGAGCGCGCTCTGTCAGTCATGCGTCCGCGGTCGAAATCGCGTTGTCCTCGCTCAACTTGCGCGCGTTGCCTGGCTTCGTCGCCACTTCGGCCCTGTCCTTGTCCCTGGCCCTGCGCGTACAGCGCCATCGGTGTTGCTACGAGCGCTGCTGCAAACAGGCTCGTTACTAATGTTCTGGTCTTCATGACGTATCTCCCGTTGGTGTTTCAATTGAGAAACGGCGGGCGAGGGAAGTCGTTGACCTGGCAGGTCTAGGTATATGCTCGAATTGAAATGCCCTCGAAACGGGTCGAAACTGGAAGCGGAGTTGTAGGAGTTGTTGAGCGAAGCGAAACTGCGATCGCGATCAATCAGAGCGATGCAGCATGCATTTGCTCGAACAACTCGCTCATGCGCCGATTGATCTCGTCCAGGAAGTAGTCGACGTCCGGAATGCCGCGAAACGTACGGTAGCCTGCTTCGAGGAAATCGTGCAGCGCCTTGTAACCGGCAATGTGCGCCGGTCCCCGCATCGCGCGCAGCAGGACACCGAGTGACCTGATTCGTACGAGCGATTTCAAGGCAGAACCCAGTTCGAAACTCAGCGCCACGAGTTCCATGCAATCTTCGAGCGTCGTGGTTTTCCGGTACGCGAGCCAATAGTCGGTTTCGCTGATGTCCGTCGGCATTTCGCCGTCGGCGAGCAATGCCTCGGTCACTCCGATGTTGAGCTCCAGCACGAGTACGTTCATCCGGGCGGCGCTCGCGAGCGTCTCGAGGGCACCGGCCGGCAGCATCCGCGAGAAGATCGGGGCAGCACGCGCAAGGTCCCAGTCGCGCTCCGCGATGCCGATGCCGGCAAG
>JAAUYH010026177.1_pt1 | contig 13097 bp, 11 predicted proteins | sample 7278061 | NCBI WGS metagenome assembly JAAUYH01 (sample SAMN14350203, study PRJNA611818) | marine sediment metagenome | isolation source: surface marine sediment (0.6m) | place: French Polynesia: Moorea | collected 2018-08
CCAGATTTTCCAGCCTTTCCTGACGACCTGAGCGCGGCTCGGGGCGTATATCTTCTTCTTCCACCAGTCGCGCGATGGTTTCGAGGTCGGTGTCCATCAGCATCTTGCCGCGATCGGTTTCCCATCCCGCGTAGCGTTCGGCCCGTTTTGCTTCGAGGCGGCCATCGTCGAGCAGGGCTGATGCGGCCTTCAAACCCTGTGCGCAGACATCCATGGCGCCCACGTGGGCGAGAATCAGGTCCTCGGGGTCGAGCGACTGCCGCCGCAGCTTGGCGTCGAAATTTGTGCCGCCGGTGGTGAAACCGCCGATCTTGAGGATTTCGTAATAGACCAGCGCGACTTCAAGAACACTGTTCGGGAACTGGTCGGTGTCCCAGCCTGACTGGTAATCGTTGCGGTTCATGTCGATCGAGCCGAATACGCCGAGGCTGGCAGCGGTGGCCACCTCGTGTTCGAACGTATGGCCTGCGAGGATGGCGTGGCCCTGTTCGACGTTGAGCTTGACCTCGTTCTCCAACCCGTAGCGCTTGAGGAAGGCAAAGCAGGTGGCGACGTCGTAGTCGTATTGGTGCTTGGTCGGTTCCTGGGGTTTCGGCTCGACAAGAATTGTGCCCTTGAAACCGGTCTTGTGCTTGTAGTCCACGACCATGCTGAGCATCCGGGCGGCCTGATCGGCCTCGCGGCGCAGATTGGTGTTGAGCAGTGTTTCGTAGCCTTCACGACCGCCCCACAGGACGTAGTTCTCGCCACCCAGCGCCATCGTGGCGTCCATGTTGGCTTTGATGGTGGCAGCGGTATAGGCGAACACGTCCGGGTCCGGGTTGGTCGCCGAGCCGGACATAAAGCGGCGGTGCGAAAACAGGTTCGCGGTGCCCCAGAGAAGCTTGGTGCCTGTGTCCTCCATCTTGGCGGCGAAGATGTCGGTCATCGCCTTCAGGCGGTCGGTGTTCTCGGCATAGCTGTCGGCTTCGGGACGAATGTCGGCGTCATGAAAGCAGAAATAGGGTTGGCCGAGGATGCGAAACATCTCGAACGCGACATCGGCCTTGATCTCGGCGTGGTCCATGCTGTCACCAAACCAGGGCCGGTCGAAGGTGCGGCCACCGAACGGGTCACCGCCTTCCCATGCGAAGGAGTGCCAATAGGCGACGGCGAAACGCAAATGGTCTTCCATGCGCTTGCCGGCGACGATTTCGTAGGGATTATAGTGCCGGTAAGCGAATTCGTTCGCTGTCTCGGGCCCCTCGTAGCGGATCTCGGGGATATCCTTGAAAAAACTCATGCTTCTTTCCTAGCCGATGGGGTTTTCCGCAACGTGTTTGAATAGGCGGGCCACGGCCTCGGCACCCGGGTCATTGTGGCCTGCCAGCTTGCTTTCCGAGATGTAGCTGGCGCGGCCCGCTTTGGCGCGGGTGATGGTGGCCGTGTGGTCGGCCCCTGCACGGGCCGCTTGCGCGGCGGCGTCCAGCCCCTGGGGAAGCGCTTCGAGCGCTGGGAGTAAAGCGTCGATCATCGTGCGATCCCCGGGACTGGCGCCGCCAACCTGCTGAATTCGGTCAAGACCGGCCTTGAGCGCACCGACCGCATCCCGTCCGCTGGCCGAGGCGTCCCCGGCCGCGGCAAAGAAAATCGCGAGCAGCACACCGGACGAGCCACCCATGGTTTGCGACAGCTCAAGACCGATGGCGCGGTAGAGTTGCGTGGTGTCGGCCAACGGCATTCTGTCAAGGGCGCCGTCGAGCGCACGGGCTGCACCGGCAAGGGTCGAGCCGGTGTCACCGTCGCCGGATTTGGCATCGAGCGCATTCAGATCGGCTTCGGCAGCAATCAACGCGTTGAAGCAGCCCGACAGGAAGGTCGCCATTTTCGGGTTCTCGGATGGCGACGGCTGCACCGGGGTCAGCCCATCTGGCAAAGGCCGGATTTCGACCTCCCCGACCGCATTGCAGCCTGGCCAGGGCCAGGTCGCCACCGGCGCACGCAGCGCCGCTTCGTCCGCCGCATCAACGGGAAGAACCGACACCGAAAACCCCTGCATGTCGAGCGAAGTCATCATGGGGGCCGGACCAACCATGAACTTGATTTGGCTGCCGATCCTGGAATTCAGCAATTCATCGGCCAGCACGCCCATTTCCAGCGGGGTCGCGCCGCCAAGATTGTTCAGAAGTGCTGCGTGCGGACCGGCGCCGAGAGAAGGTGCGATGCGGTCGACCACCATGGCCATGGCATCCGCAGCACGCGAAAAGCCGACCTGTTCGATGCCTGCTTCACCGTGTATGCCGAGCCCCAGCTCGGCCTTGCCCGGCTCGATACGGTCTTCCTTGGGCGAGCCGGGAACCGTGCAGGTGTCAAGCGACATGCCGATCGATGCAACACCACGAATGACCTTTTGCGCGGCTTGCGTGACCTCGTCGAGCGACGCCCCCTGCTCGGCCAGCGCACCGGCAATTTTGTGGACGAACAGAGTTCCGGCAACGCCGCGGGCCTGTGGCAGATCGGGAAGCGCCACATCGTCATCGACGACCACCATCGAAACATCCAGCCCGTGCGCACGGGCGCGCTCGGCGGCGAGGCCGAAGTTCAACCGGTCGCCGGTGTAATTCTTGACGATCAGCAGGCAGCCTGCGTCACCCGTGACGGCGAGAATTCCCGCCAGCACCGCGTCGACCGAAGGTGAGGCGAAGACATCACCACAAACCGCCGCCGTCAGCATGCCCTGCCCGACAAAGCCCGCATGGCTGGGTTCGTGGCCTGATCCGCCGCCCGAGACCAGCGCGACCTTGGACTTGTCCCAATCGGTGCGGACCACGACGCGGATGTGCGGATAGCCGTCGAGCCTGGCCTGATTGGGTGCGGTTCGCAGTCCGCCGTCGATAGCTTCCGTGACCAGGTTTTCGCGGTCGTTCATGAACTGTGGCATGTCAGGTCCTCCGATGCGGGCTTAGATCCGGGCGCCGGTTTGGTCGAAGTAAAGCGCGTTGCGTGGCTGGATGGCGACGGTGTCGCCCGTTTTCAGTGTGGTGTGCGGGTCGGTCAGAGTAATGATGTCGTGCGAGCCCATCTGAAGATGCAGACGGGTCTGGTCGCCAAGATGCTCGACCCGCGTGACCTTGGTCTCTTGCCCGGCGCCTTGCTGGATCTGTTCCGGACGGAGGCCGATGGTCGCCGCCCCCGCAGGCGCGCCGGGAAAGGCATCGGCAGGCAACGCATTGATGCGGGGCAACCCAAGGCGGCTGGCAACCGTGAGGCTGATCGGGTTCTCGTAAATCTCGCGCGGCGGCCCGAACTGCACCAGCTTGCCTTCGTCGAGCACGCCCACTTGCGTGGCCATGGTCATCGCCTCGATCTGGTCGTGCGTGACATAGATCAGGGTCGCGCCGAGATCGGATTGGATGCGTTTCAACTCGACCCGAAGATCGGCGCGCAGCTTGGCGTCAAGCGAAGAGAGCGGTTCGTCCATCAGGTAGACATTGGGGCGGCGCACCAGGGCGCGGCCGATCGAAACGCGCTGCATTTCGCCGCCTGACAGCTCGGTCGCCTTGTTGTCGAGCTTGTGGGCGATGGACAGGACCTCGGCCACCTCCTGAACGCGCGCCTTGATCTGATCCTCCGGCGTTTTCAGGATCGGTGAGCGCAAGGGAAAGGCGAGATTGTCTCGGACGCTCATGTGCGGATAGAGCGAGTATTGCTGGAACACCATCGCGACGTTTCGCTGGGCCGGTGTTTCCTCGATCACCGAACGGCCGGCGATGTGAATGTCACCGCTGTCGGGGCGCTCGAGGCCCGAAATGAGGCGCAGCGTCGTGGTCTTCCCTGCCCCGGTTGGGCCGAGCAACACGGTGAAGTCGCCGTCAGCGACGGTCATGCTGACATGGTCGACGGCGGTCGTGTCGCGGTCGAAAACCTTGGTCACGCCGGTCAGTGTCACTTCAGCCATCGCCCAGCACCCTCACATTCAGATCGGATTTCAGCGCGTGACCCGTACCCCTGTCGAACAGAGTGACCGTACTGCCGTTGAAGCCAAGTCCGACTGTCTCCCCGGCGCGTGCCGGCTGATCCGACGCGATCCGTGCCTTGAGCGCTCCATTCGCGGTTTCGATGGTCAGGATTTGGGTGGTACCGAGATACTCGGTCGCCAGCACCTTACCGCGATAGCTGCTGCTGTCGGATAGCGTCACGTGTTCGGGGCGGACGCCGAAGGTCAGCGCGCCGCTGGCGCCTTGATGTGCGGGCGGAACCGCGACTTCGGCGCCGTCGAGCGTAATCGTCGACTGGCTGGGCGAAATGCTCCCCTCGAAGTGCAGGAAATTCATTGGCGGCGAGCCGATGAACTCGGCCACAAACATGGTGGCCGGCATGTCATAGATGTCTTGCGGCGCGCCGAATTGTTCGATCACTCCGTGGTTCATCACCACGATCTTGTCACCCATCTGCATGGCCTCAAGCTGATCGTGGGTGACGTAGACCGTTGTCGCGCCCATTCTATCATGCAAGGCGCGAAGTTCCTCGGCCATGTGCTCGCGAAACTCGGCATCGAGCGCGCCGAGCGGTTCGTCCATCATGAAGGCCTTGGGCTCGCGAACGATAGCTCGGCCAAGGGCGACGCGCTGGCGGTCCCCGCCCGAAAGGCCTCCCACAGGGCGGTTCAGGATATCCTCGATGCCGAGGATGCGCGCGACCTCGGCCACCTTCTCGGTCACCTGCGCCTTGGGCATACCCTGGCTGATCAGGGGGTAGGAAATGTTCTTGCGGACATTCATGTGCGGATAGAGCGCGAACATCTGGAACACAAAGGCGATGTCGCGTTGCGAGGCGGGCATCTGGCCGACCTCTTCGCCGTCGATGTAGATTTCCCCGCTGGTCGGAAGTTCCAGTCCGGCGATCATCCGTAGCGTCGTTGTCTTGCCGCAGCCCGACGGGCCAAGCAGCATGAAGAACTCACCGTCCTCGATGGTGAAGCTACTGGATTGCACGGCATTGAAGTCGCCAAAATCCTTGCGGAGGTTCTTGATGATGATCTCAGCCATCGAGGAACTGCCCCACTCTGATCAAGTGACCGTCGGGGTCGAGCATGTGAAGCTCGCGCATCCCCCAGTCCTTGTCCTCGGCGGCCTTGAACGCCGGACGGCCTTCGGTCGGCAAGCCAAGCTTGGCGATCTCATCACTCCACCCATCGACATCGTCGGTGCGGATATAGAACGCGTGGTCCGAGGTTTCGCCCTTGTGATGCGGATTGTGGGCGAAGTGCACCTCGATCTTGTCTTTGACGAAGATCAGGTAGCCTCCGAAATCGTCCCACCGGCCCCGCAGCTCGAACCCGAGACTGGTGTAGAATTCCACCGTTCGATCCATGTCGGCGCACGGCATGATGGCGCAGGTCGAGGTCAACATCAGTCGCCCTCCGGAAAGTGGCTGACAACGATGAACATCACGGTTCCGACCAGAGTGACGATGAAGGAATAGGTGTATAGCCAGATCACGAACGGCTGCATCAGCATGAAGACACCGATGGCGATCAGGATGCTTGCCAGCATTTCCCAAGGCCCACGGCGCAGACGCATCAGTCCGGAGACGAAGTTCCGCATCATCGCGCCCCCTTACGGCAGACGACGCTGACATAGGACATGAAGCCGAAGAAGGCGTCGCGGGCGACGCGGTCTCTCGCCTCTTGTTTCAGGGCGTCGCGGGTGGTTTCGGCGATGAGACCTCGCTCGGCCATGATGTCGGCGCCTCGGTCAACGACAGTGAGGAAATAGGCGGCCCCGCCTTCCGCGACATATCCGTGGCCTTGGCGATGCCCGGCGTCGAAGCCTGCGCGTTTCAGCATCGGTCCGATCTGGCGCATGATCCAAAGGTTGGTGACATTCTCGTTGATCATGAAGGCGACCAGCGGCTGCAGCGGGTCAAAATCGCCGATGGCGGTCGTGGCGGTGCTGTAGTCGCCATCACAGATCGCCAATGTGCCACCGGGCTTCAGAATGCGCGCCGCCTCGGCAATCACATCCTCAGGCCCCGGCACGTGGCAAAGCAGCGTGTGCATTAGCACCATGTCGCAAGAGGCGTCGTCGAGCCCGGTGGCCTTGGCATCGCCTACTTCGAACGTGACTTCATCACGTGTGTGCGTGGTGCGCGCACGGTCGACCATGATCTCGGACGGTTCGAGCCCAAGCGCCGTGCGTGCACCTGCCATGTCGATCAGATCGCACGTGACATGACCGGTGCCGCTGCCAAGTTCGACAGCGTGTGCATCGTTCGGCAAGACAATATCGTCGAGATAAGCGCGACGGAGCATGATCTGTGCCGGGTCGACGCAGCGAGCGGCCATGGCATCGGCGATGCGCTCCTGCATGGCCACGTCGGCATTCCCCAAATCGGCGTAAGGATCGCTCATTTCCGCACCGCTCCGAAAGTGATGCCGCGTAGCAAATGTTTCCGCAGAAGCACGGTGAAGACCATGACCGGAACAAGGAACAGTGTCGCCCCTGCTGCAACGGCGGGCCAGTCGAGGCCACCGACGCCGATGATGGTCGGAATGAAAGGCGGGGCCGTCTGCGCGGTGCCGGATGTCAGCAGCACCGCGAATGCGTACTCGTTCCAGGCGAAGATCAGGCAGAAGATCGCGGTCGAGGCTATGCCGGTCGCGGCTTGCGGCAGCACCACCTTCATGAACGCCTGGAAGCGGGTGTAGCCGTCGATCAGGGCGGCTTCCTCGTATTCGCGGGGAATGCCGTCGATAAAGCTTTTCATGAGCCAAACCGCCAGGCTGATGTTGACGGCCGTATAGAGCAGGATCATGCCGAGATGAGTGTCGGAGAGACCCAGTTCACGGAACATCAGGAAGATCGGGATGGCCACGGCGATGGGTGGCATCATCCGGGTCGAGAGAATGAAGAACAGCAGGTCGTCTTTCAGCGGCACGCGAAATCGGCTGAACGCATAGGCCGCCAGCGTGCCGAGGAATACAGACAAAAAAGTGGATCCGAAGCCGATGATGACGGAGTTCATGAAACGCTCGCCAAAGCGGGATGGCCCGGCGATCACCATGTCGTACTGGCGGACGATCTCCTCGTACCAGGTTTGCGGCGGGTTGGCGGCGAGATATTCCTGTGTCTGCCGGGTCCGCGTGGTGAACAAGTTGACGTAGCCTTCCAGCGTCGGCTCGAAGATCACCTTGGGCGGATAGCTAATGGCGTCGGACGGCGATTTGAAACCGGTGGCCACGATCCACAAGAGCGGGATCATGGTAATCAGCGCGTAAGTCACGACCAGCACGCCGGCAATCCATTTCTGCCGCCTGGACGGCTCGGTGATGGAATAGGCGCTCATATCCGGAGGCTCCCTGCCGCGGACCTGATCCAGGGCCTCTGCTGGCGGTCGAGGTTCCGGGTTAAGCCCGGAGCAGTGCGGCTATTGCCTTGTATCCTCATCTGTCTTTCACCGCATTCAGCGCTTTCACATAGATCGAGGCCAGCCCGAACACCGTCACGAACAGGATGATCGCGTAGGCCGAGGCGTACCCCGTCCGCCATTTTTCGAACGCCTCACGCTTCAGGTTGATCGAGGTCAGTTCGGTGACCGAGCCGGGCCCGCCCCCCGTCAATTGCACGACGAGGTCGAACATCTTGAAATTCTCGATGCCCCGGAACAGGACCGCCAGCATCAGGAAGGGCAGCACCATCGGCACAGTGATCGTCCAGAATTGACGCCATTTCGACGCGCGGTCGATCTCTGCCGCCTCGTAGATGTAGTCAGGGATCGATCGCAGTCCGGCGAGGCAGATCAGAATCACGAACGGCGTCCACATCCACGTGTCCACGATGACGATCGACCACGGGGCAAGGTTGACCGAGCCCAGCATTTCGAAGCTGGACGGGTCGGCCCCGGTGAAGAAAGCGATGATGTAGTTGAAGAGCCCGATTTGCGGTTGATAAAGGAACGTCCAGAAGTTCCCCACAACCGCTGGCGACAGCATCATCGGAAACACGATCACGGTCGTCCAGAAGGGCGAGCCCTTGAAATTCTTGTTGATCAGGTAGGCCAGCGCGAAGCCGATCAGCACCTGGAAGAAGATGGTCCAGAACAGGAAATGCGCCGTCGCCTGCATCGTCAGCCAGATGTCACTGTCGGTCAGGATGCGCTCGTAATTGCGCAGGCCCACCCATTCGGCCTCGCGGTTTCGATTGGCGCGGAAGTTGGTGAAGGACAGCCGGATGGTCCAGATCAACGGAAAGATATTGACGGCCAGCAACAAAAAGATCGTCGGCGCCACGAAGATCCACGCGATCGCCCGGTCGCTGAGGCCGCGTATCCTGCGGGCGACATGAGGCGGCGTTGCTTCGGCCGCACGTGTTGCGATGGGTGAGGTCATGGGCCCGTCCTGGTGCAGGCCGGGATTGCTCCCGGCTCACGGGTAGTTTGGGCGGGGTATCCCCCGCCCTTCGGCTTTAAAGCTTGCCTTCGTCTTCGAAGACCTCGGTCCAGTCCTCGATCAGCTTGTCGAGAGCTTCCTGCGCGGTGCCCTGATCGGCGACGATGTAGTCGTGCAGGCGCTTTTGCATCGCCAGCAGCAGTTCTGCATAGGCCGGTTCCTGCCAGAAATCCTGCACGCCATCCATAGCCACCAGGAAATCCCCGGCGCACGGCTGACTGTCGACAAAACCCGGATCGTTCAGCACCGAGTTGTGGGCTGAGTAACCTCCGAGTTCCCACCATTTGGCCTGCACATCAGGTTGCGCGAACCATTTGATGTACTCCAACGCGGCGTCCTGCTTTTCGCTGTAGGCAACCACCGAGATGCCCTGTCCGCCCAAGGTCGAGGCGGCGACGTTCTGTGGAGGGTTCACGAAGAAGTCGATCTTGTCGCCACCGGTGTCGGGATCGGCGTAGAGACCCGGGAAGAAGGCGAACCAGTTCATCGCCATCGCCACCTGCCCCGATTTGAAGGCATCGAGCGATTCACCCATGTAGCTGTCGGTATAGCCCGGCGGCGTGCAGCATTCGTAGAGTTCCTTGTAGAACTCAAGCGCTTCCACGGCTTCGGGCGAGTTGACCGCGCCGACCATGTCATACGACCCGGGCTCGTTCTCGTACTTGAAACCCCACGTATAGAGCGCGCCGGTCGCCCCCATGGTGATGCCTTCCGACCCGCGCTCTGTGAAGATCGAAACGCCGTAGCGTGTCTGGCCGTCGATCTGGCGCTCCTGAAAGAATTTGGCGATCTGCATCAGTTCGCGTTGCGACTGCGGCTCGCGCAGGTCTTCGCCTGTCGCCTCCTTGTAGGCGGCCTGGATTTCCGCATCCGAGAACCAGTCCTTGCGGTAGAACCAGCCGTTGGCGTCGCCCATGGCAGGCAGCGCGTAGTAATTCGGTGTGCCTTTTGGCCAGGTGGAATAGGCATAGACCGTTGCGGGCGCGAAATCGTCCATGCTGATGCCCTCAGCGTCGAAGAAATCGTTCAGCTTGACGTAATGGCCGTTCTCGGCCCCGCCGCCGATCCATTGGCTGTCGCCAATCAGCAGGTCACAAAGCTGGCCGCCCGAGTTCAATTCGTTCAGCATGCGGTCGGCGAAGTTCGGCCAGGGCACGAACTCGAAATTCATCGTGTGGCCGGATTGCGCTTCGAACTCCTTCGACAGTTCGACAAGTGCGTTTGCCGGGTCCCACGCAGCCCAGCAGAGCGTCAGGTCCTCGGCCTGTGCCGCGCTGGCCGAAAAGGTCATACCGGCAATGGCCACGGCGGACGCCGTCGTCAGAAATCTGGTCGTCTTCATGGATAAATATCCTCCCGTTGGTCTGGCTCTGGCCGGAACTGACGTCCGACTGCGATCATCGAGCCGATGGCTGAAGTCTATTTGAGGTACGTTCCTCATTTCAACTAGAAATTCGTCGTGTCGCCTACATTTCGCATCATTGGACTTTAGGTATTGAGCATAAGTCTCAGATCTTACTTACTTCAGGCTCGTTGGCGTCACCCATGCTCCGTTGCGTGCCGATGAACGTACGCATGCGTCGACAAACGAAACGCCTTTGAACCCGTCATAGACCGAGGGATAGATTGCGTCGGCGGCACTTTCGCCCTGCTGCGCGGCACGAATCGCCCGGGCTGCCTCGGCATAGATGTTCGCGAAGCCTTCCAGATAGCCTTCCGGATGACCCGGCGGGATGCGCGTCATGCGGCCGGCCGCATCTCCGGACCCCGCACCGCCCCGGGTGATCAGCCGCTTCGGCTCGCCCAGAGGCGTGTGCCAGAGATAATTCGGATCTTCCTGTGCCCATTCGATCCCGCCCTTGGTGCCGTAGACCCGAAGCCTCAAGGCGTTTTCATTGCCGGGCGCAACCTGGCTGCACCACAGCATGCCGCGCGCGCCGCCTTCGAACCGCATCATGACGTGACCGTTGTCGTCGACACGTCGACCGGGCACGAAACACTGCAGGTCGGCGGCGAGGCTTTCCAGGGTCAAGCCGGAGACGAAGCAGGCAATATTGTAAGCGTGCGTGCCGATGTCGCCGGTCGATCCTCCGGCGCCCGACTTCTCGGGATCGGTGCGCCAACCGGCCTGTTTCTGACCGGTCGATTCCAGATCGTCGCTGAGCCAGTCCTGTGCATATTCGACTTGCACGACCCGGACCTCGCCCAGGTCACCGCCTGCAACCATCTCCCGTGCGTGACGGACCATGGGATACCCGGTGTAATTGTGGGTCAGGATGAATTGCGCGCCTGAAGCTTCGACGGCTTTAACAAGCTTTCGCGCGTCTTGCAGCGTCGACGCCAGAGGTTTGTCACAGATCACGTGGATGCCGCGTTTGAGAAATTCGCGCGCCACCAGAAAGTGCATGTGGTTGGGCGTCACGATCGCCACGGCCTCACACCCTGCTTTCATCCGCGCCTCGCGTTTTGCCATAGCAAGAAAGTCGTCATAGACGCGTTTCGGATCGAGGCCGAGATCGGCACCCGAGGCCCGGCTTTTCTCTGCGGTCGAACTGAAACAGCCTGAGACCAGTTCATAGTGATCGTCGATTCGTGAAGCGATGCGATGGACCCCGCCTATAAAGGCGTCGCGTCCGCCGCCGACCATGCCGAGCCGAATGCGGGGCGGGCGCTGTTCTGAAGTTCCGTCGATGGACATGACCTCTCCTCTCTCGCGCCAAATTTCTTCTGAAGAAATTTGACAAAATTTTCATAAAATTTTGCGCCTATCCGATACCGAGCATGCGCTTGTTGGCCGCGTCATCAGTGCCGCTATCGGCAAAGTCGTCGAAGGCTTTCTCGGTTACGCGGATGATGTGATCTTTCACGAATTGCGCGCCCTCGCGCGCGCCGTCCTCGGGGTGTTTCATGGCGCATTCCCATTCGACCACCGCCCAGCCATCGAAGTCGTACTTGGTCAGCATCGAGAAGACGGATTTGAAATCGACCTGCCCGTCCCCGAGGCTGCGGAACCGACCGGCCCGGTCGACCCAGCCTTGGAAGCCACCATAGACACCCTGACGCCCGGTCGGGTTCAACTCGGCATCCTTGACATGAAACATTCGGATCCGGTCGTGGTAGATCTCGATATTGTCCAGATAATCAAGCGCTTGCAGCACATAGTGCGATGGGTCGTACAACATGCAGGCCCGCGCATGGCCCGTGCGCTCAAGGAACATCTCGTAGCTGATGCCGTCGTGCAAATCTTCGCCCGGATGGATTTCGTAGCAGATGTCGACGCCGTTCTCATCGGCATGATCCAGGATCGGCATCCAGCGCTTGGCCAGTTCGTCGAAAGCGGTCTCGACCAGGCCAGCCGGGCGTTGCGGCCACGGGTACACGTACGGCCACGCCAGAGCGCCCGAAAAGGTCGCATGTGCCGTGATCCCCATGTTCGCCGACGCGCTGATCGCCTTCTTGACCTGATCGACCGCCCATTCCTGCCGGGCCGCCGGATTTCCGCGAACGCTTTCAGCGGCGAACCCGTCGAAGGCCTCGTCATAAGCCGGATGGACCGCCACGAGTTGACCTTGCAGGTGGGTCGAAAGTTCGGTCACGGTGATGCCGTTCGCCGCCGCCTGGCCTTTGAATTCGTCGCAATAATCCTTTGACGATGCGGCGTTCTCGAGATCGAACAACCGTCCGTCCCAGCTTGGCACCTGCACGCCCTTGTAGCCGCAATCGGCCGCCCATTTTGTGATGCTGTCCCACGAATTGAAAGGCGCCTCATCGCCCGCGAATTGCGCCAGGAACAGTGCCGGTCCTTTGATTGTCTTCATGTGAGTTCCTCCCTTGCACCATCAGGTCAGGTTTTCCCGGATGGCGATTTCGATACGTATGGTTTCCTGGCTTTCGATAATGTCGGTGTTGTCGCATTTGGCGCGCAGCACTCGCGTAGCGCTGCGCACCAGATGGCCGACATTCTGCGTGATCACGACATCGATGAGGCCGGCCTCCAAAGCCTCCCGATTGCTCGGCGTCAGTTCATGGGCGACAATCACGATGTCCTTGTCGTTGGTCTCGCGGATGACCTGCGTCACGCCCCGCGTTCCGGCTCCAACACAATAAACACCGACCACGTCGTCGTGCGAAGCCAGGCACGACTTAAGGATATCGGCCGTGCGTCTACGATCGTCGCGCCCTTCCAGTGAGGGCAACGGTGTGAGATTCGGAAAACGCGAGGCGAGGATCCGGTCGAACCCGGCCCGCCGTTCGACCATGTCGCGGGACTGAGTGCTGTTGACGATGACGGCTACACTGCCGGTCCGGTTTCCGACGAAGCGGCCCATCAACACGCCAGCCGTTTGGCCAGCCGCGATATTGTCGATCCCGACGAAGTGGTCGGCATTGCCCTGGTTCGTGACGAGCGCCACCACCACGACGCCCGCCGCCTTGAGCCGCTCGATCATGTCGCGTGCCATGGGTGTCTCGTTTCCCATGATGGCAACACCATCAGCGGCAAGATCGATGATCTCTCGCTCCGCTTGCACCAGGCCTAGCGGGTCGCGATAGTTTGCCCGCAAGACGGTGACAGCGCATTGACCGTTGAACAGACCGGGAACCCCTTTCGCAGCGTCGGCCAGTGCGCTCAGGAACTGGGTTTCGGCCTCGGGGAACAAGAAAACGAACC
>JAAUYH010025234.1_pt1 | contig 13096 bp, 13 predicted proteins | sample 7278061 | NCBI WGS metagenome assembly JAAUYH01 (sample SAMN14350203, study PRJNA611818) | marine sediment metagenome | isolation source: surface marine sediment (0.6m) | place: French Polynesia: Moorea | collected 2018-08
ACCGCCACTATCAACTTGAAGTGACAACCGGGAAAAATCTTTTTCTAGAACTAAAATATGGTCTGGCTTTGTATCAGCAAAACCAATGCATAAGTTTCTATCGCGATCGCGGTTGCTAATAGCTGATAGAGAGTAAGAACCACCTGTGTGCCCTGTTACTTTCATTTTTCCAACGGACTTGAAGTCAGGTGATAAAGTTAATTTACCAAAGTGAGCAGTATCTGCAGACACTGGATTAAAAGTCCATATTGCAGAAAATACACTGAGGAATAACAAATAATTTAAAGCCTTGTATTGCTGTAAACGAAGGCGTAAACTCTTAATCATAAACCTCCGCTGCATAAATTAATTAATGTAGTTTTTTATATTCTAGTATTTTAGCTAAAAAAGTAATAAGAATTTAACAAGATGTGTCACATTAAATTTTGCACATCTTGTTGGGCTTTAGCTCTGAGAAACTGGAAACCCCAATTAAGCTGAGGCTTTAGTTGGTGTCGCTTACGAGGCGTCCATTTGGAGTATCACTTTGCTTTGAAGAGTGTCTGAGTTGTCACCGTAATTACTGATAGTCAGTGAGTGTAATTTCTGGAAAAATGGTTTGCCAACAATTTCAGCTAAGCGTAGTATTGGTAACTGATGCTCTAAAATTTCTCGACTTTTGCTCCAATCAATATAGAGATAACCTTGGTTTGATTCAGGAATTTGGGCAATACTATCTTTAAAACTTTTATCATCGATCAGAGAGTTTTCCTTCCCTGCTAATGCTTGATCGATAGTTTCAACAGATGAGGCAAAAATTTCATAATTATCTACCGTTGTATGCACTCCACGAACTTTTGTCTCAATTGCAAAGTTTTGTGGTTTTGCACCTGTGGATAATTCAGTATTTGCTGTTAGCTGCGTCCAAGCATAAATTTTTTGTTCTCCGAGAAGAAAGGGATTGATGCTCAAATTATTAGCGCGAGCAATTTCATCCAAACGAGCAATCCCTTCAGAAGTAGATGGTGATTTTTCTGCAACAAAAATCCAGTCCGGCTCGATTTTTTCTTCCGAAGGTAACAAACAATAAGCAAATTCACCTGTTACCCAACTAAATATATCCTTCGATAAATTCAATCCCCAATTGTTGCTCAGATTTTCCAGGGGTTGAACTAATCTAGAAATTCTATTTTCTGGCGATGGGGAAAAAGCAAGCCGTGTTTGTTGCCAAAATTGAGCAATATTGGTGTGATTTAAATTACTTAGATCAGTGCCGGTAATGGCTAAACCTGCGGCTTTAGGGATATATTTTAATGCTGCAACAGGTTGAGATAATTGGGGTAAAGTTGCCGAAGTCTCTTTATTTGCAAGCAAACTAGTCTCTGCTATTAATTGTTGAGAATTAAAATTTAAAGAAATAATTTGACTATCATAGACAAGATTTTTTAACTCTAAATCCTGCCAATTTGCAATTTGAGAAAGATTCAAAAAAGCCATAGCTGCTTTTTCATCAGATAATTTATTTAAAGCTTGATGATATTTTTTAGAACTCACTAGATTAACATTAGGAGCCTGAACATTATTAATTGCTTGACGCAAAATTTTTGGTGTATTGGAAAATAATACAAAGCGATCGCCAACTAGTGCTGTAGCCAAATTACTTTTTATTTCAGATTGAGAGTTTGTTTGTTTGGATTGATTTGGATCTCCGGTAGGATAAAATGAATCTGTCTGCAATTCATCATAAATTAGCTTTACACCTTGATATCGCTTTACCTTCAAGGTTGTACCTGCTAAAACCCGTTTAGAAAATAATATTTCTACAAATTCACGACTTTTTTCCGGCTCTTTAGTGCTTAAAACCATTAGATAACCCGGTTGTTTACCATTTTCGACCTCGCGATCCAGATCCGCAGTCATCACAGCAAGGGTAATTTCATCCCCTAACCAAGGTTCAACATCCTTTTTGAAACTTATATCAGTATTAGTAAATAAATTTTCTTCGATGATTGAGAATTCTCGATTACGCTTTACTGATTGTAAACGCTCCTTATTTAGTAATATTGACAACATAACTGGAGCTTGTTTTGAGACAAAAACTGCTGATATTGGTTGTTCTGGATTATTTTTTTCTATCTTTGGACTGGAAGGATTTGCACTCCCCAGGTAATTGCAACCACCACTAAAAATCAATAGCATTATCATAATGCTGGTTGCAATAAACTTAAATAACGGGCATTTAATCATAATTGCGACTCATAATTATTTGTATAGGAATTCAATAATTCTGTTCTGGCGATAATACTAAATAAATAGGAATTGATGACGATGGCTTTAGGATAAACAATAACGACTAAATAATGATGAAATAAACAGTAATTTCAATTTCGGTGTACTCTGATAGCTTACAAAATAAGACATTCAAATATCTAAATTCAAATATCTCAAAAAAATACAAATATTTACCCGTGGATAAATTAACATTTCCGAGTACCAATTCAAGAAATACGAAAAAATCGGTCAACACAAAACCGCTTCCCAATCAAAGAAAAGCGGCTTCCAGGTTAAATTAAAATTCTTAGGTATAATTTATAAAAATTAATTTACACCATAATACTTTAAGTATATAAGTAGACTAATAATTTAATGGGCAAAAATTAGTATTTGTTTACTTTTGCTGTCCTACTTCAAGGAAATTTTATCAAAAACTACATACCAAATTAACTTTATCTTCAGATGGTATAGTCAAATATACGTATTTAAAATTAAAGATTTGTTCAATTTTAGTTAACTTATTCATGCGTCTACCCATGCTAAAGCGAAGTTTTTCTGTCAATATGATAATTACTAAGATTGTTTACAAAACCTCATGTCTGGGAATTATTTTGTTCAACCTATTGGTCAAATTAGTGTAGAAGAACTGGCACAACGTCTTAAGACAGATACTCCTCACCTCCAACTCTTAGACGTCCGCGAGCCTCAAGAAGTCGAAATTGCTAGCATAGAGGGCTTTGTTAACCTCCCGTTAAGCAAACACGATAAGTGGGCACAACAAATCCACGAAAATTTGGATCCCCACTTGGAAACACTGGTTCTGTGTCATCATGGAATCCGTTCTGCTCATATGTGTCAATGGTTAATATCTCAAGGATTTACAGAGGTAAAAAATATCGTTGGCGGGATCGATGCATATTCTCAAAATATAGATCGTTCAATACCACAATATTGAAGTAATAATAATTTCTATTAATCTTGTTTTTGACGATTAACTGCCTGCTATCGACTTTAAAAATCCCAGCAGCGAGCATTATTTGCTATTTTTGAATCAATACTGAATAACTCTAGAGTAATAACTGCAATTTTTGCTACTCTTGAGAATAGAATGTATTTACAAGTTACTTTTCAGTTACTAAACATACAACCACAAAGCAAAAAACATGGAAAAATACGTAGGTAAATCGTTAATGAGGCTAATCAAACTAGAATTTTGGCGTAAATAACAATGTGTCATTTTTGGCGCATTAGCATGAAAAAGCAAGATTTTTGGTTGGAGTTCTCTAAGCACTAAATGTTCGCGGTCTTACGTATTTAATTAAATATTTATCAACCAAGACTTTTTCAATTTTCAAAAATTATTTCTTAATTCTCATCTTGTCATTTTTTTAAGATATCCAAATAAAAATTTGCTTTTGGTAAAATACACCCTATGGAAGTCCGGCTCAACGATAGACAACAACATATACTTTGGGCAACCATCCGTCACTATATTGCCACGGCAGAACCTGTAGGCTCCAAGACATTAGTTGAAGAGTTTGACTTAGGTGTAAGTTCAGCCACTATTCGTAATGTGATGGTGGTGCTGGAAAAATCTGGCTTGCTGTATCAACCGCATACATCTGCCGGACGTATACCTTCAGACTCTAGCTATCGCATTTATGTCGACCAATTGATGACTCCTTCTGAAAGCTCTGCAAAACAAATGGAGTTAGCTTTACAAAGAGGTTTGAAATGTGAAGATAGGAATTTAGAAATATTACTTGATGGTGCGGCTCAGATTTTAGCTACTCTGAGTGGATGCATAAGTTTAATTACCATGCCGAAAAATAATACCGCAATGTTGCGACATTTGCAACTGGTACAAATGGAAGCAGGACAAGTACTTTTGATTGTGGTTACTAATAGTTTGGAAACCCATTCTAAATTGATGGACTTACCGGCTTCAAAAGAAGGAAACCAAGCAGATGTAGAAGCAACAGATCGTGAGTTACAGATAGTTTCTAACTTTTTGAATGCTCATCTGCGGGGAAAAAGTTTATCAGAAATTGCTAATCTTGAATGGAGTGAATTAGACCGAGAATTCCAGCTTTATGGTGAATCTTTGAAAAAATCACTAATGCAGTTGGAACGTCATACTTCTCAGTCTGCTGCAACTCAAATAATGATAAAGGGAATGGCTTCTGTTTTACGCCAACCAGAGTTTGCTGAAATTAACCAAGTACAAACCATTGTTCAATTATTAGAAGAAGAACAAGACCAACTTTCACGTTTAATATTTGACGAACCGGATGTAGAGGAACTAGAGAATAAGCCAAGGGTTACAGTTCGTATTGGTTCAGAAAATCCTCTTGAACCTATTCGTACCTGTACTTTGATTTCTTCAAATTATCGTCACGGTTCAATACCACTTGGTAGTGTAGGAATTTTAGGTCCCACACGCATGGATTATGAAGGTGCTATCGCAGTTGTTACTGCTGCTGCTGATTACCTTTCCGAAGCTTTGAGCTACATTAATTATTTCAAAAAAATAAAAAATTAATAATTTATCCCAAAAATATGTTTAGAGACGTAGATTTCTACGTCTCTAAATTTTTACAGTTTTCTCTGCTTGACACTCCCGTGAATTATTGGATAAACCAAGCGTTTTACTCGCAGTTTAAAGAGTCAGGAGAGTGTCAAAAGGTTAGTAGACTGAGAACAATACTACAAATTTCTCTGCTGATTATATGCCCAGAAAAGTTGCATTTTGGTTGGTTTGGATTGGATTGATTGTTTATGCTTTTTTTCTCGCCCCTCCGGACAGCCCTAATACATTCAAATTAATCGAGAATCTCTCAACCGGACATTGGCAAGGAATTAATCCTTTAATTGTTACTTTATTCAATGTTATGGGCATTTTACCCATGATATACGGTTGTTTTATGTTCATCGATGGTATTAACCAGAAAATACCGGCTTGGCTATTCGTAAGTGCTTCATTTGCAGTGGGTGCTTTTGCTTTGTTACCTTATTTAGCTTTGCGTTCGCCAATTAGTGGTATTTCTCAAGCCCCAAATCAAAAAATTTCCTACCAAAACAATGCTTTGGTTAAAATTTGTGATTCTCACATTACTGGTGTTGTTTTAACTCTTGCCGTAGTAAGTTTGATGACTTACGGTTTTAGCACAGGGGAATGGAGTGACTTTTTCCAACAATGGAAAAGTAGCCGCTTTATCCATGTGATGAGCTTAGATTTTTGTGTGCTGTCCTTATCAGTTGGTGCACTCTTAGGAGATGATATGGCATGTAGAGGAATTAAAAAATCCTGGATATTTTGGCTGACAACATTAGTACCATTATTTGGTCCCCTAATTTATCTTTGCTGGCGTCCATCACTGCGAACAAATCATACAAAAGTAGTAGAAATTACCTTGCAAGGAAAAACAAACTAATAACCCAAAACCAAAAACCCAAAATCTTAATACTCAATATCAAGAATATTCGCGGAGCATTTGTTCGAGTTCTTCACTATGCTCTGCTTCTTCTGTAACCATATTACGAGCAAACTCTTCGAGGTAAATATTGGAGTCCTTAACAGCATCAAGCAAATTTTGATACAAAGATATCGCTTGTCGCTCAAACTCGTGACTTGCTTGCAAAATATCTTTTATGTTCATGCTTTCTGCTTGAGTGACAGGTGAGATTTGTGGTTGATTATAACCATTGATTTTCACTAAAACATCTCCTACTTTCTGGGAATGCTCTAACGACTCTTTTGCTTGCTCCTTGAGAAAATCTACGATATCTGACTTCTCATTATCTACAAGTGCAGCAAAATTCGTGTATCTAATTGCTCCTGATAACTCAAATTCGAAGATAGTTTGTAAGAGATTAATTGCATTATTTGATTCGAATTCTTTCATTTTTGGTGATTCCCTAATTTTTAATAGAACATCCATTTTCACACACAATAAATTTGGCTTCCTTACTTATGTAAAAGCCAGATTCAAACTATCTGCAATAAACTATGAAAGTACTACAAGCATTATCTTTGACAAGCTAATCACACAGAATTCGTTGTTTATCTTTCACAGAATAACAAACTGTTTTAACTTTTGGTATCTCCTTTTGGACATTCTTTATGATTATAGTTCGCAAAGTCAATTTTTAGAGTGACGTTTTTCCTAGATAATTTTATTAAAATTATCCGAAGGTAAAGTAATGTTTAATATTACATTTATTCTTGTGTTTAAGAATGGATTAAGAATAGTTTAAATTGTATTTTTTTGTCGTTTAGACAACATCATATGCTGTGATATCACTGCGATTCACAACATAGTTAATAATTTTATTTTTAGTATTTAAGACAAGCCTAATATTTTCTATGAACTTACGTGTTCTTAAGAAGTGTTTTCAAGTATGTAGCTGATACTATATTTTTCTATGTAATTTAATATTAGGTATTGAAAATTATTTGTTTATTTATTCGTGCAATGAGTTTATTTTAAAAGCTGGGTTGTTTTTGAGAATTAATATTAACAGTGATAGTAATAATATGAACATATAAATTACTAACAGTCAATAAAAAAATAATTTTTCAATAAAAAATTATTTTTACTCCAGCTTATACTTAAGATAAGAATCGATTTATTTTTGAACGCTGGCTTGTTTTTGAGAATTAATACTCACTGTCGTAGTAATGCTACGAAAATATAAACTACCAACAGTTAATAAGAATGTTAAGTATCCCACAGCTTGAACAACATAGAGATTTTGTCTATAACCAAACAAAGCTTTGAGAATCACGCCAGGAAATTGATTATCGGGCAAGATATCACTAGTGTTCCATACCATAGGACCTAAAATACAAGAATGAATTGGGGCGGATTCTTGGTAGTAAAAACAAAGACTCTGGGATGCATTATTAGCCAATGCAATAGTAGCGATCGCAGCATCAAATTTTCTTAGGGCTGAAATAACTAAGCCAGCAACAATTAATACTAAGAAAACCCCCATAAATTGGAAAAACTGTCGAATATTTATCTTGATACCCCATTTAAATAAAAGTGCTCCGACAATTACAGCACCTACAAGACCTGCGAGTGCGCCAATAGTTGCAACTACTCCTTGTTGGAAATTAGCAGCAATAAATAGTACCGTTTCAACACCTTCGCGAATGACTGCGATCGCAATTAAACTGAAAATTCCCCAGCCAGCATAAGCATTGTGCTCGAGGGCACTATTAACAGCTCCTTCTACTTGAGCTTTCATTTTTTTCGCTTGCTGACTCATCCAAATAAGCATCCAGCTGAGCATAATAATTGCCAATAGGCAAAATACTCCTTCCATTAATGGTTTGACAACTGATGCATATTGGGGATTTATTTGTTCTGCAGCTTGAATGATTCCAGCAAATAGGAAACCAATTAGAACGCTAACGATAATTCCAAAGCCCACACCGGAGTATACCCAAGTATTAAGATCCGATTTTTTGGCTTTGTTGAGTAAAGCCAGCACAATTCCCACAACCAGAGCGGCTTCGACGCCTTCCCTGAGGGTAATTACAAAGGTAGGTAAGGCAGCACTAAAATCCATGGCAATTTTAATAATTATTAATACTCTTCAAGTTTATTTTAAAAAATATTTTGTCCTCAAACAGGATTACCATTATTAGAGTTTGTTTTGCTGTACTTACGCCTCATTACATTGTCTGTACTGATTTGTGCGTAGCCCTATATCAGCAGCGGAGGTTATGCAAAAAGTCGAATTAGTGCCGTTGGAGATAATTGGGAGGTATTGAAAAATCAATATAAATTAAGCCAAATGCAAATAATAATTTACTCAAATTTCTTTTATGGCAAAAATAAAAGTTATGATGAAGCAAACAAGGCACTTTCAACTCAATTGTTATTTTTATTCTTGTCTGTCTTTAATTAAAGATAATAAACAAATCGGTTTAGAGGGAATTGTTCAGAGTATTCCTCAATTTTGGAATAGATTTGCTGGATATGAGAGTAAAGAGAAGCTAATGTATTTACTTTCTCGCTATGCAGGAAAAGCAGATTTACATACCCTTGCAATTTCTGCTAAGAAGGAGCAAGAAATATTGGAAAGGGCAGAAAAAGTTATCAGCACATGTACTCAAACCCTAGATTTTCAGGATACTTTCCAAATCTTTTTCTTTCCCACCTCCTCAAATTTCACACTGGATTATATGAAAGGTATATCTGGTTTTGCGAGTTTCAAAAATACCTTTCTGATTTTTGTCCATCCTCAGTCAGATTTATCATTGCTGGAAGCAACAATTGCCCACGAGTACAATCACGCTATCATTTTAAACAAGATAAGGTGGTTAACTCTCGGCGAAGGAATTGTAGCTGAAGGTTTAGCTGAAAACTTCAGAGAAGATGTAATAGGGGGAGATGATACTCCCTGGATTAAAAGTTTAAATAAAAATGAATCTAGGTACTGGTTCAAAAAAATAGAACCATATCTGAAAGAGCAAAATCGACAGCGATACAGAGATATATTCACCAACTCTGAAAGTGAATATCCTCACTGGGGAGGTTACGTTATAGGTTACTGGTTAGTTAAACAATACTTAGAATTAAATCCTCATATAACTTGGGAACAAGTCATGGATAAAAGTATGGGGGAAATTATTGAGAAGTCTATGTTTGGCTTAAATTTGGATATAAAAATGCCCGTATTTTAGAAATAAAAAATACGGGATTTAACTCAAAATATGTCAAATGAGATAGCTTAGCATCAGAATTATCTATTGCTTGCTATGTCTCACATGATTACGCTTAAAACAAAATATTTTCCAAGAATTTGCTCTGATTACAGTCTCAAAATGACTTGGAATAGACTTTATCAACCAAAATCACGTAGCATTTTCTTAAGTTCGAGATTGTGTAATTCTTCTTGCCCAATCATAGTTCGAGCAAATTCTTCTAAATATATGCTTGCATCTTCAACTGTATCTAATAACTTTTTGTACATTGTCAAAGCATTCTTTTCATGGGCCAAACTTTCTGAAAGAATATCTTTGACTGAATGCTTAGAAGTTTCTTCCATTGAGGCAATTTTGAGGCTGGGATGACCTTCTAAGCCTGTAATTAACTCTCCTACCTGTTGTGCATGAAGCAAAGATTCATTTGCCTGGGCTTTGAAAAAATCTACAATAGGAATCCGATTGGGACCGGTTACCATTAACGAATAATGAGTATAGCGAACTACTCCCGCCAATTCAAATTCCATAATGGCATTTAGTAGTTCAATAGTTTGTTTTTGGTCTAATTCTCGCATCAGCTTTTAATTACCCTTTGAAGTGAAAACTGAAGAGTTTGATCTCGGAAACCAGACTTTGGCGGCTATAAACCACACAGTATCTTGACACCTTAACTCCAAGCTTATTCAACGTTTATTTTGCTAATTTTAAACCCTTCTTAAACTATTCGCTTTCAAGAGTAACTAAAATAATTTTTATTGTCGATGCTAAGTATTATTTTTAACTACTGATTATACTTTGAACATTTTGTTCGATGTTTTTAACCAGTTTGTTAACTTCATCAGGTGATTTAACTGGCTTCTCTGGAGCAATAGCAGTAGGCCAAGCTTTAATAAGATCTGTCATTGCTGTTTTAATTTCTTTATTCGCTTGGGGATTATTTTTAGTCATTTGTTCGGCGATACCATCGTACAATTCCTGGGCATAGAGAACAAAACCTCGAGAATCTTGATACTCAATATCTTCAACGATTTTGTCCTTGGCGATCGCTGCTCCATATTCGGAATTTGCTGTATCTAGCAAACCATTTATTGTCTGTAAAATAAATGCTGGATTTTTGCGTTTGTCTTCTGGTAATACCGCGATCGCATCGTCTATTGCTTTCATAGAAGAAGCAAAATTAGTCGCAATTTCAGGGTCGCTAGGTTTTAATTTGACTAAATTGTGTAAATCATCAAGCCCCGTCTTAAATTCTTTTACTTGGCGTTTTTCTAAATCCTCTTCTATATCGGCATATATTTCTTCAACAGGATGTCCGATATGAGGCTCGGCTTGTTTGGGTTTATTGAGATCCAGCAATTCTTTCCCAACTATCATATGACCTTTCATCAGACCCAATTTGGTCATATAGTCAATATCTCGTGCTTCCTCATTTTTTGCTGTTTCCAAAACTGGAGTTTCAGAATTAATATTCGGTGTCGGTGAATTATTAGCTGCTTGATTACCAAAGTTACAAGAACTCAAACCAACAACAGCAAAAGCCACAATAGCCAAAAAAACATAACGGATTTTAATCATTTTTCCTTCAAATACTATTTTTGATGGTCATACTTCGAAGTAGTAAAAATTAGCGCTAGCCCTGGTTTGACAAACTGTCGTATTTTAAAGACGCATATTATTAATCTCATGAGATTTATTATCAAATATGATAAATTCTGTATTTAATAATTTTATTTATAAAAAGTAGAATTTATTAGTAATTAGTAGCAAATAATAGCTAAATTGTTTTCGAACTTAGATTGGATTGATTTTGAGGTAAAACTTCAAATTCACCCATGCAACCATGTTCAGCAATCAAATCTTGATGGGGGTGGAACATATATTTGCCGGTGTATTCATAGCTAAATTCCAAGATATGTCTCTGTGCAGTTCCCATAGTAATAACATCAGTTTCATGGGTAGGTTTCAAAGTCATTCCTGTGGGGTAAACCTGAAAAAAATTAGCATGGAGGTGAAAGGTTGCTGCAACATCAAATTCAATCATATTCAAAACATATAACCGCACCAACTGATTCTGATAAATCCGAATTGGATACCTTGAGTAATATTCTGGATAACCATTGAAAGCATATAGTTCGTTGCGATCGTCATCATTGATGTCATAGCCACCCATAACCAATACCATCTCATCGGCTGGAGGTCTCGGTTGGGGAGGGTCGATGATAAACATTCCATACAAACCCTTACTAATATGGCGAGTTACTGGTTCGATATGACAGTGATAAAGTTGAACACCATAAGGTTCGGCATCAAATTCATAAATTGTACTTTTCCCATTAGTTACTGGACGAACGCCATCCGCAGTTGCCGGATGAGTACCATGAAAATGCATTGAATGGGAATGTCCGCCTTTATTTTCAAAAATAATTCGGATGTGATCGCCTTGTTTAGCTCTCAGGGTCGGACCTGGTATGCGATTATTGAAAGTCCATGCATTAAAACTAACAACGTTATTGAGTTCAATTAGAGAATTTGTTGCAGTAACTTTAAATTCTCGAACTGTTCGACCATTTTCTTGTTTGAGAGTTCCATAATCAAAATCCCGCAGTAAATGCATGGGTTCAAACAGATTGTTAGCTACACTTGCGTCAATTGGCGGTACTCTTACTGGTAAGGAAGCACGATCATTTACAAATTTCCATAATCCCGCACTCATCGTTACGGCAGAACCCACAAGTCCCATCTTTAAAAGCTTACGACGCGTCCAGAGTTTCTCTTGACCCAGGACAAAATTTTTGGACATGGCATTGGCATAATCTCTTATTAGCTTATTTTATTAGTTGTTTTTATTAATAAATTTTTCTAACAAATGTAAACCATAAGGAATATTATTATTGTATTTGATAATACTTGTCAATTGTTGTTGAGATAAAATTTTAACAAGCAAACAAAACACATAAATTAAGCGTTTGCCAATATCATTCATGTTCGTCTTCAAATAAAAAATAAAAATGGGCACACTAAATATGCCGATTAAGGTAAATCTTTGACTACAAAATTTACGACTATAAAAATTATGAGCTTGTAAAAATTCAGATGTTTTTCAAGTTTTATTTTTAGGCTTTACTTTCAAGTAGGTATTGAATTTTTTCTGGTGATAATTCTTGGATGTTACTTAAAACTGTTGACGCTCCCGCATCAATCAATGTTTGAATGTAAGCTTCCCTTGTAGCTGCAGTTTCTTGAGTATGAGGTGGAAGAATGCCAACAGCAATCCAAGTCTGTTGGGGAAATAAAGATTTTGCTTTGTTTACAGTATGCATATCAGCGACCGTATCCCCTACATAAAATATTGGGCTTGCAAGCTCATTCGCTTTCAACCCTAAGGATTCTATCGTCTTAAAAAGTCCAGTGGGATCTGGTTTCCCAGGTGCATCCTCCATTGCAACTAATGTTGGCGATCGCAAACCTAGACGTTGTTCTAATACATAACTAGCAGAAGCCCGTGTCGCACCACTAAAAAATCCCCATGAGATCCCAGCATCTGTCAAATTGTCCCAATACTTAAGCTCCACCAGCAAAGGCTCATGGCAAATATAACCACTCCAGTTATCGGGATCTTCTCCTCGGTAGCGTGACTGAAAAAACTCAACAATATTATCGTAATTAAGTTTTAATTCATTTCTTGAATTACCTTCAGATTCAAAGAAACGATAAATCAATTCTTGGGATGCTTCCCAGTCATTATTCCACAGACCTTCAGACTTTAATCGATCAATATCGTGTGGTGTTGGACGATAACTTCCATCAGTAAAATGCTCTACCGTATCAGCCAGTGCACGCCTATAGGAGCCCCCCACATCGCGAATCACGCCGTCAATATCAAACACTGCGACCGCAAGAGGTGAATTTTCGTTTGTCATATCCGATAATAATCTGAAAGCAATGAATAAAAATAATTGTGCAATTTATCTAATACAATTTGCAATTATCGACGTTTTTATTCAGCAAATTTTAATTCTATATCTACGGTAAGTTATTTTTGTGCAATAATTTTTGTGCAACATAGTGTTTGTCACGTTAAAATAGTCAATCGCTGTTAATGTAACCCGGATACTCCCCGGAGGT